>Ga0207695_10007337_pt1 | contig 14074 bp, 12 predicted proteins | sample KBSC54metaG_FD_184354 | JGI IMG/M metagenome (GOLD analysis project Ga0207695, IMG submission 184354) | Corn rhizosphere microbial communities from Kellogg Biological Station, Michigan, USA - KBS C5-4 metaG (SPAdes) (version 2) | ecosystem: Host-associated > Plants > Roots > Rhizosphere > Soil... | reverse complement strand
GTGGCGCGTGTGCCGGTCGCCCGAGCCCGCCCGCGACTCGCCCTTGAGCACATCGCCTGGCGACCCGGCGAGCGACAGCAGTGCCGGCGCGGATCCGAATAAGAGACCTGTAAACACCGACACGCCGACGCACCAGAGGAGCACCATTGGCTCGACGTGGACGCCGTCGAGATTCTCGAGCGCCGGTGGACGTATGACTCTGACAGCGTGTAATATCGCCCACGCGAGCGCGACGCCGAGGACGCCGCCGGAGAGCGCGAGGAGGACGCTCTCCGTGAGCACGAGCCGCGTGAGGCGCGCGCGCCCCGCACCGAGCGCGATGCGCACCGCGAACTCACGCCGGCGCGTCCACGCACGCGCCATGAGTAAATTCGCAACGTTCGCGCAGGCAATGAGGAGGAGCGCTGCAACGGCGACGAAGAGCACCTCGATGGTACGTGTCTCTCGCGGATCGAGCATGTCTTGCGGCCGGACGGCGCGCGCGCAGCACGTTGACGCAGTAGGCGACGGTCGTGAGCCAGCCGATCGCGGTGGCACGCTGTCGAGAATACCTTGGAGCTCCTTCGAGGCGCGAGCGGCCGACACGCCATCACGCAGCTTTGCGTATATGTAGGGATTCTCCAACGAATCGACGCTCGCGGGAATCCAGACGCTGGGCATGGCTTCGCGCCACTTGCTGCCCGGTGGGTTGTACGAGATCGGCAACCCAACATCCGGCGGCGCGACACCGACGATGATATGGGGGTTGTCAGTTCTGCTGCTCACAACGATAGGCTTGCCGAGCACGTCAGGCCTGCCGCCGTACGCGCGTTGCCACAGTCCATAGCTGATCATCGCGACACGCGGGCTGCCAGGCCGTTCGTCGTCCGGCGTGAAATCGCGTCCGATCACCGGCGTAATCCCGAGCAGGCGCAGGTAGTTGGGCGTGATTGACGCGGACACCGAATCACGTTCAGCCGGATCCTGCACCATGATGTAGTTGATGCTCGCTCCGGCAATCATCGCGAACGAATGGGCGCGCGTACGCCACGCGTTCACCGCGCCGCCACTCGGCGGAGAGAACGAATGTTCTCGCCGCTCCATCGACAGCATTACGATCCGGTCGCCGTCGGGATAAGGAAGCGGTGAGATGAGAAGACGATGAACGACGCTGAAGATTGCCGTGTTCGCGCCAATCCCGAGCGCGAGCGTGAACACGACGATCGAGGTTAGCGGTGCGTGCTTGCGGAAGAGACGCAGCGCGAATCGCAAATCCTGTTGCCACTCACTGAACACTTCGCGAATGCCATGCACGCGAGCGCGCACCGCCGCGCGCCGCGCCGCGTAGGCACGAAATTCGTCCGGGTCGCCGAATCGGCGAAGCGCTTCGGCACGAGCGTCGGTCTCATTCATGCCCAGCGCACGGAGCTCATCGGTACGCATCTCGAGATGAATGCGCATTTCGTCGGTCAGCTCGCGCGCGATGCGTTCCGGGCTCCTCGGCAACGCGAAGAGCCGACGGGCCGCTGCTGGCAGGAATGATGAGTGTTTTCGCATGTCAGGTCACGCTGTCTCGAGAACGCCTGTTACCGCCGCGACATATCGCTTCCAGGTTGCAACCTCGGCCCGGAGCATCTGCCGCCCGCGCGCGGTGATCGAGTAGTAGCGCGCTCGGCGGTTCTTGTCGGACACACCCCATTCGGCAGCAATGGCTCCGGCGTCCTCGAGACGATGCAACGCTTTGTAGAGCGCCGAGTCGACGATCTCGAGCGTGTCGTTCGTACGTTGCTCGATCCACTTGCTGATGCCGTAGCCGTGGATCGGTTCTCGAGACACCGCTTTCAGAACCAGCAGGTCGAGTGTGCCGTGGAGGAGGTCGTTCGTGTCGCGCGCCATAGAGAGGCCCGGGTATCAGCTATTGGATATCGGCACGGCTCTCGGCGGCTGTCAAAACGACAACACAAGGTCGGATCCCATCATGCGCACGGACCACGCCGCTCAAGCTCCACTAGGTTAGGGGAAACCTATCGGCAGATCCCGGCAGGCGTCAAGCTCTGTCCCTCAGCGTGGACTAGAACGTGATGTCAAACTTGCCGTTGGTGACGTGGGCCGTCCCCAATGACGAAGGGGTCCCGACGGCGTCGAAAGCGAACGTCCCGACGAGGTGGTGCGCCGTCAGCGTCGTCACCGTCACGCTTCCTCCGCCAGCCTGCGCCGCCGTCGAGAAGCCTTGCGCTCCTTTGTTCTTTGTCAGAATCGCGACGGCCGACGAAGTACTGCTCAGCGCAAAGGAGTACGTCCCCGTTGTCGCTGCGACGAATGACATCGTGATGCTGTTCGCCAGCGAGACATCAGCCCCCACGATCGTAACCCGCGTATCCTGATAGCTGGCCGCCGGAGATGGAGCTGACCACGCGGTCCCGTCGATGGTCGCGGACATCGCAGCGCCCGAGTTGTTCGAGCCATTCGTGCCAGTCGTGGAATCGGAAGAGCCGCCGCACGCCGCGGACGACACGAGCAAGGTGATCGATACGAGTTTCGCCAGGCGTATCATCGTGCCTCCATGAATCGGATTCATGAGGTCATGATAATCGTGCCTCTGAGTGTTCGTAAGAGTTCAGGGCGCGAACCGGCCGTTCGTGCTGACCCGGTGTCGCTTGTCTGACGTTGTCTTCGCGCGCATTCCGATTGACAAGGGGTGACGGTGCGTCCGACATTCTTGCGCATTGTACGTGAGGGCGCCGATCGGACGAACGTACACCGTGCACACCGGAGCATCATCATGAGCGAATATCCCAGCACTCAGCCTTTCGGTCCTCACGGCCCGCAAGTCTCCGCGCACAGCGTCACGCCGAACCCGACGGCGCAAACGCCGCACAGCGCGTCCGGCGGCACGCCGGATTATGGTGCACAGCGCGGTGCATACGCGCCAGGCGGCGGTCAGTATGTCGCCGGGCCGAAGAGCATCGGCAAGGCGATCGCGTTGTCGGTTTTCTTCGGACCGTTTGGCGTCATCTATGCGACCTTCGGAACACGGCAGTATCGCTGGGCGTTCGCGTGGCTGGTGGGGAGCGTGATGCTGATGTTCGCGATCGGGTTGCGGCTGGCTTGGGTCATCGCCGTGTCGGTGATTTGGTCCGCTCTCGCTGTCCGGTCGCACAACCGACAGTTTAACAAACTCTAATCAACGCGCCGAGAGGGGCATGGCGGCCGCCACGCTCCCTGGCGCCGGCGACGTTTTGCGCATCGAGACGAGCTCGTTCAACCCCGGCCTTTGACGCCTCGAGGACCCTGGCTTTGTCACATAGAGGCCGATATGCAGGATGAGGTTCGCTTCCATCGTATGCGTTCCGATGCCCGGCTCGCCCTGCGTGGCTTCCGGCGCACACCCGGATTCTTCGCGACGGCAGTCGTCATCCTCGCGACCGGCATCGGCGCATCGGTGGCGATGTTCGCTGTCTTTCGCACGGTGCTCGTCAAGAAACTGCCCGTGCGCGATCAGGACCGGATCGTCGTGATGTGGACGTACCGTATCCCCGGATCGGACTACGCTCCGGACCCGCAGCTGTTGGCGCCGTTCCGCCACTCGTCTCGCACGCTCAGCGAGTTCGCGGGCGTGGCGCACTGGGGCGCCACAGCGGCTCCGTTCAGCATCGGCGACCGGACGTTTGCCATGAAGCAAGGCATGGTGACCGCGAACTTCTTCGACGTCCTCGGCGCACGGCCGCTGCTTGGAAGTTTCTTCCATCGCGACGATGAGGAAACCGCGTTCGCACCGCTTGGAGTAGATGGCGGCTCACCGCGGCGCAAGATCGTGCTCGCGTACGACGCGTGGCGCAAGCAGTTGGGCGGCGATTCGAGCGTCATCGGCAAGCGGGTCGTTGATCCTGCCACCAAATGGACGTACACGATCGTCGGCGTCGCACCGCCGGGACTGGCGTACCCTGCCGGCGTCGACTTCTGGCTGCCGATGCGCGGCGGATGGAAGGCGACAACGTCGGTTTTCGTCGTCGGACGTCTCGCGCCCGGAGCGACCCTCGCCGGCGCGCGCGCCGAGTACGTCGCGTTCACTGAGCGCGCCGATCCGGCCTACAAGATCACCGGCGCGCACGCCGCGACGTTCACCGAAACCGTCGTTGGCGACGTACGGCCCGTCCTCGGTATTCTCACTGCGGCCGTCGCCCTGCTCCTCCTGATTGCGTGTCTCAACGTCGGCAACCTGCTGCTCTTCCGTGCCTCGGGTCGGACGCGCGAATTCGCCGTGCGTCGGGCGCTCGGCGCGCAGGTCGGTGACATCGCCTGGCAACTCTTCGTCGAATCGGCGCTGCTCGCTGCCGCGGGCGGATCGCTCGGACTCCTCCTCGCGACGGCGTTGATTCGCAATGTCGGCCTAATCGCGCCGCACAATCTTCCGCGACTCGATGAGGTTCGGCTCGCGAGCGCGCCGATCGTTCCGGCGGTCGGCATCACCGCGCTCACCGTTCTCTTGTTCGGTGTTCTGCCGACGCTCTTGATCGCGCAGGCCGATGTCGCCTCTCCGCTCCGGCTGGGCGCTCGAACAGGGCATGAATCGCGAGGACGCCGGCTTGTTCGACAGACACTTGTCGCGTCGCAGGTGGCTCTAGCGCTCGTGATGCTCTCGGGCGCGGCGCTGCTTGCGCGTAGTCTCGGGCGTTTGCAAGGCGACGACATCGGCTTCGATCGCCAGCACGTGCTGGCCGTGTCGTTCACGCCCGACTGGCTGCGCGACACGACCCCGCAGATGATCACGGAGGTCGCGCAACGCATGCAGCGACGGCTCGCGTCGATCCCGGGAATCGTCGCGTCAACGCCACTCGTCGTTCCACCGATGGTCGGCACAGGCGTATGGCAGGTCCGCTTCACGAAGCCCGGCCAGTCCAGTGATCAGGCGGAGTCGAACGCGACCACCTCCGGGGACGTCATCGGACCCGGATATTTTCGGACCTTCGGCATTCCGATTGTTCGCGGCCGTGGCTTCACCGACGCCGACGACGGCTCGGCACCGCTGGTCATGATCGTCAACGAATCATTTGCGCGCATCTACTGGCCGAATGAAAGCGCGCTCGGGAAGCAGTTGCGGATGTCATGGGCGGGGATCGTCGGCGGCACCGGATGGCGGACCGTCGTTGGCGTCGCCAAGGACGCGCACATTCGCGTCCTCCGAGAAGCGTCGCCGATCGCCTACCTCCCAGTGGGGCAAGGAATCTGGCAAGGCTACTTCGCGATTCGCACGACGGAATCCCCCGCCGTACTGGCGCCGATGATTCGAGCCGCGCTCACTGAAGTGGCTCCAACCACGCAACTGTACGATGTCCGCTCGATGGACGACGTGCTTGCGCCATCACTCGCTGAGCCACGACTTGGCACGATGTTGATGACGAGCTTCGGCCTCGTGGCGCTCCTGCTCGCGGCGATCGGACTGTACGGCGTGATGGCGTCGTTGGTGCGAGATCAGACGCGCGAGATTGGTATTCGGATCGCGCTTGGCGCGTCAGTTGGTCGCGTGCGCGCCGAGGTGCTTGGCCGCGCGGGGATCGTTGTAGGCGTAGGCGCGATTGCAGGGCTGGCGGGAGCGTTGGCGACGTCTCGCCTGCTTTCGGCTTTGCTCTTTCAGGTCAGTCCATCAGATCCCGTGTCGCTCGGCGGAGCGTGTCTTGTGCTCCTACTCGTCGGCGGGTTCGCCGCGTATGTCCCCGCACGTCGGGCAACGCGCATCGATCCCGTGCAAGCGTTGCGAGCTGAGTGATGTCGGTTCAAGATCCAAACTCTTGCGCCATGTCGCAGACAGACCACCATCGATCTTTGTCGTTCTATCGTCGACCAGGCCTGCGCTCCCATCATGGCGCTGATGCACCAACGTTGGTGTTCGCCCCCGCCTTCTCCTTGCTCGCGGGTACCGGCGAAAGACCCGCAACGTCAATGATCTCGCGCTCGTCGAGCGTCTCGCGCGCCAGTAGGGCCTCGACGAGTTTCTCGAGCGCGCCGCGGTGCATTTCCAAAAGGCGCCGCGCCTCGGCGTGGCTTTCCTCGATGATGGCATGGACCTCGGCGTCGATCGTGCGTGCCGTTTCCTCGCTGAACGGCCGCGCCCCCGCGTATCCATCGAGCCCCGACCGGCCCGCCAAATATGGGTTCGCGCGCGGCGCAAGCTGCACCATCCCAAGCCGCTCGCTCATTCCCCAGCGCGTAACCATGTCGCGCGCGAGGCTGGTCGCTTGCTCGATGTCGCCCTCGGCGCCCGTCGTCTTGCTGCCATAGACGATTTCCTCTGCCGCGCGTCCGCCGAGCATACCGATGATGCGCGCGCGCAGATACGACTCTGGGAAGTTGTATCGGTCCGCGTCCGGTCGTTGGTACGTCACGCCGAGTGCCTGCCCGCGCGGAACGATCGTGACTCTGTGCACTGGGTCGGCGCCGGGTATGACGAGTCCGAGGATCGCATGCCCTCCCTCATGATAGGCGATGCGCTCGCGGTCCTGTCGGCTCATCAGTAGCGCGCGCTCGGGCCCGAGCGCGATCTTCTCCAGCGCGTCGAGGAAGTCCACTTGGCGAACAGCGTTTTGCTCTCGCCGCGCCGCGAGGAGGGCCGCCTCGTTCACAAGGTTCCGGAGATCGGCACCCGCAAGTCCCGGTGTGGCCGCCGCCAACTCGCTCAAGCTCACATCAGGTGCGAGCGGAACGCTACGCGTGTGGACTTTCAGAATAGCTTCGCGCCCGTTGCGATCGGGAAGATTGACGACGACATGCCGGTCAAATCGGCCTGGTCGCAGCAGCGCTCGGTCGAGCACGTCGGGTTGGTTCGTCGCCGCGAGGACGATGATGCCTTGACGACTCGAGAAGCCGTCCATCTCGGTGAGAATCTGATTGAGCGTTTGCTCTTGCTCGCTTGATCCGCCGATCGCGAACTGCCCGCGCGCGCGGCCAATCGAGTCCAGCTCGTCGATGAAGATGATGGCCGGCGCGTGCTCGCGCGCCTGCTTGAACAGATCACGCACGCGCGCCGCGCCGACGCCTACGATCATCTCGACGAACTCCGAGCCGCTCATCGAGAAGAATGGCACGCCGGCCTCTCCGGCGACGGCGCGTGCCAACAGGGTCTTCCCTGTGCCAGGGGCGCCAACGAGCAGCACACCTTTTGGCGCAGTCCCACCGAGGCGTGTGTACTTCTGTGGATCGCGGAGGAAGTCGACGATTTCGACGAGCTCGTTCTCAGCCTCGTCGATGCCGGCGACATCGTCGAAGGTCACCTTGTTCTCGGTCGCCTGATCATAGCGGCGTGCAGTGCTTCGCCCGAGACCCCCGCCCATCATCCCTCCGAGTCCGCCTCCCTGTTTCGCTGCCCTGCGGAAGATCCAGACGTAGAGCGCGATCAGCAGCAGGGTGGGCGCGAAGCTATAGAGAAGACTCAGCAGAGTGTTGTCTTGCTGAATCGGCTTCGCGCTGATCTCGACGCCATTGTTGATCAGCAGCGTTTCGAGTCCCGGATCGACGAACGACGGGAGCTCCGTCGCGAAGTGAGTGACGGGCTGCGGCCGGCCCCCGTCCGTCGTATCACGTGGATAGGTCACCGGCTTGATGAACCGGCCCGTGATGCTCGCGCCGTGGCTGTAGATCGCCTGGACGTTGTGTGCGGTGACTTGTTGCCGGAACAACGTGTAGGGGACTTTGACCGGCGTCGCCCCTCGCGGGAAAAACGTTCGGACGAGCACGACGTTGATGAGCAGGAGGAACAGGAACGAAAGCCACGTGCGGCGCGGCGGCATTCGCTGTTGCGGCGCCGATGCGTTGTTCGGCGAACTCGTTCCATTCTTCGCGTTGGGCTCGCGCGGCGCGGCGTCGCTTTCACCGCGCCGCTGCTGCACCGGTTGCTGGTTCGCCATGCTGCCTCTCGTGGTCGGTTCAGTCGGGTGGTGCCATCGCAACTCGCTAATATTGGGGCTCCGAGGCCGTTCGTGCCGGGCCCGACGCCTCGATCATCGATCTTAGTCTTTCTTGGATCTACCGCGACGACAACCCTTCGCCCGGAACTGGGTGCGATCCTTGGGCCACGATTCTCCGCACGTCGCGCAAACTCGCATCGATCCCGTTCAAGCGCTGCGAGCGGAGTGAGAACGCTCGCTTCCAATCCAGTTACTCCGCCGCGACGTAAGGGTGGTGGGATTCGTCCAATAACCCACTAGGAGGCACTCATGGCGAACGAGAACAGCATCGGCGTGGTCGAGGAGGCGTACAATAACTTCAAGCGCGGTGACGTCGGAGCCCTACTCGCGCAAATGGACGCGTCGATCGAGTGGCACGTGCCGGACGTCCCCAGCGCGCGCTTTGGCGGACGCCGGCAAGGGCAAGAACGCGTTCGAGAGTTCTTCACGATCCTCGGCACCGACCAGGACGTCGTCACGTTCGAGCCGCGTCAATTCTTCGCGCAGGGCGACACGGTTGTCGCGCTCGGCAACTACGAGTGGCGCGTCAAGGCGACCGGGAAATCGTTCAGGAGCGACTTCGCGCACGTGTTCACGGTGCGGGACGGAAAAGTCACCCGGTTTCAGGAGTACACGGACAGCGCCGCCGCATCGGAGGCGTATCGCAAGTAACGGCGCGCGCCGCTGCCCTGTGAAAGCCCATTGTCCGCCCGCAAGGCGGAGTGTATCGTGACGGCTGTCCGAAACGAGTTTCGTTTCACGAGCGCCGGTGAACGCTCGTTTCGGCTCACGCCGCGGCACGTGCCTGAGTCGATCCCCTTAGCCTCCGTTCCCATCCCATCACCCGCGAGCGCGCCGCACGGGGACGCGCAGCTTGTGCATCACCTGGCGAACGGGAACGACAAAGGCCTCGAAGCGCTCTATGACCGATACGGCGGCCTGCTCTACTCCATGGCGTTCGCGATCGTCCGCGACGAGGCGGACGCCGAAGAGATCGTGATCGCGGCGTTTCTCCAAGCGTGGCGCAGCGCGGCTCGATTCGATCCGGCGCGAGGATCGGTCGCAAGTTGGCTCAGCGTGATCGTCCGCAGCCGCGCGCTCGATGTGGTTCGATCACGCACTCGCCGGGATCGCGTCATGACGACGGCCGCGCAGGATGCTGGCGGCGACGTCCCGGGGATGGGCCGCGGCTGGGACGCACCTGGAGAGAGTGTCGACCAAGCCGAGCGTCGGCAGTACGTCTCGGCCGCGCTCCGAGAGCTCCCCGAGGCACAGCAGAAAGTGATCGAGCTAGCCTTCTACGAAGGGCGATCGCAGTCCGAGATCGCGACGATTCTGGGAGAACCACTGGGAACGATCAAAACGCGAGCACGAGCCGGGATGCGCAAATTGCGTGAGTCGTTGGGGGGTTACTACATGGAGCAAGCATGAGCAGCCCTATCGATCCGGCAACGCTGGAGCTGGCCGGACTCTATGCGCTCGGCGTGCTCTCCGATGCCGATGCCGCATTGGTGGAGGCGGCGCTCGCGACGTCCGCTGAGATGCGCAAGGAAGTGGCTTCCTATCGGGAGGTCGCCGCTGAGCTCATGCTTGCCGGCCCTGTGGTCCGCCCGGACCCGTCACTCCGGACGCGTCTCATGGACCGAGTGCAGCGGGAGCGAGAGCAATTCCACTTCAGTTACGCGGACGAAGGCCCGTGGGAGCAGATCGCGGACGGAGTCGCGCAGCGACGGCTGTTTGCGGACGACAATGCCGGACGACTCATCCGCCTCGAGTCTGGCGCGCGGCATCGTGCGGCGCGCGAGAGCGTCGAGGAGTCGTACGTCGTATCGGGACGAATTGCCATCGACGGCGACGCGCTTGTCGCCGGGGATTTTCGACGCATGGGCGCGCCGGCAACGATGGAAGCGCTCGAGGCACCGGCACTGCTCTTCTCTCTTGCCGGCGGTGCGCACGATCCGGCAACGGGCGTCACGGTGCGCGCCGGCGATGGCGAATGGCAACCGATGTCTTCGGGAGTCTCATTCAAGCTTTTGCATCGCGACCGTGCTCGCGGGACGCAAATCATGCTCATGCGGATGGAACGCGGCGCCTCGCTCGATGAGCACGCACATGGTGGCGCCGAGGAGCTCTACATGCTGAGCGGCGAATGCACCGCCAGAGGAATGCGGTTGCGCAGCGGGGATTATCATCGGGCGGCGGCGCACTCTCATCATGGCCTTACGACGACGGAGCACGGCTGCGTCATGCTGGTGGTGAGCCGCGCTGCCTGATCGAGGCCGGCGCCCTGATTTGAACTCGCGATGCTATGGCCCTCAGGCTGGCGCCGAGCGATCCCCCAAAGGATTCGGCGGTGCGCTGAATCCCGCCGGCGGCGGGCTGAGTCGGATCAAGGACCACGGATTCGGCATCGGTCCCACCGGCGCTTCAATGAGTGTGGGGCCGCCGTCGGCGAAGGCACGCTTCAGAACTGATGGGAGCGACTCGGCTCCGTCGACGCGCGCGTAGCGTACGTCGAACGCCTCGGCGAGCGTATCGAACTTCGGGTTGTAGACCTCGTCAGCGAATGCAGCGCCGAACTGCTGTTGCTGCAGCGTTCGCACGTTGCCGAACGCGCCGTCGTTGAACACGACGATGGCGACGTTCAACCGATAGCGGGCGGCCGTCGAGAGCTCCTGCATCGCCCAGCCGAAGCCGCCGTCACCAGTGATGCTTACGACAGTGCGATCCGGATTTCCGACCGCGACGCCGAGCGACGTCGGAAAGCCGTAGCCGAGCGTGCCCTGATAGCCGTGGCCGATGTAGGTCTGCGGCTCGTAGACCGGATAATGCACGCCAGCAACGTAGCCCACCTGCGTAAGCTCGCTCACCAGGATGCCGTTCTCCGGAATGCCGTCGCGCAACGCGTGGACCCACGCCATCTGCGGTGCGATGCGCGCCGTCTGCTCGGCGACCCAGGCGCGGACTCGCGCGACGTCCGCAGCGCGCTTTGCTGGACGGCGACGCACTGCGTCGGTGAGCGCCGCGAGACCGAGCTTCGCGTCGGCGTGAATCGTCGCTCCCGACGGCCGCGGTGCCGACCACGCGGACTCATCGACGTTGAGGTAGATGTACTTGATCCGATCACTCGCGCTCGCGGGCAGCAGGACATTGCCGGTGCTCATGTTCATGAAGCGACTGCCGACGATGAGCGCGACGTCGGCGTGTGAAAAGACCGCGCGGCCGCCGACGGCGTTCAGCGACAAGGGATGATGATCCGATAAACCGCCGCGGCCATTCTCGCTGGCGACGACCGGCGCATCGAGCTTCTCGGCGAGCGCGCGAAGCTCCGGCGCCGCGTTCGCGGCGAGCACACCTCCGCCGACGTAGATCACCGGGAAGCGCGCGCCATCGAGCAGCGCCGCCGCAGTCTCCACAGCGTGTGCGTCCGGCCGCGTGCGCCCGTCGTCGCTCGTTGGTGGATCGATCGGTGTGACGTCGGCGCGAGCCGCGAGCACCTCGGGAGGAATCTCGATCGCCACCGGCCGCGGCCACCCGCTCGCGAGCTCGCGCATCGCCGCGCGCACGAGCGCCGGAATCTCCTCGACCGATTTCGCCTGAGCGCTCCACTTCGTCAGTCCGGCGAGCACGCCGGATTGATCGGGGATCTCGTGCAGGAAGCCGTAAGTGTGTCCGATGCCGTGCGCGCGGATCTGCCCCGCGATGCACAGCACGCGCGAGTTGCATGCGTACGCCGTCGCCAGTCCGGCGCTCGCGTTGAGCACGCCCGGCCCCGGGACGACCATGCATACGCCGACCTTCCCAGTGGTCCGCGCGTAGCCGTCGGCCATGTACGCTGTGGTTTGTTCGTGACGCGGCACGTAGTAGCGGATCTTGTCCTGCCCGCGGCGGAGCGCGTCGGTCGCCCAGTCGAGTTGGACGCCGGGAATTCCGAAGACGTCCGTCACGCCTTCGCGCACGAGTTGCGCGACGAGGACCTCTCCGCCGGTCATTTCCACAGGTTGAGTCTCCGTGTCGTCTATGCCATCGTGCGAACGGCAGTGCTATTGAGCGCTGCCGCCGCGGCCGAGAGCCGGATGGTGTGCTACTGCTCGTTCCCGCGCAAGCGGAAGCCTGAGGATCAGACTCCCCAATAGCTGCTCGACGACGAACACCTCGATGACCAGTCTATACACATTCGGGCAAGCACGGTGACGCAGTGGGCCGGGTGAATGCGGACAGGCTCACCCCTGCGATCGGAACGACCGAAAGGCATTCTGCAACTCGGCCAACGCCTCGAGCGAGATCGACTCGTCGGGAAGGTTGCCGAGCGCGCCGATCGTCAGACGTATCTGCCGAAGGTACTCCGTGCAGAACTCGCACGTCGCGAGATGCTCCTCGAACCGTCGGCGGTCGTTCGGTGGTAAGGCGTTCTCGACATACGCCGTGACGAGCTCGACGAGCTCCTTGCAGGTCAGTTCATCAGCTGGCATTGCCGTCATCGGCTCTCCGCGTCGAAGTATCGCTCGAGCGCCGCGCGCACCCGGCTTCGGGCGCGATGCAGCAGCACCCGCTGATTAGTCTCGCTAATCTGCAAGACGTTACATACTTCCTCGGACGGCCATCCCTCCACATCCCGAAGCGTGATCACCTGCCGCTGGCCAGCCGGGAGCGCGGCTATTGCCGCCTCGATCAGCGCTCGGGTCTCGCGCGCGATCAACGCGCGCTCAGGGGACTCGCCCCACGACTTGGGCGCGACCATCCAGTGTCCGGCCCACTGCGCCCACTCCGGGTGATCCGTTGGAACGAATCGATCCGCGGGCACCGCGGGCCCGTCCTCGCTCTCCACCTCGGACACGAGCGACGAGAACGGAACCGTGCGCCCCTCCCGCTCCGCTCGCGTTCGCGCACGATTGACCAGGATGCGAAACAGCCACGTCTTGAACGACGACCGGCGCTCGAACCGGTCGATGCCCTGGACGACCGCGAGCCATGCTTCCTGAACGATCTCCTCCGCGACCGCGCGGCTTGGATGATGAGCAAGCGCGAGCCGTAGCAGCGGACCGTGATAGCGCCGGACGACCGTCGTAAACACCGACTCGTCGCGGCGTTGCAACGCCGCGACGAGATCGGCGTCCGCCGATTCGTTCTCCCCGGAATCGTCCAGCACGCATGGAGTGTAACGTATGAGCGCCTTCGCGGACTATGCCCGTGTTCAGATACTTGTCACCATTCACGGGAGACCTCAATGCAGCGCATCGATACGATCGGCAAGACCGGACTCGGAGTTCTGAGATATGGCATGGTCGCACTTCTGTTGGCGTGGGGAGCAGCGAAGTTCACTCCGATGGAGGCCAACGCGATCAAGCCCCTCGTCGAGCACAGTCCGTTTCTCTCATGGACCTACGCACTACTCGGCGTGCAAGGCGCATCGAACCTCCTCGGCGTGTTCGAGGTCGCGTTCGGGATACTGATCGCGACGCGCCATTGGTTCCCGCGCGTGTCAGGCATCGCGAGCCTCGCCGCGAGCGGCATGTTCGTCACTACACTGTCTTTTCTCGTGACCACGCCCGGGGTTTTCGCGCCGTCGAGCCCTTGGGGCGGTTTTCTAATGAAGGACATCATGTTTCTCGGGGCCGCGCTGCTGACCGGATCAGAAGCGCTGAGCGCAGCGACGGCGATACCGCGGCGGACGCATGACATCGCGGTCGCGTGAGATGACGATGTCGACGACGCCGGAACAACCCACCGCGCGAGCCACGCGGCGTGAATGGATCGGACTCTCGATCATCGCACTGCCCTGCCTCCTCTATTCGATGGATCTCACGGTACTGAACCTCGCGATTCCGAAGCTGAGCGCCGAGCTTCGGCCGTCGAGCGCGCAGCTGCTGTGGATCGTCGATATCTACGGATTCGTGCTCGCCGGGCTGCTCATTCCCATGGGCACACTCGGCGACCGGATCGGCCGTCGCAAGGTCCTGTTGTTCGGCGCCGCGGCTTTCGGCGCCGCGTCCATCTTCGCGGCATTCGCACACAGCGCTTCGATGCTCGTCGCCGCACGCGCGGTGCTCGGCGTGGGCGGGGCGACGATCGCGCCATCGACGCTGTCGCTGATTCGGAACATGTTTCACGATGACAAGCAGCGGTCCGTCGCGATCGGCGTCTGGATTGCGAGT
>Ga0207695_10007335_pt1 | contig 14078 bp, 12 predicted proteins | sample KBSC54metaG_FD_184354 | JGI IMG/M metagenome (GOLD analysis project Ga0207695, IMG submission 184354) | Corn rhizosphere microbial communities from Kellogg Biological Station, Michigan, USA - KBS C5-4 metaG (SPAdes) (version 2) | ecosystem: Host-associated > Plants > Roots > Rhizosphere > Soil... | reverse complement strand
TCTCGGTTAGCGGCGTGAATGATTATGGAACTGTCGTGGGGGAAGCCGACTTTGGCCCAAATGCCAGCCCACGTTTCAGAGCGTTCATCCACTACTCGGGAGGCGCGACTAATTACTGGGTGCCTTCTGGCGCGAAGGGTAGCGCATTTGGCGGTCGCAATGATGCGGGCTTAACCACGGGGGCGTATACCGATTCGTCCAACAAAACACATGCCTTCATTAGGAAAGGTTCAACGCTGATTCCCGTCGTAAGGCCCTACGGCGCTGGTCTCGGTGGAATCAACCGGTACAACACCGTTGTGGGAACCTATTTTGATAGCAACGGAAACGCGCACGGATTCAAGCGGTACAGCGACGGAAATGTGATTCACCTCAGTTATCCAGGAGCACAGGCGACACGCGCTTACGCCATCAACGATAGCGGCGTAATCGTCGGTTTTTACAATGTCAAGTACGGTCCGGAGCGTGGCTTCATTTACAAAAACAACCAGTGGGCGACGCTGCAGTTCCCCAATGCGCCGTTATCCACGGAACTCTATGGGGTTAGCAACTCCAACGTGATTGTGGGACAAGGCCAGGCGCACGCATACCTGTACAAGAATGGCACCTCCAAGGAAATTTCCGTGCCTGGTTCTGCAGAAACCCAAGTCAGGGCGATCGCTCCCGGCGGGCTGATCGCGGGCATGGCGGACCTTACCCACGGATTTTTGGCATCTTGCCACTAAAAGCACTGCTCGAAATGTGTGTGTTCATTTCGCTTCGAGCCGATTCGCGAGAAATTGCGCTTCTTTCCCTGTCGTCCTGTATTTGTTTTGACGTTCTGAGAATCTCGCGAGAACGCCGGATGGTCTCTTTGGCGCGTAGAATTATTTCTCGGCTACGCTCGATGACTAACCGCGAGTATACGGAGAGATTCGGCATCTTCCTCTTTTTCTCTGCGCAAGAGACCGACGTGCCATTTGGCGGAAAGGTGCGTAGGCTTAAAGAATACGCTTTTAGCGGCTATGCAGTTGTAACAATCTCGCTACAAAAAAGGTGGTTTTTGTCCTGCCATGATTCTGACGGGGTGGAAAGAGATTTCCAACCATCTTCGATACGGTGTGCGGACGTTGCAGCGTTGGGAGCGTAATGGATTGCCCATCCGGCGAGTTAACCAGACCCGGCGCAGCCCTGTAGTAGCCGACTCCGATGAGTTGGATGCGTGGATACTGCATCGCAGAAAGCTTCCGCCCGGAGTACCCGAGAGCTTGCACTACAGTCTTGAACGTGCGCGGGAACTGCAGCGAGAAGTGCAGAAAAACAGAAAAGAGCTTCAATGCAGATTGGCAACTCTCAGAAAAGAATTAGCCGAGTTTCGCGCAAAGAGAAAGAAATGATTCCTTGGCAGGAAGGCAAAACGCGAGTAGCTTCGCAACATCATCTAAACGGATTTTATGGCCAATGAATTAACTGAACGAATCCGTCAAGCTAAACAGTGGCAACAGGCAGCACGCGCCCGTGCTCAGGAACGCGTGAAACAGAGTGAGAAACTCATCTCGAAGGCAATTATGTTGCTGGAGAAGTATGATCAGCTTGTCGAGCGAGCAACCCGCAAATTAGGCCAACTACGACCAGCAGACAAAAAGTTGGATCACGATAAGGTGGGGATGCTTCCCGCAATGAAAGAGGCTCTGGCCAGCGTTGAACGTGTTGTGATGGTGCCACACGATGACAAAGCGGTTCGGAACCTGAAGTCTGACCTTCTGGGTGCCGTGGTTAACCTGCAATTTAGAAAAATCGTTGACCGTCAGCGATAAAACTCTCCTACAAGATAAACGAGGAAGCGAACGATGGAAGGCACACGCGCCTAGTTTGTCGTCGCCATACTACGTCCTCACTTAGATGTTGTTAACAGGCGTTAGCACTCATTGACCCACGCGGCACGACTGTGAAAGATTTTTTTCGCAGCAGGGACGTGAGTGTTAAGTCTTTCAGTCGACGATTTGAGCGATTGTTATTTCGGCGGATTCAACAAAATGTGAAACAATTTGCAGACATTATCGACGCTTTTTATTCGCCACTTTGTCCCTTATGAAGCACTTGGACAAGCAGTATTTACGGTAAACCCTGGCCACAAAGGCCTGCGCATTTGGCCATAGACGTGCAATTCCAAACCCGCCGCCCGGCCGTACCCCCAAATCATTTCGTGCGGAAAAACACCGTTTGAGAGGACAACAATGAAGCTCCCAGCATGGCTACTTGTCGCATTTTGTGCGACATTCCTGACACTCACACTCGAGGTTGGTGCCTCACAACATCATGTGAGCACAAGAAAAGCACATGCAGCCGTGTTGGCTAGCATCGGAGGGTCCAACGGCCTGGGTGAACCCAAGGTATTTGCGAGTTCACACGGCGAGCTGAACATCGTGATGATTGCAAAGCCCAAAGGCATCAATCTAGCGGGTCTCGCGCCCATCGCGTGGGTATATGAGATTTGTCTGCGAAGGGACGCGGTTGGCGACGCATGTCCTACAGACAGCCGGACCTCAAGTCCGTATGGCGGCGTGCGACTTGCATTACAAGCAGGTGATCACCTGCGAATCCGCTTCATTAATCAATTGCCGCCGGCACCGCCGGACGCCGAGCACGTATCGGATCCCATGGGCGCGATGCTTGTTGCCAATCCAACCAATCTTCACACCCACGGGCTGATTGTTGAGCCTCGCCGGGCCACGGCGGACGATCCAACATACGGCGACTTTATCTATGTCCTTGGCTACCCTCAGGGAAAACTGCCCTCCATGCAGGATCCGGGCCTGGATTACACGGACCAGCCGATCAATTACGACATCTACATTCCGAAAAATCATCCTTCAGGCTTGTTCTGGTTTCATCCGCATGCTCACGGCTTGGCCTTGAACCAGGTTTCGGAAGGCCTTGCAGGCATTATCACCGTGGGCAGCCCCGATGATTACCTTTCACTGCGGGGAAAACGAGGAATGCCCGCTGGCGCAAAGGTTCGTCACCTCATTTTGAAAGATATGCAAGTGCATGCCGACAATACCGTGGTTGACCAGGAGGACCCTGACTTCTGCGAACACGACCCCTCCTTTGCGAATCGGCCGGGCTTTTGCCCCGGCACAACCTACACCACCGACGAGGGTGAAGTGGTTGATCACACGGGAGGCAAATGGATTTTCTCCATCAATGGACAAGTCTTCCCAACGATCTCAGTGGTTCATGGAAATGGGGAAGTCTGGCGGATCACGAACACTTCTGGCAGTAGGGCCTATGATCTGCAACTGATCGATAATGCCGGCAAGGCATTACCCGTGCAGGTTCTGGCGGTGGATGGAGTGAGTCTCGAGAGCAGCGCGTCAGCCGCCGTCATTTCTGAGCGTCTCAACGGAAGAGTGAAGCTGGTCAGCTGTGGAGATCGCTCGAATCCAGGTGCCGTCTGTGCCACTTCGATCAAGATGTATCCCAGCTCGCGGGTTGAGATTTGGGTTTCTTCGCGGCAGGCCGAGAAAACCTCGTCGGCCACGCTCGTCAGCCAAATGGTGGTGACCGGCGAGGACGCTGACCATTGGCCGGCGACCAAACTCGCGACCGTTACTTTCCTCGGCGGGAACAACAAAGCCGGCATCTCAGACACGCTTACGACGACTGGTGCTAAGGGAGCAGAAGACGGAATATTGTCTGCTCCAGTTCGCATCAGTGATCGCAATATTGGGGATGAGGTCACGGTACAGCAAGCGGCTGGCCTGGGTTCGCGCCCGAACGGAGAGTCTTACGAACATCACTTGGCTTCCGCGACTGCGAAGTGGGCTGGACAGGCTCCCGCATGCGCGGCCCTTCCTGGGGGACATCGTCGCCGCATTTTCTTCGGTGTACCGGCGGGAACTGAAGATGGATTTGGCCTTGGTTACGAAGAAATGGATGAGAACGGAAACCCGGTTTCCGGGACTTTCCAGGACATCGCTCCCTTTGATCACTCATTCATCAACGTTTGTCTTCCGCTCGCTCCCGGCAACAAACCGGTTGAGGAGACTTGGGAGCTGATCAACGTTGCGAGCGAGGACCACAACTTCCACATGCATCAAACCAAGTTCCGTGTTGTGCTGCCTTCACGTGCTGACAGTAACGAGGCCGGAGCCTTGGTCGACAATCTTCCTCTCTATAACGGTGGACCGACGTGCGACGGATCCGTTTCGTCCTGGCGCAGCGGCGCATGCCATGTCGCGCCTGTAGTGGTGAGAATTCCGTTTTCGCAACTTGGTGACTTCGTCTATCACTGCCACATACTGGAGCATGAAGACGGAGGTATGATGGCGCACATCCGTGTGGTGCCGAACCAGTAGCCAAGGGGCAATGAAGCTTGCTAGACCGTCTACGCCGGCGGTGACACGCTGTTCGTGGCTGGTGATAAAAAGAACTGCTTCGATCAAAACAAAGCTGATAATCTCTATTACACTCATCTCAACCCCGAGCTTTAGACCGATGTGACCTCTAATCTGTCTACCCTCGGAGCGCGGATTTAAATCTTGTGTGGCAGCCCCCAATTCTAGGGGAGGGCGCGATTCCATGAGAAGTCTCACGCGCCTGTCATCGCATGCTTCTCCCGCTTTCTGCCAAGGTCGGCGCAAGGTTTGAATTCCAAGCGACTCCAGCCGTGAGCGTTCCGCTTCTACGTCTTTCACTTCAAAAACCAGCTTCACAGGGCACTCCTCGCGTGGGATAGGCGGAGATTCGATTCCGATACCTATTGCCAGTTAAGCAGGAATCAGATGCAGGCAGAAATATGCACCACCAGTCCTAAAGGTGGCCAAGACATCAGTCCGGTCTTGATTGCTGGGGCTGGTAGCAAACATTTCGCCGTAGAAACGCTTCATTCGTTCAAGGTCTTTCACATAAAGCATCGTGTTGCGTAGTTGCATATTCCACGATGATAGCCGAATGCCGGGATGAGTAGCCGTGCTCCACAAGTGACGTTAAGCCCAGTACTCCAAATGGTCTAAACAGGATTGCCGATGCATGGCGGCGAGAAGGAACGGCGCAGCTACTTGAGTTCCGAAGTCGCGCAAAGACTTATCAGGCAAGTGAATGCTGGCCCGAGCGCCATCTTATGTGCCTCCGGAAGCGGCGTTCGTCAATGGTTTGGGACTAAGCGTCTCCGCGATTTTTCGTGCCATCGCTTCCGTTGAGAACGGCTTGTTCAGCAGAATGAAACGTTGCCCGAGCGCGTTGTTTTCCAGGGCTGCAGTTTCGGTGTATCCGGACATGAAAATGACTGAAATTGCGTCTCGCTTCGCCTGCAACTTCCGGGCGAGTTCCGCCCCACCCATGCGCGGCATGACCACATCAGTAAGCAGCAGGTCGATTTCTCCGTTGTGCTGATCGGCAACCGCCAGCGCTTCGAGTCCATTCGAAGCTTGTAGCACGGAGTATCCCAGCTTTTTCAGCGATTCTGCTGCCAATACTCGCAATGGCGCTTCGTCTTCAACCAGAAGAATCGTTCCTTGTCCCCGTGGTGCATCGGCAATCCTTTGCTGAGACGGCAGCGGCGCAGATTTGTTGAGGGCTGGTAGATAAACCTTGAATGTGGTTCCGAGCCCTGGCTCGCTGTAAACAGAAATGTGTCCACGGCTTTGCTTGAGAATGCCGTACACCGTAGCTAGCCCCAGGCCTGTGCCTTTTCCAGCTTCCTTTGTCGTGAAGAAGGGCTCGAAGATATGTTTGAGCGTTTCTTTATCCATCCCGCAACCGCTATCGGTCACGGCGATCAACACATACAATCCTGGGGCGACTTCGGCATGCGTTGCCGCGTAGGCATCGTCCAACTCCGCAGATGACGTCTCCACAATCAGCTTGCCACCGGAAGGCATCGCGTCGCGAGCATTTACTGCCATGTTCATGATGACTTGTTCCAATTGTGCCGGATCGGCCTTAACGCGACCAATCTCATCCGATAGGTTCGTGATGAGCTCAATGTCTTCGCCGATCAGCACCCGGAGCATCTTCACCATGCTCTTGACGGTGTCGTTGAGATCAAGCACTTGAGGCTCTAGCACCTGCTTGCGGCTAAATGCGAGCAGCTGACGCGTCAGGCCGCTCGCGCGGTCGCCCGCATTCTTGATCTCATCGATGAATGGTCTGTTCGCCGGAGTCGCAGTCTCAAGAAGCAAGTCGCTGTAACCCTTGATAATCATAACGAGATTATTAAAGTCGTGGGCCACCCCACCCGCCAGGCGCCCGACGGCCTCGAGCCGTGCTGAACGCACGAGGCTCTCACGCGATTGGCGCAGACTAGTGCGCATTTGTTCGAACGATCTCGTCAGGCCGGCGACTTCGTCGTGGCCAACAATTGGAATTTGGAAGTCGAAGTCGCCCTTTTCGAGTTGCTGCGTTCCAAAGGCGAGCCGTTCAAGTGGCCGCGTAATCTGCCGAGAAATCACAAACGTGAATGCCGCCCCCACAATGAGCACGAGAGTTCCGAGTACTAGTAAAAGTTGATTCAGTGATCGCAAAAAGCTTGTGGCCTGATCGAACGACTGGAAACAGTAAAGGCGAACTGGGTGATCCCCTGGCAGTTCGACGGATGTCTCGAGATAACGCTCGCTTTCGAAATCGATTTCTTCGACCTTGTCATTTGGAGTCTCCGCGCCGCCCAGGGAATTTTCAAACTCTGACCACGCATTTGCCCTCAAGGAGCTAAGCAGCACCGCGCCATGTCTCTCGAAGGCAAACGCTGCCTTGCCAAAAACACCAGTGCTGAGGAGGGATTGCGGCGAAACCTCGCGGCCGATTGCTACACGACCCAATGAGCGACGGCTATCCTCAGTTCCAATCCAGATGGTGTGCGTGCTCACGTCGAAAAGATGGTTTCCCGCAAACCACCAGTCCTGGCTCCCAAAGGATTCGCGCATCAAACGCTTAACGGTGGAGAGAGGGATGTCATCAGATTTGGCGCTAAAGCCTAGAATCTCTCCCGCGGGATTCTCTAGGACCAGCAGGTCTGCGCCTGCGGCCTTCAGCAACGGGCCGCATTCTTCGTCGACGGTCACAGGGTCATTGGTGGACATTAACGCTTTCAACGTTGGCTGCGCGGCGAGCAGCGTGACGCTTTGTTCAGTTAATTGGTGACCGGTGCTTTCCAATGCCGCAAAGGTGGCCGTCTCAGACCGCAGTGTTGAAACCAGATCGTCGCGTACATGCTTGCGCATTCTCGCCTGCACCAGGATGAGCGTTGCTGAGGTCAGCAGAAACACCAGTGCGAGCATCCAGGCCAGGAGCTTGGTGCGGAGATGCTTGAAACGCAGTGCGAGCATTCTTCACAGCTTATGACCCGCGTTGTCCCCTCGCCAGACACCGGCGTAACCCAGTTGGATAGGCCAAAACACGAAAGTAACCTTGCCGCTTATTCGCCTGAAATCAATCATTAAACAGATGCTGTTGATGCGCTTAATTGCCTTGTTCGTGGTGTGCCTCATGCCCGCGTGGCTGCGCTCGCAGCAGTCCGCGTCAGCCACCGATCTGGCCAGGGTTAGCCAGGAACTTCAGGAAACTCGCTCGAGTCTTGCGGCAGCGCTACAGCAGATACAGGAATTGCGTCGCGACCTCGACGAAGTTCGAGCGCAGGTAAAGGCGGCGCCTGCTGCGGAGTCGAACTCAACCGAACCTACACTTGCCGACGCGGACCAGGATCCTTCATTCCTCGCGGCTAAGATCGCGGAATTGCATCAGGACAAAGTTGAAAGCGCGAGCAAGTATCAGGTCAAGATTTCCGGGCTGGTACTGTTTAACTCCTACGTAAACGCTGGGTCCATGACGGCAGCGGATGTGCCGATTCTTGCTGTTCCACGCTCGCCAGGCTCGCCAAACGGCAGCATTGGCGCAACCCTTAGTCAGACGGTCCTGGGCATTGACGTTAAGGGCCCGCAAGTATTCGGCGCCAAGGCTGCAGCCGATGTGGGCGTAGATTTCTCCGGCGGGAGCCCGACAACCCAGTATGGTGTCACCGCCGGACTGGTTCGTCTGCGGACCGCGAACGCGAGACTGCGCTGGTCCGATACGACGCTTACGATCGGGCAGGACACCCCTTTTTTTTCGCCACTCTCGCCAACATCCTACGCGAGCGTGGCCCAACCTGCATTTTCGTGGGCTGGAAATCTTTGGGTGTGGACGCCGCAAGCCGTCTTGGAGCATCGGATCACAGCAGGGGTCGATTCCGTCGTGACGTTGCAGGCAGGAATGCTCGACCCACTCACCGAGGAGATTCCCTCTTTTCAGGACAGGTCACCGACATCGGGTGAAGTCACCCGAGTGCCTGCAATTGCCGGGCGCTTTGCATTCGATCATCACTCCGCAACGCATCCACTCGCTATCGGTGTCGCAGCCTATCGAGCGCGCCATAGATATGAATTGTTCCCGGAGATTGATAGCTGGACTGTCAACACCGACTTCAAGGCTGGCATTACTCAGTTCTTGGAAGTTTCTGGTGAGGGTTACAAAGGGCAGGCGGTCGGAGGCTTAGGTGGAGGGATTTGGTCAAGCGTCATTTTCCCTGAACCATTACCGCCGCATTCCGTTGCCCATCCTCTGCGCTCGGTGGGAGGCTGGGCGCAACTTAAGCTGAAACCCATCTCAACTTTCGAAATCAATTCTGCAATAGGCCAGGATGAAAACTACGCAGCGTCACTAAGATTTTTCCCCGTACCTTTTGGCGTGAATGGTTTTCCCGCTTTCCAGAAGAACCAAGCGCAATTCGTAAATTTCGTCTACACTCCAAAAACTTCTTTGGTTCTCGCGATGGAATATCGTCATTTGCGTACGACGTTTGCGGGCGGCCAAAGCGCCTCGGGTGACCAGGTCAACCTCGCTGCAGGAGTGCACTTCTAATGGCCGGAACGCGTGAGAGAACAAAGATATTTCTGGTTCTGATACTCGTGTGGTCCGTGACACTTTCCGCGCAAGACGCCGTTCTTCGCGGCAAGATCGTTATCGAGCCCAAACCGAAGAGGGCAGACATAGCTGGTGCAGTGGTCTGGCTTACATACTATGATACCCGCCCGGCTGTGCAGCCCGGCCCCATGGCACGCCTTGTGCAGAAGAACAAACAGTTTTTCCCGCATCTACTTGCAATCACGGTGGGAACAACTGTCGAGTTTCCCAACGGCGATCCGTTCTTTCACGATGTCTTCTCGATCTACCACGGAAGGCCATTTGATCTCGGACTCTATGAGAGCGGTGCAGCGCGGAAGGTGGTATTCACGAAGCCAGGCGTTTCTTACATCTTCTGCAACATTCATCCAGAGATGAACGCTGTGGTTGTCGTTCTTGAAACACCTTATTTCGCGCAGACCGATTCCGACGGGAGCTTTCAGATTGCGCATTTGATGCCTGGCCGCTACAAGCTTGAGCTCTGGCATGAACTCGCCTCAACCTCGGAACTATCCTCCCTGAGCCGCGATATCGACGTCGCTTCTGGGGACAACAATCTTGCCGTGATCACTTTGCACTCGGCCAATGCAGGGACACAGCACCTCAATAAATACGGCGAACCTTACTCGGCAGACAAAACTTCGTACTGAAGAGGCTTTCAATTCGTTCACTCGGCTTTATGGGATTTTTCAAGAGTCACAACTGCCCATAGACGAGCGAGGACGAATCGTATGCACTTGCCGAACGTCGGCTTCGTCTGCTCTAAAAACGAAACCATTCCTAGTGATTCACTTTCAGCAGCAGCATCGTCCCCCTTTCCAACTTCACGTTGTTTTTCTCGGAAGTCAGTAACGAGCCTTGATCCCCGGTCGCCTGCTGAAGTGACAAGTTCGAGATGCAGACCACCCCATGAGTCTGCTCATTGACTGGAGCCACAGCCGCCACCGGCGTTTGGACGCCCTCTCCGTCGTCTGCCGAAGGCGGTGGACCGGTCGGCGGGGCATGGATCGGTCTACTCATTGGCGACTGCATCGTGCGAGGCTCCGGCGTGGGTGCCTCCCCCGAGTAATTGCTGCCACTCGCATCTTGATGGCTCTCCAGTCCAACTACGGCCTGAATGGACATCGGGATTTCCGTTTTCTGCCCGTTTTTAGTGATAGTGCGGTCAAAAGCGACGGCGAGCTGAGACTCTTTGTGTTCTTTGCCGCGCGACTGCGCCTCCGTAACGTGGCCGATAACCTTCGTATCTTCCGGAATCACCACTTGTCCGGTGGGACCTATCATGTCGTGCATGACTTTAGCGACAACCTGGTCTCCAATTTTCGCTTTCTTGGCGTCGATGGTCTTGGTGAGCTGCACTGGGATTACACTGCCTGGGGCGAGTCTTTTCTGAGTGGTAACGTCAGAATTAGCCACAGTTGGATTTGTTGGCGCGGTACTTTGCGCGAGAGCGGCGCCCAGCAAGGCACCAGTAAGCATGATTGCCGCAAATGGCTGTTTCAAGAAAATGCCTCCGCTCCGGTGTGTCCGGCAAGTTGTTCAGCTGGATCAATTCGCGGCTGACCACAGGGAATGTCGCAAGACACATCCCCAATAGAGCTTCTACTAAGCCTTAGACCGACTCGAACCCGTTTTCACCCGCGATTGGACATCCATCCAGACAGCTTAAGACCGAAAGCAGTCCTAAGCTGTCCAAACGTCTTCCTGACGCACCTATCGTCAGTGATGTTCGTGTTCTGCTAGCTGTGAAGTGAAAAAGAGAAAGAAGTTCGAGCCTACTTCAATCGCTCTTCCCGCTTCCTCCGCTGCATCCATTTTCTCGGACGAGGGAATGCCACTGCTTCCGTCGGCTGCTGGCCAATCGCTCTGGTCCATCACCAGTATTGGCCTGACTTCCCACCAGATCGCGCCCGTAGTCACGAAGTTGTCGTCTACTACATGGCTGTGGTTGGGAGTCGGCAAGAAAATCGGGGCTTTCGGAGGGCCGGTTTTTCCAAGCGCCGCCAGAGTGACAGACAGATCTACAGAAGAGGCGTGCATCGTGCATGTTCCTGCTACAGGATGATTTGGGTCAGGGCACTGGGTCGTGATCGCGGGATTCACCTTTGATTTCCACGCCTCAGGGATCGCTCCGAACAATTTGATTAATACTTCTCCTAGACGTCTACCGCATAATTCCCCTCGCCGACCGCCGTTAGGACATGCCATAGCATCTTCGGGGTTTTGGTCGTGGTCTACAGAGAACATGGGCACCAGAACATATAGATGCGCTGTGTTCTCGATGTTCCCGCCGCTTGGATCCTGAGTTGGCTCCGTCACGGCTTGGCAGATTGGAACTTGCATTTCATTCGGGTCAGACTGAGCCAGAATGCCATTGAAATCGAGATCCAACATTGGTTGATCCACACAGTCGAAATTCTGAAGATAGGTAAAGGTGACTAGCCGGTTTGCACCGAAGCCATGTGTTTGATCGTTGGCGAGCTGCCCTCTTGCGCTGATAGCCAAAAGCACGAAAGCAGCAACTGTCAGTAGTTGAAGATATGCGCGGTTCATTTGTGCTCCTTCTTTTCTGCCCCATGCGCAAAGGACCGCCTACTGATGTAGACCGGCTCGTGGACTCCAATCCAGCCCACAATTGATTAAACAAACGAGCACGCGGGACTGATTTGAAGTCCGCAAAGGACGCCCCGCTCTCGTTTCTCTGCGGAGTCACAGCTGGGCCTCTGGGCGAAACCTGCCTCGCAGAAAAGAGATTCGAGCCTCAGAGTAGTCTGCGGGAGCAAAGTGTTGTTGGTTGACCATCTCCGGCATGTAAATACATTGCTACATTTTTGTCACGAACTCCGGCGGCATCCTTGAGCGAAAGCCTGCGGCGGCTTGTTCTCTCCTTGACTGCCTAGGAGAGTTCCGTTATCGTCTCTCCTAGACACGCAAGGTGAGATCGTGAGCAAACAAATTGATTTGCTGCAAGGCACGCTGGACATGCTCATCCTCAAAGCTGTCTCGCTTGGCCCGCTGCACGGCTACGGGGTTTTGCTGCGCATTCAGCAGATCTCTGGCGAACAACTGGAGATCCAGCAAGGCTCGTTATACCCCGCGCTTTATCGCCTGGAACATCAGGGCTGGATCACGAGCGAGTGGGGAGAATCGGACAACAACCGCAAAGCAAAGTTCTACAGGCTGACCGCGGCTGGACGGCGCCAACTCCATGCGCAAACCGAAAAGTGGAACCGCATGGCCTCGTTAATCGCCAACGTGCTGCGCACGACTTCGGAGGAGATATGAATCTTCTGGCTCGATTCCGCTCCTGGTTAAGGTGGATGGGCAACCGGCGAAAGCTTGAAAGTGAGATGGAAACGGAATTGCGTTTCCACATCGAGAGCTACGCTGCCGAACTGGTTTAAAGGCATGTCCCAGCAAGAAGCGATGCGGGCGGCGAGGATTGAGTTCGGCGGAATCGAGTCTCACAAAGATGCCATGCGGGCAGCGGTAGGCACGCGGTGGTGGGGCGAACTGGGTTTGGATTTGCGTCACGGATGGAGACTGTTCTACAAGAATCCCGCGTTGTCGGCGGTTGCCGTGTTGACGCTAGCTCTGGGCGCGGGAGCCAACACGGCCATTTTCAGCATTGTGAATGCCGTGTTGCTGCGTTCTCTGCCGTACCCCGATCCCGATCGTTTGGTACGAATCTTCTTTAACGAATCGGGCGTAGGATTGCGGGACGTTAGGTTTTCCAAGCCTGAGCTGGATGACCTCCAGACGCGATCAGGCGTATTTGAAGATGTGACTCCGATCTTCGAGGGAAGCGAGGATTTGACCGGCGCCGGACAGCCCGAGCGCGTCGAAGGGGTGAATGGCAGTTTCAGCTACTTTTCCATGCTGGGTGTTACCCCGCAAATTGGACGGTTGTTCGGTCCGCAGGACTTCGTGCCTGGTTTTCCACGGATGCCGTGATCAGTGATGGCCTATGGCGTCGTGCCTATGGCGCCGATCCGCATGTTCTCGGCCGTACCATCCGGATCGATAATGATCCCCTTTCCATTATCGGGGTTCTGCCACGCGGATTCCGCCATCCTGGACCGACAGTTTCCGGCGACGCGGAAGTGTTTGCCGCCGCCGGTTTCAGCGGAGATCCCCTTCCGCCGCCGCTGCGTGGTACCCGGGTTTTAGTATCGGGAATCGGACGACTTAAACATGGCCTGACAATGGCGGAAGCTCAGGCGCGGCTAACCGCCATGGCTGCCCAAATACGTCACGACTTTCCCACCGATTACCCATCGCAGGCACAATGGACAATTGAAATTCAACCGTTGCAAGAAACTTTGGTGGGCAAAGTTCGGCCCATGCTGCTCGTGTTGATGGGTGCGGTAAGCCTGATCGTTTTTATCGTCTCGTTGAACATTGCCAATCTCCTCTTGGCGCGCGCTTCGGGGCGGCAACAAGAGATGGCGATGCGGTCAGCGCTGGGGGCGAGTCGCGGTCGCTTGGTGCGGCAGATGCTAACCGAGTCTATGCTGCTGTCGCTTATCGGCGGTGTCGCGGGAATTGCAACCGCCATGGGCACTTTAGGCTTCATCCTGCGCTTTGTGCCATCGAACGTTCCCCGGCTCAACGAAGTACGAATCGACTGGGTGGTCCTGAGCTTCGCTCTGCTGATCTCCATCCTCACGGGCTTAATCTTTGGACTTGCTCCAGCTCTTCATTCCGCAAAAAACGCTATCTCCTCGGCCATTCGGGAAGGCGGTCGAGGGTCGGGCTACAGTACAAAGACCGGCCGCTTGCGGGATGTTCTAATCGTCTCTGAACTGGCGTTCGCCGTCGTATTGATGGTCGGAGCCGGCTTGCTGTTGCGTACGCTGCGGGATCTGTTGCAGGAAAGTCCTGGCTTTAATCGAACACAAGTTGCCACAGCAAACATACAGCTTCCGAATCCCAACGAATCGGAGGCGGATCCTTATCTCAGTATTCCTCGCCGAGCTACCTTTGATCGTGAGTTGCTGCGGCGCATGAAGGCAATTCCGGGAGTGGAACTCGCCGCAATCACCTCAGCTCTTCCGACCACCAACACCAACCCCAACGCGGTCGGTGGCGTAGCGAGTGAAGGCTTCGCGATTGAAGATAGACCCGCCGAGTCTTCGCAGGACCCGAGCGCGGAAAGA
>Ga0207695_10007334_pt1 | contig 14080 bp, 14 predicted proteins | sample KBSC54metaG_FD_184354 | JGI IMG/M metagenome (GOLD analysis project Ga0207695, IMG submission 184354) | Corn rhizosphere microbial communities from Kellogg Biological Station, Michigan, USA - KBS C5-4 metaG (SPAdes) (version 2) | ecosystem: Host-associated > Plants > Roots > Rhizosphere > Soil... | reverse complement strand
CGTCCTCATGGGCGCGGAGCACGTTGGTCTGGTCGACGTTGATCGCAGTCTGCGCTTCGTTGCCCACCAGCACCGGCGGGTCGTTATAGGCGTCATGGTGCTCGGTATAGGCGGGAGTGCCCTGGAACTTGCAGTGCGGATTATCGTCGCTGCCGCCATGGAACGGGTCGCCCCACCAGGTCGGGAGGTTCGTCGGATCCGAGCCTTGCGCGGTGAAGGCAGCGCAATTGCCCCTGATCGCATCCTCGGAATCGCCGAAGTCACCGGCGATCACGTAGATGCCGACCGCCGGATGGAAAATGTCCACGGCGGGATGATAGACCGCCTTGAGGATGTCGCAGCTGAACGCATGGGAATACGTCGTCTTGAACGTTCCCATGAAATCATAGGTGCTGGCGCTGTAATGGCCGCCAACAGCCTGCTTGATCCCGAACATGTTGACGCTGCCGCCGTTGCGATACGGATCGCCGAGAATTTCGGTGTGCGCGGGAGTGAAGGTGCCGGCGCCGACCAGAGTGCCGGCAATAGCGTCGGTGATCGAATGAGTGCCAGTTTCGACAGGGCCGGCGGCTAGCGTCACTGGACCGAGCACCACTTGGCCGGTCCAGACGTCACCGCCTGCACCATCGGTGTCATGCGCCAGCGCGGCCGCGTCGCACGTCGCCTGCATTCCGGGAAGAACAACCTGCCCGGGATCGGCCGCCGGCGTCGGATCGACAAGAGTGACCGCGGCAAATGCCGGGATCGGGGCGACGGAGACTGCAAGCGCGACGATCGCACTCGCAGAGACTCGAAAGGTGGAGATCATGGTCTACTCCTAAAATTTTCGCGAAATCATCATCTTCCGCCGGCGACTCGCAGTTCGGTCGGAAGCTGTGTGAATTTTGTAGGAAGTAGAGCTTGTAGTAAATAGGACGTTTACGACTTTATGGTAAAATTATGACCTAATACGACACCGAAATATAGGACGTTATTCAAGTATAACTTTGGTTATATTAATCGAAGTTATCTCTATCCGTCTTCGGCATTATCTCTTCTTTCTTGCAAACACCCCCCTCGGAATGCCGCCTTTCAGAACGGCATAAATTATGTCCTAAGCTCGGAATGGGTATGCGCAAACGCGTCAGTGCATTGCGAATCATGACGTTTCCGATCATGTCGACTGCACTGCTTTGGCAAACAGCAGCATCACTTGGGGCCGCCTTTTGGCGGCCCCTATTTTGTCCGGCCTACTTCATCTGCCGTTTGACCGAGGCCATCGTTGCCTTGCCGTATGGCGGCTTCAGTCCAGCCAGCTTGGCGATGTCGAAGCGCGCCTGACGGTACACCGCTTTGGCATGACTGAACGTCCTGAACCCGTCATGCCCATGATACGCGCCCATCCCGGACGGGCCGACGCCGCCAAACGGCAGTTCCTCATTCGAGATGTGGAAGATCACGTCGTCCAGGGTCACGCCGCCGGAGATCGTGCGATCGAGCACGCGGCGGCGCTCCGTGTCGTCGCTGCCGAAATAATAAAGGCCCAGCGGACGGTCGCGGCGGTTCACCTCGGCGATCGCACCGTCGATATCGTCATAACGCCGCAGCGGCAGGATCGGCCCGAAAATCTCCTCCTGCATCACTGTCATGTCATCGGTGGCATCGCGGATGATGTGGAGCGGCATCTTGCGGCTGTTCGACGCGGCGAAATCCTCGTTCGCTGGGTTGACCGTCTCGATCGTCGCCCCCTTGGCGCGGGCATCCTCCAGCCAGTCCTGCAGCCGCTGGTGATGGCGATCGTTGATGATCGAGGTGTAGTCGGGATTGGCGAGCAAGGTCGGATACATCGCCGACACCGATTGCTTCAGGCCATCGACCACCGCTTGTTCCAGATCCGCGGGCACCAGCATGTAATCGGGCGCCAGACAGATCTGGCCGGCATTGAGCATCTTGCCGATCGCCACACGCTCGGTACCGCGCTTGACGTCAGCGGATCGCCCGAAGATCACCGGCGACTTGCCACCGAGTTCGAGTGTCACTGGGGTGAGATTGTCGGCCGCGGCGTGCAAGATGTGCCGGCCGATCCCGGTCGCGCCGGTGAAGATCAGGTGATCGAACGCCAGGCCGGAGAATTCCTTGCCGACCTCCGGCCCGCCCGACACGAAGGCGAGTTCGTCCGCGGCGAAATAGGTCGGGCAGACCTCCTCGAACAACGCTGCGACACGCGGCGTGAACTCGCTGGTCTTGACCATTGCGCGGTTGCCCGCCGCGAGCACCCCGGCCAGCGGCGCCATGATCAGGTTCACTGGGAAATTCCACGGCGAGATCACCCCGACCACGCCCTTGGGCTGGAACTCGATCCATCCCTTGGCGCCAAGCAGGCCGAGCGGCGCGGTCACCGGCCGGCGCTCGGGGCGCGACCAGCGATCGACATGCTTCAGCGCATGTTTGAGCGGCGCGACCGAGGCGGCGATGTCAGTCAGCATCGATTGTTCGCGGCTGCGATGCCCGAAGTCCTCGCTCAACGCGTCGCAGAAGCGCTCGGCATTGTCGGCGATCATCGCGGCGGCGCGTTTCAGCCGGTCCTTGCGCACGTTCAGGCGCACCGGCAATTCGGCCATGAACGCAGCGCGTTGCGCCGCAAGGATGTCGTGCATCGTCATCGCTCCGTTCCTCTCCGATTGTTCACGCGCAGCCAATTGCTCCGGCCACCGGTATCACCACACTGGCCTGGCCAGCGCGATCGATCCGCAGCGTAGCGTCGGAAATCGACCCGCTTTTCGGTGTGCTGACGTCAGTTTTTACGACAATTTGCAAGGTCGCCGTCGTGGTCTTACCTCTGTATTCGGTGATCTGCGAATAGCCCAGGCCGCCGATACCGTTCTGCGCGCTGATCGGAAGGTCCGCCACTTTGCCGTCGATCGTCAGGCGCAACGACGCCGGATCGGTAGTCGCCATCGCGACCAGTGCCATGCTCGGTGTCCGCGTCCACAGGAATGCCGCGCAACCTTTGTCGGGTAATCGCTGCGGTGGCAGCGCGCTGATCGGCAGGCCGTCGACCGAGGAGACGAGCGGCTCGATGATCTGCGGCGCGGCCGATGGTGCCGATGCCGGCTTTTGCGGCGCTTTGTCCTGCGCAGCAGCTGGTGCAGCCGTTATCAGCAAAGCGAGCGGCAACGTCCTCATCGCCACGGTTGCTATCACGGGTTGACGTTAAGGGTAAGCGCGGATCGAGATCAGCCGACCGCCTTCTTGCGGATCAGGTAGCGATAGATGCCGAAGACTCGATCGCGAACAGCGCGACATTTTGGATCCCGGCGCGCCGTCCCGCGACAGTATCGCGCCCCGCCAGCCAACATGGCGCCGAGCCGCTAAAGATGACAAAGTCCCAGCCCGTCACGCGATCGAGCGACACCATCAGGGCTGCGACGATGCCGCTGATCGAGGCGGCCCATTTGACCGCGGTAATGGAGGTTTCCATCGTCAATTCTCTTAGCGAACGCACGTCATGTCGGAATTGCGGCAAAGCAAGGCCGACGATTTGAATTCGCCGTCGCGTGCGCCTAGATCGCCGCCAGCATTCTTTCCGGAGTTCCTTCATGACCACCGACCCGATCGTCATCCTATCCTATGCTCGCACCCCGATGGGGAGCTTTCAGGGGACGCTCACCGGCGCCAGCGCGACGCAATTGGGCGCGACCGCGGTCAAGGGTGCAGTCGAGCGCGCGGACGTTGACCCGAAGCAGATTGAGCGCATCTATATGGGCTGCGTCCTCCCTGCCGGGCTCGGCCAGGCTCCGGCGCGCCAGGCAGCGATCAACGCCGGTCTGGGTGACCATGTCGAGGCGACCACGGTCAACAAGATGTGCGGATCGGGGATGCAGGCGACGATCATGGGCAGCGAGGCGCTCGCCGCGGGATCGGTCGACCTCATCGTCGTCGGCGGCATGGAGAGCATGACCAACGCGCCGTATCTGTCGATGCGCCATCGCGGCGGCGCGCGGATTGGGCACGACGTGCTCAAGGATCACATGTACCTCGACGGTCTGGAAGACGCTTATGAGCCCGGCAAGCTGATGGGTGCCTTTGCCGAGGAGACCGCGCAGGAATATCAATTCACCCGTGCCGCGCAGGACGATTACGCGATCGCCAGCCTCGAGCGCGCGCAGGCCGCGCAGAAATCGGGCGCGTTCGAGCGAGAGATCGTCTCGGTCGACGTGGTCGGCCGCAAGGGCACCGACACGATCACGCTCGACGAGCAGCCGGCCAAGGGCGATGCGTCGAAAATCCCGACGCTGAAGCCCGCTTTCGCCAAAGACGGCACGATCACCGCGGCCAACGCCTCGTCGATCTCAGACGGCGCCGCCGCCTTGGTGCTGACGCGCGCCTCGGTCGCCGACAAGCTCGGCAAGAAACCGGTGGCTCGGATCGTCGCCCAGGCCGCGCACGCGCACGCCCCCGCCAAATTCACCACCGCGCCGGTCGCCGCGATGCGGAAGGCGCTCGACAAGGCCGGTTGGAGCGTCGCCGATGTCGACCTCTTCGAGGTCAACGAAGCGTTCGCGATCGTCGCGATGATCGCGATGCACGACCTCGGCATCCCGCACGACAAGATCAACGTCAACGGTGGCGCCTGCGCGCTCGGTCACCCGATCGGCGCCAGCGGTGCGCGCATCCTGACCACGTTGGTATCCGCACTTCAGACGCGCGGCCTCAAGCGCGGCATGGCGTCCTTGTGCATCGGCGGTGGCGAGGCCACGGCGGTGGCGGTCGAACTGATCGACTGATTGGGGTCGCCCGCCGCGCAATGCTGTCTTTAAGGGCGATCGCGTCCGCAAGGCCCGATCGTTTCCGATCAAGCGAGGAATGCCCATGAGCCGGCCGCCGCTTCCCCCGTTCAGCGAGCAGACCGCGATCGAGAAAGTGCGGGCAGCTGAGGATGGCTGGAACACGCGTGATCCTGCCTACGTAGCGCTTGCCTACACCCCGGATTGTCGCTGGCGCAACCGTGTCGAGTTCCCGCAGGGTCGCGCGGAAATTGAAGCCTTTCTCACCAGAAAATGGTCGCGCGAACTCGATTACCGGCTGATCAAGGAGCTTTGGACGTTTTCAAGGAATCGCATCGCGGTGCGGTTCGCTTATGAATATCATGACGATAGCGACCAGTGGTTCAGGGCCTATGGCAACGAGAATTGGCAATTCGACGCCGACGGCCTGATGGAATTGCGCATCGCCAGCATCAACGAACACCCGATCGCCGAGGCAGACCGCAAGTTCCACTGGACGCTCGGCCGCCGACCCGACGGCCATCCGAGCCTGAGCGACCTCGGTCTCTAGGTGGTGTGGACTGATGACGTGAGCTGTCGATTCAAAGCTCGAGCGTGAAATACCGGCTGAAGCTGGTGTCGCTATATCCGCCAAACGGCCCACACGGCACGAACCCGGCACGTTCGTACAACGCCCAAGCTGGCGCGAACGGCGCATTGCTGCCCGTTTCCAGGCTGAGACGACGATAGCCCCTCGCCCGCGCCTCGCGCAGGATATGATCGAGCATCGCGCGCGCCACGCCGCGCCGCAACGCCGTCGGTGCCGTGCGCATCGATTTGATCTCGCCATGCTCGGTGTCGAGTTGCTTCAACCCGCCCATGCCGAGCAGATCGGTGCCGTCCCACACCGTCCAGAACGTCACGCTCGGATGCTTCAGCCCCGACAAATCGAGCGCGAATACGCTGTCGGGCGGCGAAATCTCGTGCATCGAGCGGAGATGATATTCGACCAGCGCGACCACCTCCGGCCGCGAGACATCGTCCAGCTCGATCCGCATCACTCGATCGTTTCGGTCGAATCGACACCCCATAAATGGCTGATCTCGACAAAGCCGCCGCGGCCGGTGACGTCGAAATAGCACCAGCCATCGCCACACTTGCTTACGCGCCCGATCACGCCCGGCTCCGCCCGCCAATTGACCTTGCCGGCGAAGCGGGGCGAATCGCGTAATTCGGCGATGTCGCCCATCACCATCGCCGTGCGCTGGTCGCTGATGAGGTTCGCCTGCATCCAGCCCTGCGTCCCGCCCGGATCCTCGACCTTACGCCAATAGGCGCCGCCGCCCTTTTCCTTGTAATTCTCGATCACCTTCACCGGCAGGCCCTGGCGCTGATATTTCCAGCTGACCGGATAGATCCGGCTCGGGCCGGTGCGCATGAACGCCGACTTGGCGTTGATCGATGCGAAATAAGGCGGTTTCTTTTCCACCAGCGCGGCAAGCGCCGGCACCGCAATCGCAGCCGCCGCGATTCCCGACAACCCCCAGCCGATACGCATGGCCATCCCCTTTTTACGCCACAATCGATTCGTACCTATTGCGCAGGCGCCGCAGTGCATCAACCGCATTGACCAAAACCCGGGAAGCCGCCAAGCCGAGCGCATGGCCGGGTCCAAGCGCAAACCTCGGGTGATCGTGACGCGCGAGCTGAGCGATGCGGTGATGGACCGCATGGCGCAATTGTTCGACGCGCGCCTCAATCACCAGGATATCGCGATGACTCGCGACGAACTCGTCGCCGCGGTCCAGGATGCCGACGTATTGGTCCCGACCGTCACCGATACGATCGACGCTGACCTGATCGAGGCGGCGGGCGAACGGCTCAAACTGATCGCCAATTTCGGCAACGGCGTCGACCATATCGACCTGAAGGCAGCGCGCGCGCGCGGCATCCTGGTGACCAACACGCCGGGCGTGCTGACCGACGACACCGCCGACATGACGATGGCGCTGATCCTGTCGGTGCCGCGCCGCCTGGCCGAAGGCGAGAAGCTCGCCCGGTCGGGCCAGTGGAGCGGATGGAGCCCAGGCGCGATGCTCGGCCACCGCATCGGTGGCAAGACGTTGGGGATCGTCGGCATGGGCCGGATCGGCCAGGCGGTCGCGATCCGCGCGCGCGGTTTTGGCCTCACCGTCCATTACCATAATCGCCACCGCCTGCCCGAGCATGTCGAGCAGGAGCTTGCCGCCACTTGGCATGCCGATCTCGATGAGATGCTGGCTGGGTCCGACTTCATCTCGATCCACACGCCGCACACCGACCAGACCGAGCAATTGTTCGATGCGCGCCGGCTGTCGTTGCTCAAACCCCAAGCCTATATCGTCAACACCTCGCGCGGCTCGGCGATCGACGAAGCCGCGCTGATCGACGCACTCGAACGCGGCAGGATCGCCGGCGCCGGGCTCGATGTGTTCGCGCATGAGCCGGAGATCGATCCGCGCCTGCTCGCGCTGCCCAATGTAGTATTGTTGCCGCATATGGGATCGGCGACGTTCGAGGCGCGCGCCGCTACCGGTGAGCGCGTCATCAGCAATATCCAGCATTGGGCCGACGGCCACCGCCCGCCCGATCAGGTGCTGGAAGGGTGGATCTGATGGTGAACCGAGGGTTTGCGCTGCTGTTTCTGCCGCTCATCGCGGCCATCGCGGTGCCGGCCCACGCACAGGACGCGGCGGATAGCGGTAGCGACAGCGGCGCCGGCTGGGAACTGCCGCGCCACCAGATGGCCGGGATCCCATCAAGCGCGCCAACCAACTACGATTGTGCGAAAAAAACCTGCATCTATCTGGTTAATCTGAGCAATCACCGGGTCACGGAATTCCACTACGCCGTCGCCGAAAAGAACGGTGCGCCGCAATGGAGTGGAAACGCTTTCCCGAGCAATTTCGCGTTCAACTCCAAGCGCTGGACGATGTGGTTCCCGCCCAAGCGGATAGGTTGCCGGCTCGACCTCAAGGTCGTGATGACCATCGACGGCAAGCACCACGAGGAAAGCGGCAGGTTCGACGTCTGCGCAAACCCGACTCTGCTCTTCACCATCCGCGACCCGCTCGAGAAGCAGGTCGACGGGAAGGTTACCGTCGATCCGGTTTCCGGCGATACGCCGACGCCGTCGGACTCGTCCGCCAAGCCCCAGGATTAGCCGGCGAACCCGGCCAGCCACTCAGCGATCATCGCGCGCCCCGCCGCCGCTGCGGGCGGACCAAGCCGGTCGTGCGCCGCGCGCAAAGCCTCCGGCGTCGAACCGACTTCGGCGATATCGGCGCCGTCATTGGCGAGCCAATGTTCGAACCGCTCATCCTCCCCCATCTCGGCATGGAATTGTAGCGCCAGCAGATTGCCGCCGCGTGCGAAGGCTTGAGCATAAGGAGCTGTCGTCGCGAGCAATTCCACGTTGTCGGGCACGTCGAATGTATCGCCGTGCCAGTGCAGCAGATCGACTCCATCGAGGTGGCGCAACGGCCCCGCCTTCCCCGCCTCGGTCAGTGTCACGGGGGCAAAGCCGATCTCGCGCACCGGCCCCTTGCGCACGTCTGCCCCAAGCGCCGCGGCGATCAATTGGCTGCCCAAGCAGACGCCGAGCGTAGGGCGATCGGCCGCCAGCCGTCGGCGCAGCACCGCGATTTCATCGCTCAACCAGGGAAATCGATCGGTATCATAGACGCCCATCGGTCCACCCATGACCACCAGCAGATCGGGCGACAGCGTATCGAGCGCCGCACATCCGGCATGGTGCGCGGCTACGCGCTCGATGACATATCCCGCCGCCTCGATCGGCTCGCGATAGCCGGCAATGCCTTCATGATCGACATGGCGGAGGACAAGCGCGCGTTTCATCGCCGCTCATGTAGCGCATCATGGTTTCCCGGCAATTAACCTTGTTTTGGCCGCCCGATAGCCGGACTGCCTCCTCAATCCCCGGTCAGGATGCGATCGACCAATTGCTTAACCGTCGGCACGAAGCCGTTCGAATAGAACGGATCCTTCTTGAAATTATACGCGCCGTGCCCGGCAAACATCAGATTCTGGTCGACGTCACCGCCATGCGCGATGTCCTGCAGCGTCTTCTGAATGCAGAAGCTGCGCGGATCGGCCAGCCGCCCGGTCGAATTGGTCTCGCTGTCGGCCCAGCTCGAGAACAGGCATTGCGACAGGCAGCCCATGCAATCGGCCTGGTCCTTGCGAATCTCCGACTTCTCGGTTGGCGTCACGAACACCAGCGTGTTGTCGGGGGTCTTGAGCGCTTCGGTGAAGCCATGCCCGAACCATTCGCGCGCGCGGAGCAGGTCGTTCCTGGTCACCCAGAAATTCTTGCCCTTCACCCCAACGTCTAGCTGGAACGTGTGATCGCCGGCTTCCTGGGTGGAAAAGGCGATCTGCCGCTCCGACCGCGCTTCGAGCGCGCGCAGGAAGGGATTGCGAACGGCAGACGAATAAAAGCCGGTCGGCGAGAAACGGTGCAGCAGAACGCCACCTTCCTCGATCTGGGTCAGCCTGGCCTTCCACCCTTCCGGGATCGGGCTTTCCTGCGTCAGCAGCGGCCGGGTGCCGAACTGGAATGCGATCTTGCCGAGTTCGGGATTGTCGATCCAGTCGTTCCAGTCGCGCAGGAACCACACCCCGCCCGCCATGACGATCGGCACGTCGTCGGAGATACCGCCTTCGCGCATCGTCTCGCGCAATTCCTTCACCCTAGGATAGGGGTCCTGTGGTTCGAGCGGATTCTCGGCGTTGGACAGGCCGTTATGGCCGCCCGCCAGCCAGGGATCCTCATAGACTACCGCGGCGAGCCATTCCGCCGCTTTCGAATAAGCGCGCTTCCACAAGGCGCGAAACGCGCGGCCGGAGCTGACGATCGGCAGGTAATTGACGTTGTACGACGCCGCGATCTCGCTGAGCTTGTAGGGCATGCCGGCGCCGCAAGTGACCCCGGAGACCAGGCCGCGCGTGCGCTCGAGCACGCCGTGCAGCACGCGCTGCGCACCGCCCATTTCCCACAGCACGTTGATGTTGATCGCACCTTTGCCGCCGGCGATTTCGAACGCGCGCTTGACCTGCTGGACAGCGCCTTCGATCGCATATTCGACCAGTTCCTCGTGGCGCTCGCGGCGAGTCAGCGCCTTGTACACCTGAGGGATGATCTTGCCTTCAGGATCGTAGCTGTCGGCATTGACCGCGGAGACCGTGCCGATACCGCCCGCGGCGGCCCAGGCACCGGCGCTGGCATGGTTGGTCGCGGCAACGCCCTTGCCGCCTTCCACCAGCGGCCACACCTCGCGGCCATTATAGACGATAGGCGTCAAGCCCTTGAACACGTAACTCTCCTGCGACCAATAACGCAGCCTATAGCGTTTCGCTGCCTGGAGGCGAGCAAAATACTCGTCAGGACAGGGCCCCTGCCCTGCCCAATGCCTGCTCGTATAAATCCGCATAGGCGGCGATCATCGCCTTGTCGTCATACTCGGCGACCGCCTTGGCGCGGTTGGCCTTGCCGATCGCCGCGCGCAGCTTGGCATCGGCGGCCAGCGCCTGGATCGCGTCGCGCAGATCGACCTCGCCCGAATGCGGTGTGATGTAGGGGCGGTTGGCCTCGCTCACCATGTGCGGGATGTCCCCCGCCGGGACGGAGGCAATCGGCAACCCCGCCGCCATCGCCTCGACCACGGAGATCGGGAATTGCTCGCTCAGCGATGACAGCGCCATGATGTCGAATAGGCCAACATATTTGTGCGGTTCGGGCAGGAATCCGGGTAGCAGGACCTTGTCCTGCATTTCGAGCGCGCGCGCGGCCATCTCGATCTTGGCACGCTCGGGCCCCTCGCCGACGATCACCAGCCGCACGCGTGCCGAACACCCGGCGGCCGCGCGCACCAATGCCGGCAGGTTCTTGACCTCGCGCAACCCGGCCAGCGCCCCGACGATCACTTCGCCGGGTTTGCGGACCAGCCCGGGGATCGCCTTGGGATTGGGCTTCCTGGCGTAGAGCGCGGTGTCGATCCCGTTGGGAATCCGGTGCAGCCGCGGCGCGGATTGCTTCCAGATGTTGGTCGCCACCCATTCGAGCGTCATCGACGGCACGACGACGGCATAAGCGGCGGGAAACGCCATCCGGCGATAGACCGCGCGCTGCGGCTTGAGCTTCATCGCTTCGTCGGCGTTGAAGCCATCCTCATGGTGAACGATCGGCGGCATGGCCTTGGGGAACACACGCTTCGCCATCACCGCATCGATCGCGCCCCAATTATAGCTCAGCACCAGATCGAACCGACGCATATACTTCGCAATCGCCTCATAGCGCCCGACCGAGGGGCGCCCGGTCAGCGGCGGCGGGTTCTGCGCGATTTCGTAGCTGATCCCCTGGGCGATCGCGTCGCGCGCCGAATATTGGTCGGGCATGCCAGAGACGACCGTATGCCGCGCGCGGTCGCCGAACGCGTTGATCAGCTGGACGGAACGCGCCTCCTTGCCGCCGAGATTGAACGATGAATGCATGTGCAGGATGTTGAGCGGGGCAGGCATGGCGAACCTTAAGCTCCCCTCCCGCTTGCGGGAGGGGTTGGGGGAGGGCCTGTCAGACCCGGCGCGGGTTTGCCACATGCCCTCCCCTAGCCCCTCCCGCAAGCGGGAGGGGAACGAGGCTAGACCCTCCCGCAGGCTGGAGGGGAATTAGAGGCCGAACACGCTCTTGGGAACATGCGTGATGCGGCACGCCAGATCCGCCTCGCCGCTCGCCACGACATAATGGTCGCCGGCATCGGCGATCCCGGTCGTGAAGACGACGTTGTCGAGATACATCAAATCCTTGATCGGCTCGGTCAAATGCGGTGCGGGTTGCAATACCGGCGTATCACTGGTTGCGATGATGACCGACGGATCGCGCGCGTCGAGCAGCGACCAATAGGTGCGATAGATACCGACCACCGCCGATGGCTCGACTCCATGCCACATGCTCAACCAGCCCCTGTCGGTCAGGATCGGCGGCGAGCCGCCGCCCATCCGCGCGGTCGCCAATGTTGCGGCGTGCGGCCGGATGCCGGGTTTGTCGTGCGGCTTCCAATGGAGCGCATCGGGCGAGGTCGCGAGGTTGATCGACGGCCCGGAACGCCACTCGCTGCCGGGTGGATAGGCGAAATAGAGATCGCCCAGCGGCCGTGTCTGTGCCCAGTAATTGGCGCCGATCCTGTCCTCGAAGATCAGCATGTCCTTGTTCTGGTGATCGAGCACGATCCCTTCGAGCAGCCAGTCGCGCGCGTCGTTCGACGAATAGAGCGTGGTGCACTGGCGTTCGGGGCTGACCGAACAGGTGGTCATCAGCCAGCGCCCATCGACCCGGCTGATCCGCGGATCCTCGACGCCATAGCATTGATAGGGTGCGCGCGGGCCGATCGCCCGATCGTAATGGATCGCCTCCACCCTTCTGCCCTCGGGATCGAGCTCGACCGGCAACAGCCAGGACAGGCTGGTCAGCCCGATCACTTTCCACCCGCCGCTGCGCATCACGAAGGTTCGCGGATCCGCGGTGTCGACCATTTCCAGCGGCCATCGATCGAGGACATAACGCTCGCCGTCCCAGCGAATCGCGTGGATATGCTGATCGACGATCGGGGTGCGCAGCGCCTCGGCAACGCGGACCATCATCAACAGGCCGCCACCGGGCAATCGCGTCAACCCCGGGTTGAACGCGCCCAGACAATAGGTCTCCGCGTCCAAATGCCCGGCGAGAGGCCCGCGCGACAGGTCGATGTCACGCGGATCGAGCACGATCTGGTCGAATGGATAATCGGTCATGAGCGCTCCCGGATGAGGGAAACGAGACGCGTCACGCGGTGACCGGTTCCTTGGCGACGCGATCCGGAGTCTGTACTCGCCAACGGCGGGGATCGAGATTGCGTTGTGGAGCCCGCCGGCGAGGAGCGCAGCGCGGTCGCGTAGCTTGAGCTACGCGCAAGCAAGCGACGACGTCCGGCAGGCTCCACAACGCAACCGCGAAGCGGCGGGCGGATTTTGCCGCGTGGATGAACAGGTAAAACTGCCCCCGGCAGTTTTAGCCGCGTCCGGGGGACGCGGCGACCTGTTCATCATCGCTCGTCGGTCACGATGCATAATGCATCGCTCCCTCCTCGCTCCTACCCACGCGGCAAAATCCGCTCCGTCTCGACCCCGCCGCTGGCGAGTACAGACCCCAACAGGCGGTCGATCGCCGCCACCGCTTCCGGCTCCATCAGGGTCGGCGTGTGCCCGACATCGGGCACCGTCACCAGTTCGGCGCGATCGAGCCGCGCCGCCATTTTCTCGGCGGTCGCCGCCGACAGCACATCCGATCGCGCCCCGCGCAGGATCAGCGCCGGCACGTCTTTCAGTGCGTCGAGCGCTCGCCACATATCGGGACCGGCTTCGTTCCCCGGCACACGGAACGGTTCGGCGATCTTCATGTCGTAATCGAGCACGATCCGCCCCGAACTGTTCAGGCGATATAGCCGTTTGGCCATCGCCAGCCATTCCTCGACGCCATAATGCGGATAGACGTCGGCATTGGCGTCCTGCACGCCGCGCGCCGCGTGCATCCAGGTCGGCCAGGTATTGGCGCGGCCGACATAGGAGCGGATTCGCCCCAGCCCCGCCGGCTCGATCTCCGGTCCGACATCATTGAGCAGCACCCCAGCCAGTTTCTCGCGGCCGGTGCCCGCCAGCAACATCGTGACTATCCCGCCCAGCGAGGTGCCGAACGCGACGTAGCGATCGATCGCCAGTTCGGCGAGCAGCGCCTCAACGTCCTGGACATAGGTCAGCGGGACATAGGACATCGGGTCCTTGGCATAGCCGCTCTCGCCGCGTCCCCTCAGGTTGACCAGGATCACCCGCCAATCGGGCGACAGCCGCTCGGCAATGTCCTCGAAATCGCGGGCATTGCGCGTCAGACCGGGGATGCAGACGATCGGCGGACGGTCGTCAGCGCCGGCGTCAGGACCGGGATAGTCCCGACAATGCAGCCGCACTTCGTCCTTGGACCACCAGTAAAGATTTTCGTAGGCTGACAATGGTTGCGTCCCCGCGGCCGGTCCACCCATATTGCCGCATGACCGCGCGACCGCAAGCTTATCGCCCCGAAACCGCAATTCTCGATCTCGGGGATGCCTTTTACGATCGCGTCACCGCGGCCGATTTTCCGCAGACGATCCTGCGCTATCGCAACGATCGCGCCGCGGCCGAAGTTGGGCTCGACACGCTGAGCGACGAGGAGTGGATCGCGCATTTCGGGCGGTTCGCGCCACTGT
>Ga0207695_10007328_pt1 | contig 14086 bp, 14 predicted proteins | sample KBSC54metaG_FD_184354 | JGI IMG/M metagenome (GOLD analysis project Ga0207695, IMG submission 184354) | Corn rhizosphere microbial communities from Kellogg Biological Station, Michigan, USA - KBS C5-4 metaG (SPAdes) (version 2) | ecosystem: Host-associated > Plants > Roots > Rhizosphere > Soil... | reverse complement strand
GATGATGCGCGAGGAACTCGGCTTTGGCGACGATATCGGCGAGTCTCCACGGCGGTCGGGATTCACCGTCGGAATTTCCTACCTCGCCGGCGCGACCGTCCCGGTGCTGCCCTATCTGTTTGCCGCCCCGCCGCTCGGCATCATCATATCCGCGCTCGCGACAGTCGGTGTGCTCTTCGGGGTCGGCGCGGCCAAGACTCTGATCACGACGCGTTCATGGTGGCGCAGCGGACTCGAGAGCATGGCGATCGGCATCGCCGCGGCCGCCGTCACCTACGGTGCGGGCGTCCTCTTCGCGAGTCGCCGCGGTTAACGGAATCGTTCTCGAAGTTTGCTTCGCCTTATCCCACTCATCTAATCCCAATCGGACACATAATAGCCCATTTCGGTGGCTTCTGACATCGCTTTATGCCTAATTTGACCTGAATTACTCAGGGGGAACGCATGTCGAAGCACGCCGGAGATGCCGATAACGCACCAATAGCTTTACCCACTTTCATTGGGGTTGGACCGCCTCGAACCGGCACAAGCTGGCTGGACGTAATTCTTCGCGGACACATCAATCTTCCGGCCGGACACAAGGAAACCCTGTTTTTTGACGTGCGCTACGACCGCGGCATCCACTGGTACCAGTCTCATTTCAAGAATTTGCGGCCGGGCGTCCCGACAGGTGAGTTTGGGCCATCCTATTTTGCCTCCGCCGCTGCGCGTGAGCGTATCGCCCGGCATATCCCGAACTGCAAAATCGTCTGTACCTTGCGAGAACCCGTCGCGCGGCTCTACTCGAACTACAAGATGTGGAGCAAGCTCGCCTTGGTCAAGGATTCTTTTGCTCAGGTGGCCGAACGTCACGAAAACTTACTGTCCTACTCACGATACGCAGCAAACATTGCCGCTTGGCAGCAAATGTTCGGACGCGACAATACGCTGGTCCTGATCCACGAAAATGTGCGGCAGGGCCGACAGGCCTTCGTCGATCGTCTTTGCGCGTTTATCGGCGCAGATCGATTGAACCTCGCCAATGTTCCCCAGGTTAACGAACATGTCGCCGGGGTGGAGCGCTCACCGAAAAGCCGGCGAATGGCGCGGCGGGCGCGTCAACTCAGAGGGTTTCTCGCGACGCACAGGTATTGGCGGACTCGCAAGCTGATGCTGCCGGTCTTTGAATATTGCATGGGACGTGGAGAGGAATTTCCGTCGCTGGATCCCGCGCTGGAAAAGCGCCTCCGACTCCGTTTCGAACCCGAAATCGACGCTCTCGAGGAATTGCTCGGCTGCGACTTATCGGTCTGGCGGGAACCTTTCGCGGAAAGACGCGTCAACCAGGCTGCCGCGAGTTGAATCACGCGGCGTGAAGCGCACTGATTGGCGAGCACGACGCTTCAGCGGTGATCGCCGATCAGCGGCGCGTCATGGCGCCGCGCGCCCGTGACGGGTTACCGTGCGAACGGATTTCCATGCCGAAAGGTCGCGCTCGATCAGCTTCTCCAGCGCCTCGATCTCCGCACGCATGCGCTCGCGCAACGCGGCTTCGGTCGCGGGCAGCATCGGCGCGAAGGGCTCACCGCCGCTCGCACAGTAGTCGAACCATGGCTTGAGTATCCCGCGCACTGCCGGCATCCGCCGCCGCTCCAGCGCCGCACGCAACTGACGCGCCGTCTTGGCCAGCCGCGGACTGCGCGGCGCCAGCGTCATCCGATTCACGCGCTCATTCGCATATCGCGATCGCGCGAGATCGATCGGCGCTATCCCGATGAAGGCGCACACGCGATCGAGATAATCCTGCGGCTGCGCTTCGAGATCGTCATGGATCATTACCAGCGTGCGCTGCTGCCCGAACACCGTCAGCCAGCGATTGAGATGATGAGCATAGCGGTTGTTCGAGAGCAGGTTTCCCGCGCGATCGGCCCAGCGCTCATGGTTGGCCAGAGTCTGCTCGAACGAGATCTCACCGACCCAGCCCTCGCGTCTGAGTAATTGATAGTGAGAATAAATTCGATCGACAGGATCGCGCAGCGTCACCAGGATTTGGCCTTGCGGAATCTGCGCGGCGATGCGCTCGGGGACCTCCGGCCATTCAAAATATACCGGACTGAACTCGACCACCGGCAAGCCCGGATCGCAATCACGAAAATGTGATCGATACCATTCGATCCCGAGGTGATAGTTAAACGAGAAGAAATCGGTTTCCTTGATGCCGCTCGGCAGCCCCACGTGACCGCGCAAAACCGCGTCGAGCCAGGTGGTTGCGGTGCGCGGCGGGCCTACACCGATGGTGTCGGGAAGTCGCGACGCGGCGCTCATGAGTCGCCCTTCATCCCGCGTCGTGCGTGCGTCCGGAGAGCGCGCGCGCCAGCTTCAGCGGCAAGTAGGTCTTGGCGTAGCGCAGCAGGTTCTTGACCCGCCACGGATCGAATTCCAGTGCGCGGCGAAACGCCTCGCGCGCCTCATCGCGATCGCCCCGGTCCAACGCCCGCAGCCCGATATAACCGAGCAGGCTGCGCGACGCGCGTCCGCGCGATTTCATCAAATGGGCCGCGCTCACGCCGTAACGTTGTCGCAAAATCCGGTCAAAGGTCGCGAACGCTGCGGGTTTGATCCAGCCGATCTTCAGCGGCCGCGGAAACAGCGCAAAGCGCCATTTTACCAGCCGCTCCGGCACATAATGAAACGCGCCCCGCTCCCGCACGCGCAACCAGAAAATCACGTCTTCGAAACCGTAAGATCGAAACTCTTCGGTAAACCCGCCGCACGCGTCAAAGGTCGCGCGGCGCATCACCACGGCGCTCGGCATGATCGGCCACAGCCGCGCGAGCATCTCGTCGAGCGTCGGCGCATGATCGGCACCGTCGCCAATCAGTGCCGATCGCAAGTCGTGGCCGTCGCTATCCATCACGGCGCAGTTGCAGTAGGCCAGGACGCAAGCGGCGTCGGCGTCGAGCGCCGCAACCGCGCGTTCGACCATCGTCGGCATCCAGATATCGTCGCAGTCGAGGAACGCGAGATATTCGCCGCTGGCGGCCGCCGCGCCGGTGTTGCGCGCCGCGGCAATACCGCCGTTGGGCCGATCGATCACGCGCACGCGTCCGGAGTAGCCGTGCAGCACTTCCGCGGTCGCATCGGTCGAGCCGTCGTTCACAACGATCACTTCGACGCCGGCACAGGTCTGCGTGAGCGCACTGTCGATCGCCTCGGCCACCGTGGCCGCGCCGTTGTAAACCGGGATTATCGCGGAGACGCGGGCCATCGAATCGATCTTACAGGAACACGCCGCACGCTGCCTCAGCCGCGCGCGCTGGCGGACTCTTCCCGCTCAACCGGCGCCAGGGACCGCGGCCTGGTCCACGCCGACAGATCGCGGCCAATCAGGTTCGCGAGCGTCTCGACTTCGGGCCGGAAGCGTTCGCGCAGGCGCGCTTCGAGCGCCGGGTCGAGCGGGGCGAATTCGTCGCCCCCCTCGAAACAGTAGCGCCATACGCCGGCGCGCCCGAGCAGGTTGATCGTGCCATACGCCTCGCGCGCCTTTAGCCAGTCGCGCAACTTGCGTGCTTTCCGCGCGAGCCGCTGATTGCGCGGCGGCGCGCTGAAGGTATTGACCCGCCGATCCCCGACCGGCGAACTGGTCAACGCGAACGATTCGATGCCGATAAATTCGCACACACTGTTGAGGTAGCCTTGCGCATCGGCATCCAGGTCATCGTGGATCAGCACCAGTACATTCTCGCGGCCAAAAGTGTCGAACCACGCTTTCAGCCCGCCGTCGTTATTGGTGGGGTTCTTCATCACCCACCCCTCAAAATCGTCGCGGGTCCAGGCGTTACGCAGCGCCAGCTTGTAGAACGAGTAACGCCATTCGACCGGATCACGAAACGTGCAGATGATCCGGCAATGCGGAATATGCAGTGCGATCCGCCCGCGCGCGATCCCCGCATAGTAACTTGGGCAGATTTCTCCGGCCGGCAGCTGTGGATCGCAATCGCGAAAGTAGCTCTTGTACCATTCGATTCCACGCGCGTAATTCTCGATAAAGAAATCGACTTCCTTGATCTCGCGCGGCAGCCCGACGTGTCCACGCAGAACCGCGTCCAACCATGAAGTCGCGGCGCGCGGTGGACCCACGCCAAGAAAATCCGGCAGGCGTCCGGCGCGCGTTTGCACCGCCGCATCCGACGCCATCAGCAGAAATCCTCGGCCGGATAGATTAAGTACATCATTTGGAAGTGACGATTAACGCGCACGTCTGAAATGCTTTCGTTACGCCGAATCACGGTGAGCCCGGCTGCATCTCGACGAATACATCGTCGCCCTCGACCTTCACTGCAAAGCACGCAATCCGCATTTCCGGATCGTCCGCGCTGGCGCCGGTGGTGAAATCGTATTCCCATCCGTGGAGGGGACAGACCACGCGCGTGCCGTAAACCTCGCCCGCGCCGAGCGAGCCGCCGAGATGCCGGCACGCGTTGTCGATCGCGTAGTAGGTTCCGCCGACGTTGAACAGCGCGATCTTCCGGCCCCGCGCTTCAACGATCAAGGCACGGTCTTCGGGGATCTCGCCGCGCTCCGCCACTTTGACCAATTCGGACATCGCTGATATTGCCCTGTGCGGACTGCACGCACGCGTCAGGTGGTATACTCCGCGTTGACCTTCACGTACTCAAAACTCAGATCGCAAGTGACTATTTTCGCCGACGCCTTACCGAGCTTCAGATCGATCGTGAGGCCGAACTCGGACTCCTTCATGCGCACCGCCGCCGCTTCCAGCGCGGCGGTATGCAGCGCGCCGCGGCTCGCGAGCTTGATCCCGCCGAGGCTCACCTCGATACGATCGAGATCGAGGGCAACGCCGGCCTTCCCGGCGGCCATCAGGATGCGGCCAAAGTTCGGATCGCAGCCGAAAAATGCGGTCTTCACCAACGGCGAGTTCGCGATCTGCCGGGCCACGCGATCGGCGTCCGCAGGCGTGCGCGCGCCGCGTACCTCGATCGTCACCAGCTTGGTTGCACCTTCGCCATCGCGCACCAACTCGCGCGCAAGCGCCGCCGACACCTCCGCGACCGCGGCCTCGAACGCCAGCAGATCGCGACCCGCGAGCGCGCGATTTCCGGCCGCGCCCGACGCCATCAGCAGCAGCGTGTCGTTGGTTGACATGTCACCGTCAACGGTGATCGCGTTGAAACTCTGCGGCAGTGCGCGCGCGAGCGTGCGCTTGAGCGCCGGCGGCTTCACCGCCGCGTCGGTCATCACGAAGGCGAGCATCGTCGCCATTTTGGGCTCGATCATGCCGGCGCCCTTCGCACAGCCCGCGATAGTCACTTCGGCGCCACCCAGCTTAAGCGTTGCCGAGGCCATCTTCGGATGCGTATCGGTGGTCATGATCGCGCGGGCGAAGTCCTCGAAGCGATCGGTCGCGAGCGCCGCCACCGCGTCGCTGACGCCGGCGCGGTACTTCGCGAGGTCGTAGATGCGTCCGATGACGCCAGTCGAACATGGCGCGACCAGCTCCGGCACGCAGCCGATTCCCTTCGCCACCGCGGCAGCCGAATCACGCGCGAGCTTCAACCCGGCCTTGCCGGTGAAGCAATTGGCCGATCCTGAATTGGCCGTGACCGCCTGGATCTGTCCGCGCCGAATTCGCTCCTGCGACACGATTACCGGCGCCGCCTTGACGCGATTGCTGGTGAAGACGCCCGCCGCCGAGACCGGCCAATCGGCCGCAATCAGCCCGAGATCCTTGCGGCCGGGTTCGTTGCGCAGGTCCGCGCAAACCCCGGCGAAGCGAAAGCCGCGCACCGGCGCGGGCTCGAGTCGTACCTTCATCGCCACCTCCAGGCGCCGATCTAATACGGCCCCAGCACACAAACGCAAGCGCGCCAGCCGAGAGTGAGTATTGAATTTTTAGCGGACGCCAACGGCGACGACGCGCTCATTCGCGACGCGATCACTTGCCGTGGCAGCGCTTGTATTTCCGGCCCGAACCGCACGGGCAGGCGTCGTTGCGGCCCACCTTGTCGGCCTCGCGCTTGACCGTCTGCACGCTCTGATCGACCGGCTCGTCGCCGTGGCTCATCACGACTTTTTTCGGCTGCTGCTGTTGTTGCTGAATTTGCTCGACGTCCTGCTCGCGCCGCACCTGCACCGAAAACACCTTCTCGACGACGTCCTGCTGCATCACGCGCATCATCGCCTCGAACATCTCGAATCCTTCCTTCTGATATTCGACCAGCGGATTCTTCTGTCCGTAGCCGCGCAGTCCGATGCCTTCCTTCAGATGGTCCATCGCGAGCAGATGATCCTTCCACAGCGAATCGAGCGTCTGTAGCGACACGATCTTCTCGATCTGGCGCATCACCGGCTCGGTGAATTCGCGTTCGCGCTCGTCGTAGAGCCGCTTGACGCGGTCGATCGCGACTTCGATCAGGTCGTCGGGAACGTTGACTTCCTTGCTGTCGAGGGTCTCGCGGAAGTTCGGCCTGAACTTGAATTGCTTGAAAAAGCCGTCCTCGATTTCCTTCCATTCCCATTCCGCCGGGTCGCGATCGGGTTCGGTATGCGGCAGGATGATGCCTTCGATCAGTTCGTCGCACATCTCGATGACGTCGTCTTTGAGCGGCGCGCCCGAGAGCAATTCCTTGCGCCGATGGTAAACCACCTCGCGCTGCCGGTTCATCACATCGTCGTATTCGAGCAGGTGTTTGCGGATGTCGAAGTTGTGCGCCTCGACTTTCTTCTGCGCGTTTTCGATCGCCTTCGAGATCCATCGATGTTCAATCGGAACGCCGTCCTCCATCCCGATGCGGTTCATCAGCCCCTTGAGCCGATCAGCCCCGAAAATCCGCAGCAGGTCGTCCTCGAGCGACAGGTAAAAGCGCGATGAGCCGGGGTCGCCCTGGCGTCCCGATCGCCCGCGCAACTGGTTGTCGATACGCCGCGACTCATGCCGCTCGGTGCCGAGAATATGCAGGCCACCGGCCACCAGCACCTGCTCACGCTCACGCGCGCATTGCTCGCGATGTCGCGCCAGTGCCTGCTGAAAGTTGGCATCCGCAGGATCGCGCGTGCCGGTCTCGTTCGCCGCCAGGCCGTCGGGATTGCCGCCGAGCACGATGTCCGTGCCGCGACCCGCCATGTTGGTCGATATCGTTACCGCCTTGAAACGCCCCGCCTGCGCGACGATTTCGGCCTCGCGCTCGTGGTTCTTGGCGTTGAGTACGTTATGCTTGATGCCGGTTTTCTTGAGCTGATTGGCGACGCGCTCGGACTTCTCGATCGACACCGTACCGACCAGCACCGGCTGCCCCCGCTCATAGCAGTCGCGGATGTCTTCGATCACCGCGTCGAACTTCTCCTGCTCGGTCTTGTAAACGACGTCGTGATGGTCAACGCGAATCATCGACTTGTTGGTCGGAATCACCGACACATCGAGGTTGTAGATTTCCGAGAATTCGACCGCCTCGGTGTCCGCCGTACCCGTCATCCCGCCGAGCTTCTTGTACATGCGGAAGTAGTTCTGAAAGGTGATCGTCGCCAGCGTCTGGTTCTCGGATTCGATCTTGACGTTTTCCTTCGCCTCGATCGCCTGATGCAGCCCGTCGCTCCAGCGCCGCCCCGGCATCAGCCGCCCGGTGAACTCGTCAACGATCACGACCTGGCCGTCCTTCACCACATAATCGACGTCGCGCTTGAACAACACGTGCGCCCGCAGGCCCTGGTTCACGTGATGGAGCAGCAGGATGTTGCGCGGATCGTACAGGTTCTCGACCCCGAGCAGTTGCTCGACCCGCGTCACGCCATCCTCGGTGGTCGCCACGATGCGCAGCTTTTCGTCCACCGTATAATGATCTTCGAGCTTGAGCCGCGGGATCACCCGATCGACCACGTAATAGGTGTCGGTCGATTCCTCGGACGCGCCCGAAATGATCAGCGGCGTGCGCGCCTCGTCGATCAGGATCGAATCGACTTCATCGACGATCGCGAAATTGTGTTCGCGCTGGACGTAATCCTCCAGGTTGAACTTCATGTTGTCGCGCAGGTAGTCGAAGCCGAATTCGTTGTTCTGGCCGTAGGTGATATCGAATTGATAGGCGAGTTTGCGTTCCTGATCGCTGACGCCGTGCACCACCACGCCGACGCTCAGGCCAAGGAAATGGTAGATGCGCCCCATCCATTCGGAGTCACGCCGCGCCAGGTAGTCGTTGACCGTAACGACGTGCACGCCGCGCCCGCTGAGCGCGTTGAGCACCGCCGGCAGCGTCGCGACCAGGGTCTTGCCCTCGCCGGTCTTCATCTCGGCTATTTTCCCCTGATGCAGCACCATGCCGCCGATCAACTGCACGTCGAAATGGCGCTGGCCGAGCGTGCGCTTGGACGCTTCGCGCACGATCGCAAAGACCTCCGGCAGCGCCTCGTCGAGTGCGTAGGCGCGCTCTTCGCGATCCTCGATCGCGCTGATGCCTTCCTTCAGCTCCGCGATCTTCACGCGCAATTCTTCGTCGGTGCGCTGCGCGATCGCGGGTTCCAGTTGATTGATTTCTTCGACGATCGGCCGCATCCGCTTCAGTTCGCGTTCATTCTTGGAACCGAAGATTTTGCGTGCGACCTGGGTCAGGGATGAAGCCATGTTGTGCGAATCAACTCGAATTGAAAAGCCCGCGCCTATCGGGCGCCGGCGAATTTGCCTTGATTGTAGCGTACCGTGCGCCGCATTTCAGCGTTCGATTCGCACTGCAGACTCGACCCGCGGCCCGATAAAGCGCCGCCCCACCCGCACGAAGCGGTCTGGCGTTTCGGTTACGAAAAAACTCTGCGCACCGGCCCCTGCGCCGCGCCGCTTCAGCTTCAACGCCGCCAGCTTCTCGCGCACCTCCGCCGCCGTCGCCACCGCCGAATCGACAATCCTGACCCGCGCGTCGAGCACCCGCTCAAACACGCCGCGCAACAGCGGGTAATGCGTACAGCCCAGCAGCAGCGTGTCGATGCCGCTGGCCTTGAGGCTTTCCAGGTAATACGCAACCGTCCGCTCGGCGATTTCGTTGTCGGTCCAGCCCTCCTCTACCAGCGGTACCAGCAGTGGACACGCCCGCGTATAAATCTCGGCGCGCGGCCGCAGATTCTGGATCGCCCGCGTATAGGCCCCCGACGCGATCGTCGCCTCGGTCCCGATGACGCCGATCTTGCCCGTGCGCGAGGCCTTCACCGCCGCGCGCGCACCCGGTTCGATCACGCCGATCACCGGCACCATCGTATGGCTGGCAATCTCGCCCAGCGCCACCGCGCTCGAAGTGTTGCACGCGACTACCAGCAGCTTGATTCCTTTGGCCAGCAGAAACTCGGTGTTCTCACGCGAGTAGCGCACGATCACTTCGTTCGACTTGGTGCCGTAGGGCAGGCGCGCCGTATCTCCCAGGTAGATGAAGTCCTCGCCCGGGAGCAGCGCGGTCAGTTCCTTCAGCACGGTCAGGCCGCCGATACCCGAATCGAAGACACCGATCGGCCGTGCGCGATTGTCTGCGCCCGCGATCGTTGCGGCCGCCTGCGGGCGTGCGATCACGCGTCCGTTCGCCGCCGCGCTCGATGCCGCCGACAGCGGACGCTTGCGCAAAGCCGCAGCGCTCATCGGGTCGTCATCGTGCTTCGCCACCTCAGTCCCCGGCCAGCCGCGCCCCGAGCACCGTCGGCCGCGACGCCGCTTCGCCAAACACCTGCTGATGGACGCTCGCGCTTTCCATACACAGATAGGTTTGCATCTTCGCGTTCGATTGCCTGATCCGATCGCCGAGCGCCTTATAGAGCTTGAGCCGCAGCGGCGTAAACGTGCGATAACGGCCGTCGGGTCCCAGCACCTCTTCTCCCACCAGCATCGGATCGTCCGGAAAGCGCCGCCGCGCGGCCGCTCGGAGCGCCGGCGTCATGCGCAGACCGCCCATGCTCACAAACGCGATTTGTTCCGGCGCGATCGCCGCGAAAAGCTGCTCGATCAGGTCAAGGTAGTCACGCTCGGCCCCCGCGTAGCCGATTATCGGATCGAGATGAAACGCGACCCGGTAGCCCGCCGCGAGCACGCGACGCGCCGCCTCGAGGCGCGCCGCCGGCGCCGCCGTGCGATGTTCCGTGCTTCGATAAACCCGCTCCGGCGACAGCGTCCATGAGACCAGCGTGCGCCCTTTCGGATCGATCGCGAGCAAGTTTTCGATTTCGTCGGTCTTGGTCTTGAGTTCGAGCGTCAGGTCGTCGCGGCCCGCAAAGTATTCGACCAGGTCGCGGCTGATCCCGGTCAGGGAATCGAAGGCCAGCGAATCGGCCAGCTCGCCCGTGCCCACGCGCAATTGACGCGCCGGCGCCGTGCGCCGCAGCCGCTCCAGTTCGTCGAACGCGTCAGCGTAGTTCGCATAGACCTGAAAGCCCGGATTGTCGGCGAGATACTCCTGGAGAAAGCAGTAGCCGCAATCCATCGGGCAGTTCGACGCGAGCGTGAGTACGAGATACCCGCAGCAGGCGAATTCGGAGGAACCCGCCGGACACGCCATCAGGAACGGCGCGCGCCGGCGCATGATCACCATCCGGCGCTTCCCCGCGCCGAACGCATCGGCGGCGCCCTCGATCGGCCGCGCGGCCTGGCGGCCGTCGGCGACGTAGCTTACCGCAACTTCCGGCGGCGCCGCGCCGATCACGCGGCGCGCGAGCGCGCTCGTGCGCACGCCCTCCTCTATATTGATCGCGTCCAGCTCAAATTTCATCGTCTATCGAATCGGCCCCGCCAACCAGATCGGCAATCCGTCCAAGACCCACGCGCGCCTGCGCGACCGCATCGATCAACCGCGCCAGATCCGTACCGCCGTGGGCCAGGATTTCGATCCTGACCTCATCAGAGGAGAGTTCTTTCGGCAAGATCACCTTCACGCCGCCCGGCAGGCCCAAGGCCGCGATTTCCGCCGCCAGCCGATCGGCCGCCCGCTTCAGGCGCGGAAACCGGATCGCCCGCAAGGTCTCGATCAATTCCCGCGCCCGCCCCGGCGCCGAACCCGTCCCGTCAAGTATCCGCCGGATTTCGCGGCGGGCAAGTATCGTCGTGATCGTCACTTCAACCGGCGCGTCGGCGGCCCGCTCGCGCAGCGCAATCTCGTCGATCAATTCAAACGCCGCCACGAATTGCCCCGTGCGCAGCCGCAGCGTCTCGGCAAGTTCCAGCAACGCCGAACGATCGTCGTCCGCGAGTACGAGCCATCGCCGCAAATGCGCGTCCGGCAGATGGCGCTCTGTTGCCCATCGCCCGATTCGATCATCGAGCGCCTTCATTTCAATCTCGGTCGCGCCCATCGTCAGACACTCCCGATCGCGTGGCGTTTGATGTGCGCGCGCATCGCGGCCGCAGCGTGAACGCACGATTGCTCTGCGCCTTCTTGCCACGCGCCATTCGCGCCTGCGGCAAATTCAAGCATTACGGATGCAAACTCGCCGCATCCGCGGCGCGCGAGGCCCTTCGCATAGATGGTGCATTTCTCGGCCAGCACGGCACAGACCGCGCGGCGCCGCACTTCATTCAAATCGTAACCGGCCAGCAGTTTGAGCAGCGCGAGAATACGAAAACGATCGAGCGCGGGAACCGTCGCCGAGAGTTGCCCCGGGTGTCCGGCTCTGCGCGTCGCATGATGCTCCGCGATGAATCCGATCTCATGACGCGCCAGGATGCGCAGCCACAAATCGTAGTCCTCCGCCGCGCTAAAGTCCTCGTCGAAGCCGCCCATCTCACGCAGTACCCCGGCGCGCAAAATCACCGTGGAGGGCGTGACGAGACAGGTGCGCAACGAGTCGATAAAGATATCGCCCGCGGCTTTGCGATGGCGCAGACCGGGATTCACGCGGCCACCGTTACTCAGCCAATATTCGTCGGTCTGCGAAATCGCGCAGCGCGGATGTGTCCGCATGTATTCGATCTGGCGGGCGATCTTGTCCGGCCCCCAAAGATCGTCCGAATCCAGAAACGCAATCAGCGGCGACTCCGCCAGCGCGACACCGGTATTGCGCGCCGCCGCCACTCCGCGATTTTCCGTGCGCACGACCCGCATCGCGATTCGATTGGCATGCTCTGCATTCACCGCCGCGGCCGTCCGCTCCAACTCGGGCCAGGTGTCGTCGGTCGAACCGTCGTCAAGCACGATCAGATCGATCGAATCGATGTTCGCACCGCGCTGGGCGACTACCGACGCGATCGCCGCGAACACAAATTGCACCCGGTTGTAGGTCGGAATGATGACGCTGACTGTGGGCGACATGATCAAGCTGCAGGCGTCAGATGCCAGCGACCGCTCGGCCGCGCCGCGGCCCGCCCGCCGTCCGTGCGCAGTCCATGATCCGCCCGCGCAATTCGCCAAGCCCCTCGCCGTTGAAGGCCGAGCACATGATCGGCGCCGTCGCGAGTGCCGCAAAGCGCCGTGGGATCTCCGGCCGTTCGGCGTTACGAATCTTGTCGCTCTTGGTCGCGACCACGATCGGCTCGACTCCACGAGCGCGCGCGGCCGCCGCCAGATCGAGTTCTTCGTGCTCGGGCCCGCGCCGCGCATCGATCAGCATCACGAGCCCGCTAAGCTGTCGGCGCTCGCGCAGGTAGTCGGCCAGCAACGCCGCAATTTTCGCCGCATCGGCGCGCGACATCTTCGCAAAGCCGTAACCCGGCAAATCCACCAGCGCGAGATTCGTCCCGACCTCGAAGAAATTCACGCACCGCGTCCGCCCCGGCGTCTTGCTCGTGCGCGCGAGTCCCTTGCTGCCCGCCAGCGCGTTCAACAGCGAACTCTTGCCGACGTTCGAGCGTCCCGCCAGCGCCACTTCGGCGCGCTCCCAGCGCGGACAATCGCTCAGCGCAAACGCCGAGCTGACGAATTTTGCCCCGAGCCGCATCTTGAAATTTCTATCACGAGCGCACGCGATTAACCGCACGCCCAACGCACGTGGTCGCCTCAGCGCGCGAACGTCCCCACCAGCTCCGCCGACGCCAGCACGTGTCCCTTGAGCGCCTGCTCGACCTCGTCGGCATTCGCACCCGCCGCAAGGTTCAATTTGCCGTCCAGCGCGTAGAGCCGAAAATGGTAGTGATGGGCCGGGCCGGGCGGCGGACACGGCCCATGGTAGCCGCTCGTACCGCGACCGCTCACCCCCTGTACCGCGCCGTTCTCCAGTGTCGGCGTCGTCGGCAATCCCTCCGGCAATCCGGCGGTACTCGCCGGCAGATTGTAGACCACCCAATGCACGTATGATCCCATCGGCGCGTCAGGATCCCGCACAATTAGCGCCAGCGTCTGTGTAGCAGCGGGTACTCCACTCCACGCAAGCGTGGGTGATTTATCATCGCCCGAGCACGTGTATGCGACCGGAATCGGCCCGTTCGCAGAAAACGCAGTGCTTTGAATTCGCAGTCCGGACGAGCCGCCACGGGCCGAACCGGCGAGTCCTTGGGCGAGAAAGCACAGCAATACCAATGATAGAGCGGGTTTGTGTCGAGGCATTTGCGCTAATTCTCCTAATGAGAGCTTGCAAGACGGAATAATTTCGACTAAGAGTTAATTAAGCGTAGCAAAGATTAAGAAGATGGATAACCGGTTACTACGAAGGCATAGAGGAACCTGTTCAAATCATAACGATTCCCTCTTGACCCGTATTTATGCTTTTCGCTACGCTTGGTGTTATCAAATGAGGCTTAGTCCAGCAGCGGGACTTCAGTAACTCAGCGAATGTTGACTGCCGCCACTTGAGAAGGGGTCGAGCAGCGACACGCATTGGAGAAAACAACGTGGCAGAACCCAAATACAACTTGCCTCGCGTGATGACGGTGCGAGAACTCTCGGCGTACCTTCGTGTACATCCGTCAACCATTTACAAGCTTCTACGCCGCGGTGAGCTGCCGGGATTCCGTATCGGAACCGACTGGCGCTTTAACGCCGAGGTCATCGACAAGTGGTGCCTCGAGCGCAATATGCGGCCAGCCGACGAAGCGATGCGCGGAAACTGATCGCGCCCGGTCTGAAACCACTACCTGACTTCAGATACCCGAGGGATCGGTGTCCCCTTAGACGGCGCGGGCACCGATCCCTGC
>Ga0207695_10007326_pt1 | contig 14088 bp, 7 predicted proteins | sample KBSC54metaG_FD_184354 | JGI IMG/M metagenome (GOLD analysis project Ga0207695, IMG submission 184354) | Corn rhizosphere microbial communities from Kellogg Biological Station, Michigan, USA - KBS C5-4 metaG (SPAdes) (version 2) | ecosystem: Host-associated > Plants > Roots > Rhizosphere > Soil... | reverse complement strand
GTTGCGTGGTGGGCGGCGGCACGGTGACCTATGGCAGCAGCAGCTGGCGGCACCTTCCGTATGAGTTTCGAGAAGCGTCTTACGATCAAACCATTCCTTCGGGCACTGGGATGACGGACTGGCCCATCACGTACGAGGAACTGGAGCCTTACTACACCCAGGCCGAATGGGAAATGGGCATTTCCGGCCAGCGCGTAAACTCGCCCTTCGTCGCGCCGATGTCGAAAGATTATCCGGTTCCCCCCATGCCATTGAAGAGTTCGGGCGCACTGATGAAAACAGCGGCGTCGAAGTTGGGCTTGACCGTGGTGCCTGGGCCGCTGGCCATCATTTCGCAGCCCTATATGGGACGCCAGGCGTGCGTCAACTGCGGAATCTGTTCCGGGTATGGCTGCCAGGTGCGCGCGCGCTCCAGTTCGGCGGTCACGGTATTGCCGATTGCCGTGAAGACTGGCCGCTGCGAAATCCGTGTGAAGAGTTACGTCCGTGAGATCTCGGTGGACAGCAGCGGCCGTGCTACCGGCGTGATTTATTTTGACGCTCAGAAGCGCGAAGTGCATCAAAAAGCTAAGAACGTGGTTCTCTCCGCGAACGGCACCGAGTCGGCTCGACTGCTGCTGCTCTCGAAATCGGCTCGTTTCCCGGATGGCTTGGCGAACTCCAACGGCGTGGTTGGCAAGTATGTCATGTTCGGCAATGGCGCCAGCGCCAGCGCGTTATTTGAGCATCCGTTGAACGAATATAAGGGCGTGATTTCCGGTGCCGGCATCGTCGACTACGTGCCATCGGACCCGAAACGCGGATTCTATGGCGGCGGACGCATGACCGCTCGCGGATATCTCACTCCGCTTGAATTGGGACTCGGCGGATTGTCGCCGGGATCGCCGCGCTGGGGCGCCGGATACAAGAAGGCGCTGCGCGAAGAGGCCAATCATCGGATGACGATCACGTGCTTCGTCACCCAATTACCGCTAGAGACGAACCGCGTCGACCTCGATCCCGACGTGAAGGATGAGTGGGGTCTGCCGGCCATGCGCATTACCTCGTCGGCGCATCCTGACGACGTAAAGAACATGGAGTTCTTCCGCCAGAAGTCTATTGAAGTTCTGGAAACTGCGGGAGCGAAGAAGGTCTGGGCGCCTAAAGTAAGCGAAAGCCACGGCGGCGCGCACAACCGTGGTTCGTGCCGCATGGGGAACGATCCGAAGACTTCGGTGGTCGACAAGTTCCACAAGGCGCACGATGTGCCGAACCTGTTCATCGTGGACGGCAGCAATCTTGTCACGGGTGGCCGCAACCACCCCACACTGACGATTCAGGCGCTTGCGTTTCGCGCGGCTGAACACATTATTCGCGACGCCAAAAACGGCACGCATCGTAACAGCGCTTAGGTCACTGTCAAGACAAACGGGCCGCGAATTTTAAACGTGTCTCACCGGCCATGAAAGTGGTTCGGTGAGCCATGTTAGACTGACTGCGAGTCAGCAGTGGAGAGCCATGTTTACTTGGCTGGGCTCACTCTCTAGGCACATTTCAGACGACCGAAAAAATCGCGTGACCAAAGACGAAATTATTCTGGCAAATCAGGAGCACCTCTTTCCGGCGGTTTTCCATTACTATCGCGAGCCGCTGGTGCTCACGCGCGCCAAGGATCAGTTCGTTTGGGACTCTGAAGGCAATCAGTATCTGGATTTTTTCGGCGGCATCCTGACTGTCAGCGTTGGCCACTGCAATGACCGTGTGAACGCGGCGGTGCATGCGCAGGTGGATAAGTTGCAGCATGTCTCCACAGTGTTCGCGACCGAACCGCAAGCGGTGCTGGCGAAAAAAATCGCTGAAATCGCTCCGGGAAAAGGTTGGAAGTCGTTTTTTACATCGAGCGGTACGGAGGCCAACGAGACCGCTATTCTCGCCGCCCGCTGCTTTACTGGGTCGTCAGAGATTATTGCGCTGCGGCATTCCTATCATGGCCGTTCGTCGCTGACGATGGGTGTCACCGGGCAAGGGAACTGGCGAGTGGGGCCCGCCGCTCAGGTAGGCATTACGTTCGCACACAACGCCTACTGCTATCGCTGCCCATTCGGGCTAACCTACCCCAATTGCGAAGTGCGCTGCGCGCAGGACGTCAAGGAAGTCATCCGCACCACGACGTCGGGCCAGATCGCGGGAATGATCGCGGAGCCGATTCAAGGAGTGGGCGGATTCATCACGCCGCCCAAGGAATATTTCGCGATCGTCGCGAAACTGGTACGCGAGCACGGCGGCGTGTTCATCAGCGATGAAGTGCAAACCGGCTGGGGACGCACCGGTGACCGGTGGTGGGGCATCGAACATTGGGGCGTGACGCCGGATATCATCACCAGTGCGAAGGGTTTGGCGAACGGCTTCCCAATCGGGCTGACGGCCGCGCGGAGTGAAGTGGCCGATAGCGTGAAGAAGTTGACTATTTCGACTTTCGGCGGCGGCCCCGTGTCCACTGTAGCGGCGAAGGCCGTGATCGATTTAATCGAAGACGAGCGCTTGGGCGTCAACGCCGAAGAGACGGGCGGCTACTTGAAGAACAAGCTGCTTGAACTGCAGGAGAGGCATCCGCTGATCGGCGATGTGCGCGGGATGGGATTGATGCAGGCAATCGAACTTGTGGAAGACCGGAACAGCAAGGCGCCTGCGACGAATGCTACGCTGCGCGTGATGGAAGCCGCTCGCGAGAACCGGGTGTTGATAGGACGCGGTGGCATCGACGGAAATGTCATTCGGATATCACCGCCTCTGAACATTGCCCGGAGCGACGTCGACGATTTCATCGGCGCACTGGACGCAAGCCTGACGAAAGCCGCGACTCCCGCACTTCAGGAAGCAAGCAGGTGAGATCCTCGCAGCGCGCCGTGCGCATCACGTGCCTGCTAGCTACGCATGCGCTTCTGAGTCTGTCTGTTACGTCCGCCGCGGAGCCACTTCGCGCGCCAGTCCGGCTGGAGGCTCCGGTTCAGGATAAGAATTTTTATCTGCTTTCCATGCTGGAGCGGATGCCCGATGTCCGGGATGCGGTGAAGACGGAGCCGACGCTGGCCCGAATTGCCGCAGAACGGCTGGCGGCGCTCGACAAGGCCGCGAAGACGTGCCATCTCGATCTCGACTGCTATGCTGCCGGGTTCGAGTGGAGCGACGCCCAAGCGAACGATGCAAGCCATGCGCTGGCCGGTTTATATCGAACTTCGCCGGCGGTACGCCGCATGGCTGACGGACCGTTGCGCGACAGCGGAATGTACGTCCGCTATCAAAGCCTCGCGGGAAACCAGCTTCTGGAGCATGCGTGGGCGGACTGCATTCACGGGATTAACCGGATTATCGACGTGTACGGCCTAGGGAAGGCGCCGCGCTACCCGGCGATCGATTCCATTACCTACGATGTCAAATCCGACGCCTGGCGCCACATCGTACAGAACCTTACGGCAATGCTGGAGGACAAGCGCGCGAGCCTGGCGCTGTTCTCTTCGCCCTCAATGCGGTTTGCACTCGAGCTTCTGTGGCTGAATCATCGCGATGAGGCCGGGCGTTTTGAGCCGATGGAGGCGCGCGAAAATGCGCTCGCGTTCCGGCGCATAAAATCGATTGACTGGGCTAAGTATCCCTACTCGGTGATTGTGGTTCCCGGCGCCGGAAACGACTTGCCGGGATTCCGGCTCTCGCCGGAAGGCAAGCTCCGCGATGAGATTGCGGCGAAGCGCTTCCGCGAAGGGAAAGCCCCGTTTCTCCTGGTGTCGGGCGGGTTCGTGCATCCTTCGCAGACCGAATTCGCCGAAGCCATCGAGATGAAGCACGATTTAATAGTGCGGTTTGGCATTCCGGCGGGCGCCGTCCTGATCGACCCGCATGCGCGCCATACTACTACCAACATGCGAAACGCCGCGCGACTGATGTATCGCTACGGCGTGCCTTTCGACAAGAAAGCGTTGGTCACCACCGACCCGGATCAAAGTCAGAACATCGAGAGTGCTGGGTTCGAGAAGCGGTGCCTGGATGAATTGGGCTACGTGCCTCAACAAATTCTCGGCCGCATCTCGCCCTTCGATCTGGAGTTTCGCCCCACGCTGGATTCGCTACAAACTGACCCGCAGGATCCGCTGGACCCATAGGCGAACAGGAAAAGGGCGGTGTGGGGCAACCACACCGCCTCTTGAGCGAACCTTCCGCCCTAGAAAGTCATCTTCAGGCTGAACTTAATGGTTCGCTGGTCGATGCCATCCCGCCCGGTGTTCGCAAGGGGTAGAATCTGCATAAACGTACTATTTTGGACGTTGTTTTGGCTGTTCCCACCGGTGGAAGGGCCGTAGCTGGGACTCGCATGATGCGGCGTGTTCCCAACGTTGTACATTTCCATGCGGAAAGCAAAGTTGTATCTTTCCCTGAAGGCGAACCTCTTTTCGAGGCCCGCATCTCCGTTGACCAGCCCGGGACCCCTGAAGGCGCCCAAGCCGCAATTTCCGAAGCCGGAAGACGAGGGCACACCGAAGGTAGCCGGGTTGTACCACTCCAAGAGCTTCCCGACCTGTTGCGGTGGACCAAGACAGTTGGCCTCCTGGCTTGAACCAACCGCGTTGAGGTTGTTGTTGGCGACAACGTTAAACGGCCGTCCAGTGAAATCGCTGAACAGGCCGCTGAGCTGCCAGCCGCCCAGGATGTTGGACGCCTTGCCGGTCGAAAGCCAATGTTTGCCCTTGCCAAAAGGCAACTCGTAGATCGCCGTCGCCTCAAAGTTATACTTGATGTCGATGTTGAGTATCGGACCGTAGTCATAGGTTCGGTACAACCAAGGCATGGCTGCTACCGGGGTGCCCTGGTATCCCAGGTTCTTGGCCCAGGTGAAGCCTAAATTGAAGGTTAAATCACCAACGCGACCGTTGGTGCGCGCCTGCAAGGAGTTGTAATTGGTGTTCCCCTGGGTGCGAAGTAGACCGGTATAGGCAATCCGTCCACCTGTGGCTCCGCCATAGTTCGGATTCCCAGGCGAAAAGCCGGTAAGCGGTTGGCCATTTACGCCCGGAGTATTCAGTAGCTGTCCGGCGGTACCCGTGCCGAGCAGAGAGATGTTTTGGTCAATATAAGCCAACGGATCAATCACTCTTGAGCCGGCGTAGGCAACCGAGGCAGTCCAGCCCGGCCTGATGCGCTCTTCCACCGTAAAGTTCCAAGTCTCGACGTAACCCCGCGTAAAGTTGCCTCTGTTGTTATCGAAAACGCCCGAGGTGCCGGGTAGCGGGATTGCACCACTACTTGGCAGAGGGAACGGATTCGGAGGTGGAACGAAGCCCTGACTCAGCGTTGTGATATAGGCGTTCGTTTGAGGAGGTTGCAGGAGATACATTTCCATGTAAGGGAAGTTATTCCGGCGTTCGCCAAGCGCGAATATGTTGGTCGGGTCGGTTGAAATACCATAACCCGCTCGGATCACCATTTTATCGCCCAGGCGGTAGGCCGCGCCAATGCGCGGAGCTAAATGGTTTTGGGCCTGGTTGAAGATGTTACAGGAATCCGGGACCCCGCCGAGCCCGCAAATCTGCATGGTGTTGTTAGCTATATTGTAATACTCCGGGCCCGAACCGTTGCGCAATGGGATCGGGACGAAATCATAGCGCAGCCCGATATTCATCGTAAACCTTGAATTGACTTGCCACTGATCGCGCCCGAAAAACGAGTACATTTTGGTATCGCTAAAGTAATTCGGCGCCGGCTGATAGATCTTGCCGCCGCTGTTTACAATACCCAGAAGGAATGAGGCAAACGAGTTGAGTTCGTTCCCCGCGGAATTGGAGGTACAGATTCCGGAGGAGTTGGCGGCTTTACAGAGTTCCGTGGTTTGCTGGTTAAACTGGAACCCTCCTGCGCTGCTGACGTTACCACTACCGATCTGTTCCAACTGAGTCTCCCGTGAATTCATAAAGTCGGAGTCGAAACCGAATCGCAGGTTATGAGCTCCCTTGATCCACGTGAGATTGGCGTCGACGTTTTTCTCCGGATCCCAGTAGTCCTGGGGTTGGAATTGGCTCTGCGAACCGAGCTGGCTGAAGCCTGTGTCGAACGCGATGCGCGGTAAACCGCCCGATACGCGAGCTACGTTCGCCGGCTGCCCCGCCGTACTCAAGCCCGGAATTTGCATCACTGTCCAGCCCAGATTCTGATCCGCGCCAGGCTGCACGCTAAAAGCGCTATTCATGTCATAGCCGTAGTGTGCGTCGAAAATCAAGCTGGGACTGATGATGTAGGTCCCGGAAACGGTTCCGCTGTAGACGCTGGCGCCTCCGTATCCTTGGGCGGTGTTGGTCTGAGACATGCCAGGCCCGCCCAGGATCCCGAACATAGTAGGCGTGGTCCAGTAGTTGTTGCCCCAGCCGAAACGGATAAATGTGCTGAGTTTCGAGGTGGGGTTCCAGTTGGTCTTGAAGTCAGTTTGGTTGCGCTCCAGGTAGGTCTTCCCGTTTAGGTTCAAGTTGTTGCCAAGCCCCAACGATCCGGTTCCTGGTTGGTTCGGCAGCGCCCACAGGTTGCCGTTTGCCGCGCTGTAGTTAAGCAAGTTCTGCGCGTTTTGGCTGATCATGTTATGCGGAATAATGTTTCCTGAGAAAGGCACCCGGTTTAAACCATTGGCGGGATTGCCCGTAAAAGGATTGTAGATCGGCTGGGGATTGGCGCTTAAATCGCCCGTTCTCATCGTCGCGGTGGGGACCTCCGCCAGAAACGGAGACGTCGCGATTAAGCCCGTGCCCTCGTAACTCAAGAAATAAAACCATTTGTCTTTCTTGATCGGTCCACCGATGGTGCCGCCGTACTGATTGTTGATGTATACCGGGTTTGGCAGCGATCGATTGGCCGCCCAAGGGTAGGCCTGGATGTGTTGGTCGGTATGATCTTCAAAGAGCACCCCGTGGATGCTGTTGGTGCCGCTCTTGACGGTAATGTTGATGGCTCCCCCGCCAGCGCTTTGCTCGGCATCGAAGGAGTTGCCCGAAATGCTGACATTCTCGATGGCTTCGAGGGCGGGCGTGTACTGGGCCTCATTATTGGCGGTCATATCGAAGGTGCCGGTACCGTCGACACGGATGCTGTTGTAGCCTGCGAGTCCACCGTTGACGACGAACGTCAATCCGCGCTGCGCATTGGCAGTAAAGGAGTTCGCATTGGTCGGCGGCGAGACGCCCGGAAGCGTAATAAACAAGCTCTGGTAGTTACGGCCAATGGGAACCGGGACGTTCGCCAACAAGTGGCTGCCTACATCATCCCGGATGTCGGCGCGGTCCGTCTGCAAGGTATTCGCCTCGGCCGTGACTTCCACGGTCTGCGAGAGCTGGCCGATCGTCAGGATGACGTTGGTTCGCGTTACTTCCTCGGGCGAGACACGGACTCCGGTAATGGAACTGGTCTGGAACGAAGGAGCAGTCACCGTGATGTTATAGCTTCCCGGCGGCATGGTCGGCAGGTTGTATACGCCCGTGGAGTTTGTGGTGGTGTCACGAGTGAAGTTGGTTGTCTGCTCGGTGGCCACCACTTTCGCGCCTGCAACGGCCGCCTGGCTCGCGTCCGTGACGTTTCCGGTTATGCTGCCCTGCAGCAACTGTGCCTGAGCGGGCCGCACCGACACGAGAATCAGTCCGGCTAAAAGCGAAACCCAAGACATTCTTAGTCCGCAAGAATACGTCATTTCTCAACCCCCTTATCGATTTGAGACTTACAATCGCCACTTCCTCCCGATCACGTCTTCAATGCGCCAAACTAGTTGCCCCTCGGTTTTATTTAGAACTCATGCTGACCTTGCGCTTGGAATAGTGCAGACGAACGCGCAACGCGCGGATAAGGAATAGAGAAGAAAAGGAATAAGGGATTACGGGTGAAACTAAGGCGAACGTTGCCGGACCAAGGTCCTCACGGACCGCTCCGCTCTCGGCGCTCTGAATCTCCAAAGGAAAGGCCGCCATGAAGCAACTCTCCAACCAAAGAAAGACTTAGAACCTTAAATTAAAACTAGCGTAGCGGGAGTGTACGCGGAGTTTCGCCAGTGAGTCCTTTGCAAGATCAAAGCAATTTCAAAGAACGAGAAAAAGCAAGCTAATAACTCTAGACTTAAGAGACTATAGGTCCGGCTGCCTACAGTTCCAAATAGTGAAGTTACGATGCGCCAGGTCATTTGCAAATCAACTGAGCAATGCGCAAGCCGCGATGTCGCGACCTTGTTTACGCGTGTCATTGAATGCATAGGCCGAAGTGCGGTAGAACAATGAAGCAGTAAAACGGTAAGATTCGGTTTGATCGAAGGGAATGTGAAGATGAATACGCGGATGTTCAGCGCCGTGATCGCCTTAGCCGCCATGACGTTGGCCGCTCAAAACGTCAAACCACCCGTTAGCGTGACCGTCAGCGAAGGGACATCCATGTCGGTGGCGGTCGCGCCGGATGGCCAGACTCTCGCCATCGATATGCAGGGCAGCATCTGGATTCTCCCGGCAACTGGCGGCATAGCCAAGCGCATTACCGATCTGTTTAACGACGCCCGGCAGCCGACGTGGTCGCCCGACGGGAAGTGGATCACCTACTTTGGCTATCGCGATGGTGGTTATGACATTTGGGCGATGGCGCCGGATGGTAGTCACCAGCACAAGCTGACCTGGGGGCCGTTCGACGATCGCGAGCCGGTCTACTCCCATGACGGAACCAAGATCGCTTTTTCCTCAGACCGTGGCGATCCGCTGGGCAGCGATTACAACATCTGGGTGCTGGACCTGAAAACGGGGGCGTTTAAACAACTCACCACCAATCGAGCCGAAGATTACATGCCCAGCTGGTCTCCCGACGACAAAGAAATCGCCTTCGCGTCGACCAGGGAGGGTGGACGGGGATTGTGGGCAGTGACGGTCGCCGACGCCAAGGAACGCAAGGTCCTCACCGCTGCCGGCCATGTGGATGCGCCGTCCTGGGGGCCGGGCGGCCAGATCGTCTATCACTCGGACGCGGATCGCGGAAGCCGTCTGGAGGTGGAGGGCAGACCTCTCACTGGCGGTGAGAATGCATTCGCCTTCCGTGCTTCCTGGACGTCGACGACCGATTTCTATTACGTTTCCGACGGCAAGATCCGAAAGCGCTCGTTGGCGGGCGGCGATGCGCAAACCATCGAGTTCAAGGCGACCCTGGTTGTCACTCCGGCGCTCTACACTCATAAACGCGACTTCGACTCCACCGTGCCGCGACGTGCACTAGGCATCGTGCGGCCCGTGATCTCGCCCGACGGAACGAAGGTGGCGTTCGCGGCGGTCGGCGACATCTACGTCATTCCGGTGGGCGGGAAACCGGAAAACATCACGAAAGACAAGTACTTGGATACAGATCCGGCATGGTCGCCGGACGGCAGTCAACTGGTGTACTCGTCTGACAAGGGAGGCGGCTTTCTCCAGTTGTGGATTCGCGACATGAAGACGGGCCAGGACCGCCAGCTTACACACATCACGACGCAGCCTCAGGGCGCAGCGTGGTCGCCGGACGGCAAGAAGATTGCTTTTTTCGACGTCGATGCGATGTGGCGGGAGTCGAATGTTTCCGTGATCGATGTCGCTAGTGGCCAGGTCACCAAAATTCACGATTCCCTGTTCGCGCCCGGAACGCCAACCTGGTCCGCGGATGGCAAGACAGTCGCGCTGGCGATGGTGGCGCCCTATTCGAAGCGCTTCCGCGAGGGAACCAATCAGGTACTGACCATGTCGGCAGAGGGCGGCAGATATAAATGGTACGCGCCAGTGCCGAGTCTTTCGATAGATTCGCGCGGCGAATGCGGTCCGGTTTGGTCGCCGGATGGCACCAAGATGGCGGCGATCTACGAAGGGGTGCTCGCGGTATGGCCGGTTTCACCCTCGGGAGAACCGCTCGGACCGCCGCGTCATGTGACCACCGAGAGCGCCCACGCGCCAAGCTGGTTCGGCGATTCGAAACGTATTCTTTACCAGGCGCCGGGCAATCAGCTGAAGTCGGTCGACATTGAGACCGGTGAGGTGAAAACGATTCCGCTCGACCTGAAGTACACCCCGGACGTGCCGAAAGGGCGCATCGTCATTCACGCGGCTCATCTGGTCGACGGCAACAGCCAGAGCGCCCGCAACGATGTGGATATCGTGATCGAAGGTAATCGCATTAAGAGTGTGGCCCCGCATTCGGCGGCCTTAAGCACGAGCGGCGCGACGGTGGTCGACGCGGCTGCCTCGAACCTCTATGTGATGCCGGGCCTGATCGAATACCATTCGCACCTGCAAAAAGATTTTGGCGAAGCGCAGGGCCGCGCCTGGCTCGCGTTCGGGATCACAACGGTGCGCAGTCCCGGCAATACTCCCTATGAAGCCGTCGAAGATCGCGAAGCGAACGAAGCGGGTGTGCGGCCGGGCCCGCGGGTGTATGCGTCCGGCTGGCTGTTTGAGTGGTTGAGGACTTATTACAAGATGGGCATCGCGATTTCGAGTCCAGCTCACCTGGAGATGGAACTACAGCGCGCGAAAGAACTGCAGCTCGATCTGCTGAAGAGCTATGTACGCCTACCGGACTTGCAGCAGAAGCGGATGGTGGAATTCGCTCACAGCATCGGCATCCCCGTGGCCACGCACGAAATCTATCCGGCGGCGTTCGTCGGAGTAGATAGCACCGAGCACACCGATGCTACCAGCCGTCGCGGTTATTCGCCGAAGATCGCTACTCTGCAGCGCAGCTATGAAGATGTGATCCAGATATTCGGCAAGTCGGGCAGAATTTTATGTCCGATGATCTCAAATCCGGGTACGGAAAAGCTCTTCGCAATGGAGCCTGCCATGCGCCAGGACCCGCGCTTCAAGCTCTATCCGCAGTGGATGCAGGATCTGGTTGAGCATCCGCCGGCTCGCCCCCCTCTCGCTGCTGTATCGGGAGCCGGCAAAATGGTGATGGACGTCATGAACGCCGGCGGCCTGATCGTCGCGGGTACCGATACGCCCAACGGCTTCAACCTGCATGGTGAACTGGAAGGCTACGTCATGGCGGGTATGACGCCCTACCAGGCGCTGCGAACCGCCACCGTCAACTCGTCCAAAGCGCTCGGCCTCGACGCCGGGAGTATCGAAGCCGGGAAACTCGCAGACCTCGTGATCGTCGAAGGAAATCCGCTGGAGGACATCGCCAACGCGCATCACGTGAAGCGCGTAATTGCTAACGGCCGGTTGTTCAATATGGACGATCTGCTAAAAGACACTTACCGGGCTTCGCGGTGACTGGCCAGCGATTCTCCGTCACTCGTAATGGAGCGCCTGAATCGGATCCATGAAAGCGGCTTTGCGCGCCGGGTAATATCCGAACGAAACGCCGACCAGGGCCGAAAAAACGAACGCCAGCAAGATCGATCCCGGGCTGACCACGGTCGACCAGTCGGCGAAATAGGAGATGAGGGCGCTGACGGTCAAGCCTAATACGATGCCCGCGATACCTCCGGCCACCGACAGCGTCACGGCTTCGACCAGGAACTGCGTTAGGATGTCTTTGGTTTTCGCGCCGACGGCCTGCCGCAGGCCGATTTCCTTGGTTCGTTCGGTAACCGACACCAGCATGATATTCATGATGCCGATGCCGCCGACCACCAGGGATACCGAGGCGATGGCCGCCAGGAGAATCGACATCACGCTCGCCGAGCTTTCCTGAGCTTTGAAGACCTCGGTCATATCGCGGACGCTAAAGTCATCGTCCTGGGAGCCCTGGATATGGTGACGCTGCCGCAAGATATCCGTCATTTGCTCCAGCGCTGCGGCCGTCATGCCATCGCGCGCTTGCACCATGATCTGGCCCACGCTGGCGGCGTTCGCCTGGCTCGATCCGATGACTTTTTTCTTGGCGGAACTGATCGGCAGCAGGATTACATCGTCCTGATCCTGACCGGTAGGAGACTGGCCTTTGGATACCAGTGTCCCGGTGACCGTGAAAGGCACGTTTTTGATGCGGATCGCTTTGCCGACGGGGTCTTCACCGTTGAATAAGTTATCGGCCACGGTCTTGCCCAGAAGAGCGACTTTCGCCGCGGAGTCCACGTCGGCGGTAGTGAAGGGCTGGCCTTCATCGATCTGCAGATCGCGAATGCTCAGATAGTCCGGCGTCGTGCCCAAGATCTGCGTGCCCCAATTCTCGTTGCCGTAGACCACTTGCGCCCCGCCACGGCTGACGGGGGCCGCGGCTTGCACGGCGGGCACATCGCGAGCCAGTGCCTTGGCGTCATCCTCCGTGAGCGTCTGCGCGTTGCCTGTGCCCACTCGAACGCCGGAGCTGGTGATGCTGCCCGACAAAACGATAATGATGTTGCTGCCAATAGAAGCGATCTGCTGCTGAATGCGCACCTGCGCTCCGGCGCCAACCGCCACCATGGCGATCACCGCGGCTACGCCAATGATGATTCCGAGCATGGTCAGGGCGGACCGTAGCTTGTTGATGAGCAGCGCGCCGAACGCGATCTTCATGCTGGCGAGGACTTTTTTCATAATGTGACCACCTGTTCCTCCAGCTCCAGTTGGGCGTTGCGGCGGTCGCGGACCGGTTGGTCGCTCATGATGTGGCCGTCTTTGAATGTGATAATGCGCTCGCCGTACTGGGCAATGTCCGGCTCGTGAGTCACCACGATGATGCTGATGTTCTGCTCCCGGTTCAAGCGCTGGAAGATCGCCATGATCTCGATGCTTGTGCGGGAATCGAGCGCGCCTGTCGGCTCGTCGGCCAAGATGATGCGCGGGTTGTTGATCAGGCTGCGGGCAATCGCCACGCGTTGCTGCTGGCCGCCGGAGAGCTGGTTAGGATGATGTCCGGCGCGCTCCGCCAAGCCTACAATGCGTAATGCGTTCAAGGCCCGCTCATGACCGGGATCAACTCCATCCGCGCTATAGAGCAAAGGCAGTTCGACGTTCTCTAGCGCCGAGGTCCGCGCCAGAAGATTGAATTGCTGAAACACGAAACCGATTTTGCGATTGCGAATATCTGCGAGCTGGTCGCGATCGAGATCGCCCACGTTCTCGCCGTCGAGTGTATAACTACCCGAAGTCGGGCGGTCCAGGCAGCCCAGAATATTCATGAAGGTTGACTTCCCGGACCCCGAGGGTCCCATGATGGTGACGAAGCTGCCACGATCGATGGTGGTGGAGACGCCGTCGAGCGCGTGCACAGCCACGTCTCCCAAAGTGTAGATCTTGGTCAGATTCTCGATGCGAATGAAGTCGGACACGACGTGCCTCCTAGAATCCCAGGCGGCGTGAACCGGGAGCCGCCTGCGTAGCCGCGGGAGTGGAGGCCTTCCCTGTCGTTGCTGTTCCTGTTACAACCGATTGGCCTTCGGTGAGGCCGCTCAGTATTTCGATATAGTTCCCATCGGTGAGTCCCAACTTGAGAGGCACGCGTCTGAGTTTCCCTTGATCGAGAACGTAAACCGCTTGCTGCGCCGGCGCGCCGGACGCCGACCGCTTCCCTGATTTCGACTGGCCTTTGGCATTCCCCGCAGGAGCAGCCGCCGCAGCCGGATGGAAACGCAGCGCGGCCACAGGAAGTCTCAATGCATGGTCCGCCTTACCCGTGACAATTTTCACATTTGCTGTCATGCCGGGGAAAAGCTTCAAGTCGGCGTTGGACACTTCGACCACTACGTCATAAGTGACCACGTTCTGTACGTTGATGGGTGCTTGCCGGATCTGTGAAACGAGGCCGGGAAAAGTAATGCTCGGGTAGGCGTCCACCGTGAAATTGGCCGCTTGGCCCACGCGAATCGGCCCGACGTCGGATTCGTCCACATTGGTATCCACCTGCATCTTAGTAAGGTCCTGAGCGATCTGAAAGATGGTAGGCGCCTGGAAAGAAGCAGCCACGGTCTGGCCGACATCCATGTTGCGCGAGATCACGGTCCCATCGACTGGGGCAACGATTTGCGTATGGGCCAAATCCAGTTGAGCCTGTTCGAGCGTCGCTGTGGCTTGCTTCACCTGCGATTGGGCCTGATCGATCATTGTCTGCGTCACGTTCTTTTGCGCCTGCGCCGAGGTCACTGCGGACTGTGCGGCGGTGACC
>Ga0207695_10007324_pt1 | contig 14091 bp, 11 predicted proteins | sample KBSC54metaG_FD_184354 | JGI IMG/M metagenome (GOLD analysis project Ga0207695, IMG submission 184354) | Corn rhizosphere microbial communities from Kellogg Biological Station, Michigan, USA - KBS C5-4 metaG (SPAdes) (version 2) | ecosystem: Host-associated > Plants > Roots > Rhizosphere > Soil... | reverse complement strand
CTACGATATTCTCGCCTCGACGCCGGGTGATATCCAGCCTAATCTTGATGAGCAAATGGCGATGCTGCGTAAGCTCCTGACTGACCGGTTTCAGCTCACCTTTCATCGTGAAGAAAAGGAACTCCCCCACGCCGGGGATCCCTCGCACTAAAGACGGTAAGCCGAATCTTTCTGCTCCGACGCCGCGCACGCGGGAAGGGAAGCCGGACTTGTCGGGAATCTGGGTTGCCTCCAGCGGGAAATATCTGGCCAACATTGCCGCCGACGGCATCGAAATTCCGATGCAACCGTGGGCCGCCGCGGTTTACAAGGAACATCAAGAGCAAAACGGCAAAGGTCATCCGTCGGAACGTTGCATCTCCCACGGTTTGCCGGATTACGAGGCGCTGGCGATACCCTTCAAGCTCATCCAGACAACTGGCGAAATCGCCGTCCTGTATGAGGCCTTCAATCACTACCGGCAGATTTTTACCGATGGCCGCGGCTTTCCCGATGAGCGGGAACCGACTTGGCTCGGTTATTCGATCGGCAAATGGGACGGAGACACGCTGGTGGTGGATACCATCGGGTTCAATGATGAAACCTGGCTTGACGATGGCGGGCATCCGCACACAGATGCTCTACACATCACCGAACGCTTCCGGCGCACGGACTTTGGGCACATGGAAATCGGAGTTACGATTGACGACCCAAAGGCGTACACCAAGCCTTGGGGCATCACGATTCCCTACAATTTCCTCCCGGATACGGAGCTGATCGAGGCGATCTGCGCGCATGAGAAGGACATGCCGCATATGGTTGGCAAGTGACGCAAGGCCGCTTAGGACGCCTGCGATAATAGTAGTGTGCCCGCCGAGAAAGATCTGCTAGCGGCGTTCGATCCTCTTATTCGCGAGTGGTTCACCCAGAAGTTCGCCACCGTCACCGAGCCGCAGCGGCTGGGATGGCCGGAGATCCAGGCCGGCCGCGACGTTCTTATTTCAGCACCCACAGGTTCGGGCAAGACACTGGCTGCGTTTCTGACCGCTATTGACTCGCTCGTCCGCCAGGCACGTGCTGGTGATCTTCCGAACCAGACTCAGATTCTGTATGTGTCTCCGCTTAAGGCGCTGAGTAACGACATTCACAAGAACCTGGATATTCCCCTGGCAGGCGTGGCAAAACTGGCTGCTGAGCGGGGGATTGCGCTCGCGTCGATCCGGACCGCCGTGCGAACAGGAGACACGCCGGCAGCGGAACGCCAGCGCATGGGTAAGGAAGCCCCGCACATATTGGTCACGACGCCGGAATCGCTCTACATTCTCCTCACCGCCGAAGGACCGCGAAAAATGCTGTCGTCCGTGCGGACCCTGATCGTCGATGAGATTCATGCAGTGGCCGATGATAAGCGTGGGTCGCACCTGGCGCTGTCTATCGCAAGGCTGGAATCTCTCACTGGTGCGCCGCTACAGAAAATTGGTCTGTCGGCCACAGTTAGTCCCATCGAAGAGGTCGCCCGATTTCTGAGTGATCGCGCGCACATCGTGCAAGTTGGACATCGCCGTGCCATGGATCTGGCAGTCGAAGTTCCTCGCGACGAGTTGGGCGCAGTCGCCAGTACCGAAATGTGGGGTGAAGTCTACGATCGCCTCGCCGAGCTGGCCAAAGAACATCGGACGACGCTGATATTTGTCAACACGCGCCGCCTGTCGGAACGCGTGGCCCATCATCTTGCGGAGCGCCTGGGCCAGAACGCCGTGCTCCCGCATCACGGCAGCCTATCGCGCGCCTTGCGACTTCAGGCCGAGCAGCGATTGAAGAACGGGGAGCTTCGCGCGGTAGTGGCCACCGCATCCCTCGAACTGGGAATCGATATCGGCACGGTGGACCTGGTTTGCCAGATCGGTTCGCCGCGATCGATTGCGGTGGCGTTGCAAAGAGTCGGCCGGGCGGGGCACTGGGTCGGCGCGCTGCCAAAAGGCCGATTGTTCGCAACCACTCGCGATGAATTGATCGAGTGTGCCGCCCTAGTGCGCGCGATCCGCCGCGGTGAGCTCGACCGTCTGGAGATTCCGAAAGCCCCACTCGATATTCTGGCGCAGCAGATCGTCGCGATGTCGGCCTGCGAGGAATTTGCCGAAGATGATCTCTTCGCTAGGGTTCGGCGCGCGGCGCCATATCGCGATCTAGATCGTGCCGGCTTCGACGCAGTGGTCAGCATGCTCAGCGAAGGCATCGCGCATTCGCGCGGGCGCAGCGGGGCTTACCTGCATCGCGATCAGGTCAATCATCGTGTTCGTGGCCGCCGAGGAGCGCGCCTCGCGGCGATCACCAGTGGTGGCGCGATTCCAGACACTGCCCAGTATCAGGTGATTGCCGAGCCTGAGAGCACAGTGATCGGATCGCTCGACGAGGATTTCGCGGTCGAAAGCCTGGTGGGCGACGTGTTTCTATTGGGAACCACGTCCTGGAAAATCCGGCGCGTGGAGCCTGGGCGTGTGCGTGTGGAAAATGCCCACGGAGCAGCGCCCTCGATTCCGTTCTGGCTGGGGGAGGCGCCCGGCCGCACGCGCGAGCTATCGCAGGAAATCTCGACGCTGCGGGAAGATATCGCTCGCTCTGCCAACGCGATCGAGCTGCTGGAGCGCGAATGCGGACTCGATCGCCGCGGGGCTGAACAAGCCGTCGAATATGTTCTGGCAGGGTTCCGCGCTTTGGGTGCGATGCCGACTCAAAACGCAGTCGTTGCCGAACGCTTCTTCGACGAAGCGGGTGGAATGCAGTTAGTAATCCACGCACCGTTCGGGGCTCGGATTAACAAAGCCTGGGGACTCGCTCTGCGCAAGCGCTTTTGCCGTACCTTTAATTTCGAATTGCAGGCGGCTGCGACGGACAACGGGATCGTGCTTTCTTTGAGCGATCAGCATTCCTTCCCATTGGATCTGGTGTTCAGTTTTCTAAAGCCGGCGACCGTCGAAAACGTCCTGACGCAGGCGATGTTTGACGCGCCCATGTTTGGCGCACGCTGGAAATGGAACGCGGCGCGGGCCTTGGCTATCCCGCGATTCTCTGGCGGGCGCAAGGTTCCGCCTCCCATTCAGCGCATGCGCTCGGACGACTTGCTCGCCAGCGTTTTCCCCGATCAAGTCGCGTGCGCTGAGAACCTGACTGGGGAAATTCGGATTCCCGATCATCCTCTAGTGAAAGAGACCATCGACAACTGCTTGCACGAGGCGATGGATCTCGATGGGCTCAAAGAAATCCTCGAAAGAATGGGCGAAGGGACGCTGCGAACTGTGGCCGTTGACACGCGCGAGCCGTCTCCCTTCAGCCACGAACTACTGAACGCCAACCCCTATGCGTTTCTGGACGATGCCCCTCTGGAGGAGCGCCGCACACGTGCTGTACAAATGCGCCGAAGCTTGTCGGTGGAAGATGCGAAGAATCTGGGCACGCTCGATCCCGCCGCGATTGCGCAAGTCGCGGAAGAATCCTGGCCTGTGGTGCGCGACGAGCACGAGCTGCATGACGCCCTGCTAACGCTGATCATATTGCCTCCTATTGAGGCGTGGCGCGAATGGTATGAGACGCTCGAGCGCGGCAGCCGGGCTTGTACTCTAAACGGGCAGTGGGTCGCGACCGAGCGTTTGGAGATCGCACGTAGCCTGCCTGAGGAAGCCGCAACCGCGATGGTTTTACGAGGATGGTCGGATTCGATCGGTCCGATCGCACCCGCGGCGCTGGCAGCCCGGCTGTCACTGCCCCAGGAAGCCGTCGATATCGCGCTTGCGAAACTCGAATCGGAGGGGATGATTCTACGCGGCCGGTTCGCATCGGAAGAAGACGAGTTCTGCCACCGCCGCGTCCTGGCCCGCATTCATCGCATGACGCTGGGGCGTCTGCGTAAAGAGATCGAGCCAGTAAATGCCGCCGACTTCATGCGATTTCTGGGGCGCTGGCAGCACCTCGCGCCGGGAACGCAATTGCACGGAGCAGACGGACTGTTTCAGGTGCTCCGCCAGTTACAGGGTTATGAAATCTCGGCAGCGGCATGGGAATCGAATGTGCTCCCGCGCCGCATCGCGAACTACGATCCGGAACTACTGGATCGCTTGTGCCTATCGGGAGAAGTCATGTGGGGCAGGCTCTCGCCGCATCCAGCGCTCGAGACGGAAGGCGGCCGCCGGGTCCGGCCGACTCGCGTAGCGCCACTTGCATTGTTCCTTCGCGACGACGCCAAGCGCCTGTTATCGCCCGCTTCTAATCAGGTTCCCCTGCTCTCGCACCCAGCGCGCGACGTCCTCACGGCGCTCGAATCGCACGGTGCCTCGTTCTTCAACGAACTGGTGCGCGCCACCGGACGCCTGGCCAGCGAGGTCGAGGATGGCCTCTGGGAGCTGGTCGCGGCGGGACTGGTCACTGGCGACGGCTTCGAAAATGTGCGCGCTTTGATCGACCCCAAGCGCCGCCGCGGAGAAGGGCGGGGAAGAAGTGCACGGCCTCGACATGCCGCTGGACGCTGGGCATTGCTGAATCGCTCGGAAGTCGCGACCGAGACCGAATTCTTTGCGGGACAACTTCTAGACCGGTGGGGCGTCGTATTCCGCGATATGTTGTCGCGCGAAACACTGGCGCCCCCCTGGCGCGATCTATTGCAGGTATACCGGCGCATGGAAGCGCGAGGCGAGATTCGCGGCGGCCGGTTCGTCGGCGGATTCGTCGGCGAGCAATTCGCCCGGCCAGAAGCGCTGGATCTACTGCGGCATCTGCGCCGTTCGGCCAAGACAGGGGAACGGCTTGAAATCGCGCCTGCCGATCCTCTGAACTTAAGCGGCATCGTGCTTCCGGGCCCAAGAACTGGCGCATTGACGCAGGTTCCATTGCGACTGCTCGATGGAGTTCCGCAGGCGGTGGGATTCTGACAGCCGTGTACACTGGAGTCGTGCGCCGGCTGTTGTCGCTCGCCTTCACCGCCTCGGCATTGTTAGCGGCCGACCCGCTTGCCGACAGCGCCCAGAAGAAGCTGGACTCGATCTCGGATCAAAAGCTGAAGCGTGGCGCAGTAGTGACTCTGAGCAACCGCGAGATCAACGCCTGGATCCATGAGAAAGCCCTCAAAGCCTTCCCCGAAGGGATTCGGAATGAGCATATCGAACTCGGTCCTGGCACGGCCGACGGCACTGCGCTGGTCGATCTCACGAAAATCAGCAAATCAAAGAACAGTGTCAATCCTCTGATCGCCCGGCTGATCGAAGGGGAGCGGCCACTTCGGGTTGCCATTCGTGTCGATTCGTCCAACGGACGCTGTACCGTGTTCCTCACTCACGTGGAGCTTTCCGGCGTGGCGATCGACGGATCGATTCTCGATTTTCTGATCAAGCATTTCATCCAGCCGCGCTACCCTGACATCAAAATTAACGAGCCGTTCGACCTGGATTTCAACATCGACCGTATCGAGATCCAGCCCGCAAGCGTGCGGATCATGATCAAAAAATAGTTAGCTCGCGAGCGCCCAAGTGCGGGCTTTACTTTCCCGAACCCGCGTTTTCCGGGAGCGTGGCCGCCGCATCGCTGCGGGTTGAGGCGAATCGAATTGTTTTAGCAAATGGAGTACGGCCACTTCTTCGCTATGGAGCGAAGTTCGCAGAGCGCTCTCGGGGGGGCGCAGTCGAAACATCTGCTTCGTGAGATAGCTCTCAATGACCGCCGGATGAATATAGTATTTCCGGCACGTGGCGGGACGATTCCCAAGTTTGGCTGCGGTGGCTTTGATCGCAGCGACGATATTTCTCTTGGCCTCTGTTTCGGATTCGGCCGGTCCAATCTGATTCAATTGGCTGAACATGTGGCCGGTCCCATGCCACGTCCGGAAGTCCTTGGCCGTGATATCTTCCCCTGTGATCTCCCGCAGATAATCGTTGACGTCTCCCGATCCGATAGACTGTAGCTCTCCTGACTCTGACCGGTACTGAAACAACTCCGCGCCCGGCAGGTCCTGGCAGCGCTTTACGATGCGAGCCAACTGATCATCGTGGAGAGTAACATCCTGAGCTTGGCCGCTCTTGCCCCGAAAATGCAAATGCAACTCGCCGCCTCGGATCGCAGCGTGCTTATTGTGCAGTGTCGTCAAACCATAGGACCCGTTTGAGCGCGTGTATTCATCGTTGCCCACACGGACGAAAGTTTCATCCAGCAGGCGCAAGACCGCAGCCAGGATTTTGAGCTTGGGCATTCCCGGAAGTTTCAAATCGCGTCGAATCCGGCGCCGAATCTTCGTCAGGGCGGTCCCGAAGGACACCATGCGGTCGAATTTCACTTGATCGCGCACCTCGCGGTACAGGGGATGATAGCGATACTGTTTCCGGCCTCTCGCATCACGGCCCACTGCCTGCAGATGACCCTCCGCCTGTGGGCAGATCCACACGCGAGTCCAGGCTGGAGGAATTACTAGAGAGCGAATACGTTTGAGCGTCGCATCCTGCCGGATGAGCCCGCCATCCGCTGCAAAGTATGCAAAACCGCGCCCCTTTTTCCGGCGCGTGATTCCAGGAACTTCGCCGCTGACGTAGCGCAGCCCGGCATGCTTCGCGCTATCGATGGGATTGACAGCCGTCTTGCTCATGTCCCTTGTAAGACAGAGCATTTAACGTGCCATCGTTCACGCGGGCTCGCGAATAATCGAGGAGGCAGCTTGGCGGCCGGTGCGAATACAATCCGGAATGCCGATACCTGTGTAAGCGTTGCCTGCCAGATGCAAGCCGGGCACGGCCGAGGCGTGCGATTCAATCTCTTTCAGTCGGGCGCCGTGACCGACGACGTATTGAGCCATGGACCGTGGCCAACGGTAGATGTCCGTAAAGATAGGTGCCGCCGTCAGTCCAAGGATGGTCCGAAGCTCCGCGCGCGCGATAGCGATGAGCGAGTCGTCGGATTCACTCAGTACCGCGTCGTTACCAGCGCCGCTGAAGAAGCAGCGCAACGTGATCTTGTCGACCGGAACGCGATACGGGAACTTGGTCCCTACGAAGGTGCAGGCCATTAGCTGCTTGCGTTCGGTCCGTGGAACCAGGAAGCCTGTGCCGGCGTGCTGGCCGTCGAATTCGGAGGCTCGAAAAACTATCTGTGCAATCGCCGAAGAGGTGTAGGGAATCATGCGCAGGAGTGAGGCCAGCCGTGAGTCGATATCGCAGAGTAATTCCCCGGCGCCCCAAGCCGGACAAGCCATCACCAAGTGATCGGCATCCATCCAGTCACCGTTCACGCGCACGCGAAACCTGGATCCTTGGGGCTGGATTGCCTCCGCAGTCCCATGGACGACATTCGCCTTCGCCGCAAGCCTGTCCACCAGGCAGCCCAGGCCACTCTTCAGAGTGCGGAATAACGGCTCACTTCTTTTCGCGCTGCCGCGTGCTGCCATCAGCGCGCGGGCCAGACTGCCCTGGGTGCGCTCCATCTCGACAAACCGCGGAAGGACACTGGCCACGCTTAGCTGATCGGGATCGCCGCCATATACGCCCGAAAGCAGCGGCTCGGCGAGATAATCCAGCGTCTCGCGCCCAAAGTGATCCGTGACGAATTCGGAAACGCTGCGATCGGGATGCGTCTCTGGCCCACGGAAAAACTCCAGGCCCATGCGGATCTTGGTTCGCCAGCCTACCAGCGGCGAAGCGAGCATTGATGACGGTCGCGTCGGCACGAACATCGTCGTCCCCTCGGGCAGGCGCACAAGCTTTCTATGCCGCTGAATGTAGGTGACGCGCTCGTCGTCTTTCGAGCCGATGACGTCGCCCGAGAGACCTAGCTCCTGGATCAGCTTCATCGCCTCAGGCTTGGCCGAGAGGAAGCTATCCGGGCCGCATTCCATCACGCAGTCTTCCCACTGGCGGGTTTCTATCACCCCGCCTACGCGTGGCTGCTTTTCGATCAGGGTGTGAGGAATACCGGCATTCGCAAGATCGTAGGCGGCTGACAGCCCGGCGATTCCTCCGCCGACAATGATGACCTGGCCACGGGCGGTCATTTAAAACAACCTTGGATCTAGAGTTTGAATTCGCGCACGATCTCGACGCACGCCTTCACATTCTCGACCGGAGTCTCTGGAAGAATGCCATGGCCGAGATTGAAGATGTGGCCAGGCCGCGAGCCGGTGCGCTTCAGCAGCTCATGTACGCGCATGCGCAACTCGGGAAGCGGCGCGAACAGCACCGCCGGGTCCAGGTTGCCCTGAACGGCCGACCGGTAGCTGATGTCCATCCACGCTTGATCGATGTTGATGCGCCAGTCGACGCCCATCACGTCGCCGCCGGCCGCGTGCAATTCACGAAAGAACCCCGCCGCGCCCGTACCGAAGTGGATCACCGGAACGCTGGCAGTGCGGATGCGTTCGATCAACGCACGCGAATACGGAGCCACGAAGCGAACGTAATCGTCCGGTCCCAGCGCGCCCACCCAGCTGTCGAATACCTGCACGATTCGTGCGCCTGCGGAAACCTGGAGCACGGCGAACGCGCCCAGCACGTCCACCAGCTTGCCCATCAGACGGCGCCACAGCGTCTCGTCGTGATACATCATCTGCTTGGTCTTGATGTAATTCCGCGAGGGCCCGCCTTCGATCATGTAGCTCGCCATGGTGAAGGGTGCGCCGACGAATCCAATCACGGGAACTCGCCCGGCAAGCGCCGTCACCACGCGTTGAATCGTTTCGCCGACGTAGCCGAGGTCGTCTGTATTCGAAATCGAGAGGCTGTCGATATCGTTCGAAGTCCGAACGGGATTTTCGATGACGGGCCCTTCGCCCGCCGAGAAGCGCAGCTTGAGTCCCATCGGTTCCACGGGCAACAGCAGATCGGCGAAGATGATGGCGGCATCCACGTCCAGGATTTCGACCGGCTGAAGCGTGACCTGAGCCGCCAGATCGGGCCGCTTACAGATCTCGAGGAGCCCATGATGCTGGCGGATCTCCCGATACTGCTTCAGATAGCGTCCGGCTTGCCGCATGAACCACACGGGCCGAACGTCGGTCGGCCGCCGGCGGCATGCGTCAAGAAAGCGGCTTGTCATTGGAGCCACGCGCATCGGTCTTGATTAACTCCCTGTGTTGCGGCTAAACGGTTGTGGGCGCGTCGCCATGAAATGGCGCCCGGAAAGAAAAGCTGGCTAGACCCGTTGGCCTGTTTCTTTCACCAAGTTAGCACACGGATGGTGCGCGCAGCGTCGGGAAATGATGTTTTTTTCTAGTTACTCTTCGGTACGCGGTCGGCCCCGCCGAATCCTCTTCAGGATCTGGGGAGCTTTGGCCGCCAAAGCCGCCGGAAGGTCCGCTTCGAAGTGCAGCTCAGGCATGCGATACAGCTGGAGTCTCTCCGTTAACTCTCGTTTTAAGAATGGCTTAGCGTGATTAATCCCCGCCAGGGTCTCTTCCTGTTCGTGGGGCGTTCCGTGCAGCGAAATGCGGATGTGAGCTTGGCGAAAATCAGGCGAAATGAGCACTTCCGTGATAGAAGCGCTGCCCACCCGCGGGTCGGCCAGCTCGTAACCGATCAGCTCTTCCAGCTCTTCCCGGAGGCTTTCGGCCACGCGCTCATGCCGATGGGGGTCCACGTCTTCAGGATACAATACGTTCGTGAAAACAGCCGTTTTTTTGCTGCTGGTCTCGGCAACTTGGATTGCTGCCCAGCCGCTGCGTGTGTACTCCGAGTTTGCCAAAATCGACGCTACAGGACGAGTAACGGCGCCTGCGGAGCCGCGCGAGATTCTCTCCCCCGCGATCGCCCGCAACGCGTTCTCGTCGTTCCAGGTCGTCGTGGACGTGCCGCGTGGCACGCCCTATCAGCTCTACGTCGCACAAAACCCGGAGAATGCGGTTCAAGTGACTCTCTATCGCGAAAACGGCGACAAGCTTGAGCGAGTCGAGCAACCTGTGAGCGGCAACAGCACCCAAGTGTTCTGGATGGATTTGTGGACCGCCCGTGACGCTCCCGTCCAGCGGATCAAAGTTGAACCGCAGTTGCACGTGAACAATGATTGGGTGATCTATCCAATAGAGGCGCGCGTGATGAGCGCGACGGTTAGTGACGGCGTGAAGTCACCCGTCACTCTCGACCAGCTTTTATGCGGAGGCCTCACACCTTCGGCTTCGCCTGAGGTTCGGCGCATGCACATCCGCAACGCTCAGCAGGACGTCGCTTTAGCATCAGCGGCGCCGGAGGAAGACCTTCGTAGGCTGGGGGTCGGAACCTGCGATGCTCCGCTGTCGAACGATCCAGAGTTGTACCTGCGCGTCCGCGACTATTTGCTTCGCCTGCGTTAGACTGAAGAAGCTAACTCGCGTGGAGAGATGGCCGAGTGGCTGAAGGCGCACGCTTGGAAAGCGTGTTTAGGGGAAACTCTAACCAGGGTTCGAATCCCTGTCTCTCCGCCAAAAATTTCTATCTATCGTAAGCAAGTAGATAGAACTCGATACATCTAAATTTCCACTCGTCAAGACTTTCAAATCTGTTAACGCCGCTGTTGAAACGGTGCGTGGAACCAGATCAAGATGTATCGGATGCACAGTGCAGCGTGCGTCCACGGTTACAAAGCAACCCCTTTACCAAGGCCAAACCAAATTCCCGGATTGCTCCTGCCCCATTGGTGGCCGTGGTTATCTTCGCAATGAACTCAAACCAGAAGACCGGCGAAGGTGCCCGCACGTAGGGGTGTAATGTGATGAAAGTCTATCGAAGACTGTTCGTTACATCGCTCACAGGTAGGGTTTAGTGCAAGCGGTCTCAGTCGGACTCACGCCACGCTTTTGATAGAGAGCCTGTTTGTCCGGGACGTGATATATACGGTCGTGCTGGCCACTATGGTGCATACACCTGCCCTTGTGTACAGCCTCTTCAGGGCAGCATGAGCTGGCTACAGTAACGGTGACGCACGCATAGTATTTACAGAAGGTAGACTGTTTGGCATGGGCACTAACTGGGTTGCACCCGACATCACCGTCGAACAGTATGACGATTCGAGGCGACTAGAAGTGTTCCATAGCCGCACGAAGCAATGGATACTTGCACACGCAATCAAGGTTTCAAACGATAAAGATGGTGGGATACCATCGCTTATCATCGCTACCTCAGTATTCGAACCAATCGGCGCTATTCGTTTGTCTGACAAAGGCAATCGGGAAAGGCGCTTTATGGCGGGGTTCGGCTACGTGTTTCCTAAGTGGTCAGGTATTTCCAAACTCATGTATAACAACTTACGTGGGGGTCTCTTTCACGAAGGCTTCATAGCCAGGGGCTTGCTTATAACTGACCTTGAGGAACCAATCGTCCAGCAGAACGAGACTATCCAGGTAGACCCCAAGCGTTTTGTGCAGGCGGTTAGTGAGCGGTTCGATGAGTTCTGCAATGCGATCAAAAACAACGAGGACGATCTTCAATCCAAGTTTTGTGCCTATTGGAAACCCCAGGCTGAAGGCTACAATTATTCGCAAGGTGAACGGAAACCGGTGATTGACTTTACGACTGCGGTCAGCACCGGTGCGGTAGACACTTACTATAGGTCGGCGGCGATGCCACCGAACACGACGATTAATCCCAGGACCAAATCCAGGTAGCTTGCGCTGGCCAAGAACACCATCATGAAAACTAACGGGCGATGTTGCATCTTTCAGCCTTTCGATAAAGGCCCTTACGACAAGCGATGTGATGACACGCTCGTCCCAGCGATAGAGGCTGCGGGTCTCGAAGCGTACCGGGTGGATAGAGACCGAGGGGCGGTTATCCCCGTTGAAACCCTACACCAAGAAATCAGGTCGGCAACGATCTGTCTAGCGGACATCTCATCCCTGAATCCCAACGTGATGTATGAACTTGGTTTCGCTATCGCAAGCCAAAAAGATGTCGTGATTATCTGTGCTGCGTCGTATGCGGGTCGATTCCCTTTCGATATCCAACACCGAGGCATTATTCAATATGCGTCGGACTCTGCGAGTGATTTCGAGAATTTGAAAAACGAAATCACGGCCAAAATAGTGGCGTTGGTGAGCAAGCAAAAAGCGAGACAGGACATAGCCGCTATTTCCCCGGTTCCGAGTACACACGGCTTGCAGCCCCACGAATTGGCTGCGCTCGCTTTTGTGGTCGCTAACACCGACGCTCTTACGGGTGTTTCGACGCATACAATGAACTCGGATATGGAGAATGCCGGTTATACAAAAGCCGCTACCCGATTAGCTCTGATGCGTCTCACCCGACTTGGATACATCGAGGCTTATCAGGAAACGGAGGAATATAACCAGACGTGGACTGCTTATCGCATTCTTTCTGCCGGTGAGGATTGGCTGTTGGCAAACGTCGATGAGTTACAGTTACGCATACAGGTAAGACCAAGGCCAACGGCAAAAACCGTTGCCGCTCCAGCGTCAGAAGGCATCGGTGATGATGATGTACCGTTCTAAGCTAGTTGACCGAATCGTCTTTTTTGCGGCGATCGTGTCAAGAGCCTAGTCAAGAGCGCTCCAGATCAACTGTCGAGATGCCTGTTAAGGTCTGTTAGGATGGCTGAAAACCGCTATCCTTGCGCTACAACACGTTGAAAACATTCAAAGCCGAATCGTCAACAAGCGAATCCCTGTCTCTCCGCCATACCGCGCCCCTGACCCCGACAGCGTCGTCACCAAGCAACGTTATTCATTTCGCTGCGGGACCTTTCCCCGGCGTTGGAGCCGACTCCAGCACCTGCAAGAAGAGATTGTCCATCCCGCATAAGATCACCGCGCGGTTCCGACCCAAATTCACCGGCTCTCCGCCCGCCGATACAACCGTGGCCCCCGCTGCCATTAGAGCCTTCACCACCGCGTCGAAATCGCCGACGCGAAGCCGCAGCACGCCCGACCCCGGATCGTGAATCGCCGAGTGCACCGGCTTCCGGTCGACATACATGGGGTTCCCAAAGTCCACCGGAAATGCATCTCCCGGAACCTGTAGCCTCGCCGATCCCCCTGCCGTTATGCCGCCCGTAAACCCCAGCGCTTCCCGATAAAACTGCGTCGTCTTGTCGGGATCCTCCACAATCACCCCTAGCCTCACCTTTGGGTCGTCAGCAGCAGCCCCGACGGGGGAAGCGCCCTTGCGGAGCTGTTGCAGCTGTACGAAAATCCCATCCGGATCGCGCACCATCACGGAGCTGTTGCGGCTCGCACCGATCCACTCCAACCCCTTAATCCGATGCAGCCGAGTCTCGGTCGCCTCCAGATCCTGCACCACCAAACTCAACGTGATCGCGCCTGGGTCAAAAAACCGAGGCTGCACCGGTGTCGAATTCAAGCCCTGAAACTCGACGATCTCCACGGCCATGTCCGAGTCAGGAATCTTAAAACTCGCCACCCGGCTCTGCGCGCCCGGAGCGTCGTACAAGCTCGAAACCACCGCATTCGCCGAAAACGCGCGTGGCCCCGGAGCGCCGGTCATCTCCAGTCCAAGCGCATCGTGGTAAAACTCGATCGATTTATCCAGATTCGCCACCACGTGGATAAAATTCCCCACCCCCAACACGCCCTGCCCCATCAGCATGGTGGATGTGAAAAAAAACGCAGCGACGATTAGTCTTTTCATAGCGCTTCCAGCTGCTTTCTCGCCCCAGTATACCTGCCGACATCAGCTGCTAGGCCGACATCTGCACTTCCCTCCACCGGCAAAAGCCGGTAGGGATCCATAGGAGTGGGCATTGCCCCGTGGCAGCAGAGGTCTTGCTTGAAGTTTTGTGGAAATCCGCGGTTTTTGACTCTAGGACGCTCTCCGGATCAGTGCGGTCGCCGTCGCCGAGGATTCATTCCGTTCCTGAATCTCGCGCACGCGTGACGTACGCACGATGCCTCTTTCAGGATGAAAAAATTCCATCCTCATATCGCGCCCGATAAAACGAATTTTGAGCATGGGCGTTCCCCACGTCGAGCCGTGAAAGTTAACTAAAATCGGTTCGGGGCATATTTCCGGATGACCCGAAATCAAGACCTCTCCATCGCCGCGATGCTCGATCCGGTATAAATTGTTCGACGTCTGGACGTCCAGAACCGCGCCCACCGGAAGCTCGTCCAGAGATACGCCACCCTCGATCTCGGACTGACAA
>Ga0207695_10007323_pt1 | contig 14091 bp, 9 predicted proteins | sample KBSC54metaG_FD_184354 | JGI IMG/M metagenome (GOLD analysis project Ga0207695, IMG submission 184354) | Corn rhizosphere microbial communities from Kellogg Biological Station, Michigan, USA - KBS C5-4 metaG (SPAdes) (version 2) | ecosystem: Host-associated > Plants > Roots > Rhizosphere > Soil... | reverse complement strand
GGGGAAATTGTCCGTCGTTACGATCGGCCGTTCCTTGCCTTCACTCCGCATCCAGATTGCGCTGCTGCCCCCGCGCTTGCTCTCGAACACCATTTCATCTTTGTTCAAGGCCCACGCGGGCATGCCGGTCTGCACCTCCGACGAGATGACGCGCTCCACCGCCCCATCGCTCAGCGATGCCGACACAATCATATTGTCGAAAACCTCGCGTACGAACAGCAACTTATCGCCGGCAGGAGACAACGCGGGCTGGGTGTCATTCTGTGCCGTAATGTTCGCGGTGATCTGACGCTTCAGACCCGAATGCATTCCCACCAGCCACAGATTAAATCCACGGTCGGTCACCAGCGCCATCACGGCATTCGCGCCGCCCGGGAACCAGGACCAGCGTGGCGTGAAGCCCGTGTTCGGCAGAGTTTCCAGTATCCTTTTGGGCTGACCGGTGCCGGGCGGATACGGAAGCAACCAGACCTGACGGCCTCCCGTTACATCGCTCACCAGCATGATGGAGCGGTTGTCGGGCGAAAACTGAGCCAGCGGCGAATTGGAAAAATCAGCGGTGGCGAACGGGGCGGGTTCGTACTTCTTCAGCGGCGACCCCACGGGAGAGGCGGTCATAACGCCCAGTTTGCCGTCGAATACGACCCCGGCAAGCGCCGTCCCGTCGGGCGAGATGCGTGGGTAAACAGAGTCGATTGGCATCATCAGCTCGGGCTCGCCGCCAACCACCGATGCCGAATATAGGGCAAATCGCGGGCTTCCGCCTTTGGGGTTCTTTCCGCGAACAATCACATGCCTGCTGTCCGGCGACCACCCCGCAACGTACCAGTCTTCCGCATCCGGTGTAACCGGAGTCGCGGTGGCAGATTCGAGATAGCGAACGAAGACGCGCCGGTGCGGGGTGCTGCCAGCGGCGTACGCGAACGCCTTTCCATCGGGTGACCAGACAGCGCCCGTTGGGTGCTCCCAGACAACTTCCATCGGAGTGAAGCGGAGTTTTTCAGGTCCAGCGACCGGCCTCACGGCCGCAACCGCAAAAGCGATCAGCGCGAACACAATCAGCGCGGCGCCGAACGGCACTGCGACAGCACGCCAGACCGGGCGCGGCTTCGAGCGGACGGGCGCGGCAATGGATTCCGCCGCTGGAACCGCGATTGACGACGAGTTCTGCGACAGATGCTCTCTCACCTGCCGAAGCTCGCGGAATAAATCGCGCGTGGAGTCGTAGCGATCCGCGGGCTCCTTGGCAAGCAGGCGATCCACAATCCAGCGAAGCGGCGCCGGCGTCGCGGGCGGCAGGGGTTCAAATTCTTCGCGAATAATCGCGGTCATCGTCTCCGGCGTGCTGCCGCGCTGAAACGCGCGCTTGCCGGTCAACATCTCGTAAAGCACCAGCCCGAACGAAAACTGGTCCGATTGTGGTGTCAGCGCAGCTTCGCCGCGCGCCTGCTCGGGGCTCATATAGGCGATGGTGCCGATGGTTGTTCCCGCGTCTGTAAGCGCCACTGTGCGGGTCGCGTCGGCAGGTCGGTCCGGGGCTGCGGCCACCGCGGCCTGCTTGGCCAGGCCGAAATCGAGTATGCGGACGCGCCCGTCTCGCGCGATCAGAATGTTATCTGGCTTAAGGTCGCGGTGGACAATGCCCGCCGCGTGCGCGGCAGCCAGTCCGTCGGCGATCTGGACCGCGATATCGAGCGCCTTGCGTGGAGAATCGACTGGAGCGACCGGGCGACCGTCTATAAACTCCATCACAAGGTAGTCCGGGCCGACATCGTAGAGCTGACAAATATTGGGATGGTTCAGGGCGGCGATCGCCCGTGCCTCGCGTTCGAAGCGCTCGCTGAACGCCTCCCTCGACGTCTTGACGGCGACAATGCGGTCCAGCCGTGTATCCCGGGCCTTATAAACTTCGCCCATCCCGCCCGCGCCGAGCGGGGCAAGGATTTCGAAAGGGCCAAGGCGCGCGCCGGGCGTTAGAGGCATAGGTTAAGTCTCGAACGATTCTACGTTACGCGACGATCTAAGGTCTATTGGATCCTGCGCTTCGATTCCGCGACACACCGGCCACGTTTTCGTTACCGTGTCGCACGGTGTGCAATGCGTCACGAAGCCTGCGCAGATTTTACGATTCGATAACAACTCGGCGTCACGCCCGCCCTATAGTTCGATCAGAGAAGGCCTTGGCCCGTGGTTCTCCTCCGCCACACCTGTGTGGCCGAAGAAATCGCCCGGCACGTTGGCCTTAGAGGGAAGTCAATCACTTTCGGATGGGGAGATTACCATTGCCGGCGTGCTGCCGATGCTTCACGAAGGCGCCTTTGGGGGGGCCGGAGCCATCCGGCAAATATTCAGGACACGATTACAACGAAAGGAGACCATATGATTCGTACGATTCTTCGTTATTGCATAGCCCTCGCGCTTGCGGCCGGGGTAAATGCTGTCGGCCAGCAACTGCAGCCGAACCAAACCAGCGGTTTCGGAAACGGTCGTCTTGTCACATTTACTTATGAGCAGAACTTCGACTGCGTAGATCAGCCAGGCCTGGATCTCGATTTCAACCGAAAACCGGCACAGTCCGATCCCAATGAAATGCAGACGCCGATCTGTCAGGCCATCACCGAACCTTCCGCGGATCCAACCGGCGGGAACCTGAAACAGACCGCCCATCTTTATGTGCTGGTTCCCATGTTCTCGGTCGATAATGACACCAACCCGGCCGATGCGATGCCTTGTCCTTCCGGAGGAAGGCCGGGTGAACTCTGCGGCGTTGCGCTCGGCAAAGCGTTGATCTCGCTTTTCGGCGTTCTCCCCGAAGCCTGGAAGGCAAAAGTCAGCCCCGCCATTACGACTCAGTGCCCCGACGTCAACAACCCGGTACCCGGCACCTGCACCATGCACGCCTCTTCGGTTGACCTGTCGCGGCTCCTTTTCGCCGTCGGAAAAACGCCGGAGCCCACCGCACCGGTTTTTGTACCGACGCCCAACCACAGCCATGTTGTCGATAATGACCGCGTAAACGCGAAGGCGATCTGGTGGCAAGTCCGGCCCGTGCTCATCATGGCCCAGAGCGACTGGCCCTCGGCCGATGGTACGCGCGGCATCACCTCCTCAAAGGAAATGGACGCGGCGGAAGCTGCGGGCCGGGCCATTGAAGTCGGGTCAAATTTCTTCCTGTTCTTCAGCTCGGAAATGTCAAGCCACGCAGGCATGACTCACTAAGCACTGCCCCGCGTTGATGCCAGGCAGGTCATGGCTGTATTGTGGCCTGCCCTGGCTTCGCTCTCCTCACTCTCAAACCTGCGCCATTGGCCTCTGCCGCCCCTGCGGGGGTGTCCGCCCCGTTTCAGGAAATCTTGTTATCCATTTCGATCGCCACGCGTCTACCTGGTTTCATGCTGCCGCGGGAAGGCTCGATATGCCGCTCCTTGGCACTTGCTGTATCCGGCGTTACACGAAGCAGAAGCGGGGCGTTCGTAAACCGGGCGCGCGGAGATGTAACCTGCGTAAAGGAGAGCACACGCGAAATGTGGGGATCGGGCTGGTTCGAAAGACTGCGGCAGGATCTGAAATATGCTGTCCGGACGTTCGCGCGAAGTCCGGGATTTGTGGCCGTTGCCATGCTGTCTCTTGCGCTGGGAATTGGCGCCACAACAGCCCTGTTCAGCGTCGTCTACGGTGTTGTAATCGCGCCTTACCCCTACGCGCGACCGAGCGAAATCTGGGCGCCGGCGGTTACCGGCCCGCAAGAGGTGGCGCAGGGCTGGCATCAGTATTCGAGGCGTGAATACCTGGAGATCGCAAAGCTGCCGGTATTTTCGGCGGCCATGGCGACCGATCCGCAACTGGCGCTGATGACCGGCGAGCGAAGCCCTGAATCCGTTACGGCAGTGTCGGTGACCGGAGGAGCGTTCGATTTCCTGGGCGTCCGCCCCTTGCTTGGGCGTACCGTTCAGCCATTCGACATCGGGCCTGGCGGAGAGCCGCAGCCAGTGGTCGTGATCAGCTACAAATTCTGGCAGCGTATTTTCGGCGGCAGCAACGCCGCCCTGGGGGCAACGGTGGTGCTAAATGACGTTCCGCATACCGTCATCGGCGTGATGCCCCCGCGATTCGGATGGTGGACCAACGATGGCCTCTGGCGTCCGATGAATATGAATCTGAAAGAGACGAATTCCATTAACGCCATCGTGCGGCTGGCGCCGGGCGTTACCGCGGTGGCGGCTGCGCAGAGCCTGCATCAGCTCAATCAACAGTTTTCAATACAAAATCGCGGAGCTTATCCGAAGGGCAATTTCCGGACAGTCCTCCTGAACTACATGGACATCACGGTGGCGAGCGGGGAACTCACATCCAGCCTGATGCTGCTAATCGCCGCGGTGGGTTGCCTGCTGCTGATCGCCTGCGTGAACGTCGCGAACCTCCAACTGGCGCGAACCACAGCCAGAATGCGCGAGGTCGCAATGAGGCTCTCGATCGGCGCGAGTCGACCCAGAATTATTCGCCAGTTACTGACGGAGAGCCTGGTGCTGTCGGTCGCCGGAGGTGTGACAGGTTTACTGCTCGCCGTCGCGCTCACCCGCGCCATCGTGGCGCTGATGCCGGAGTTTTATGTGCCCAATGAGGCACGCATCGGGACGAACATCTATGTGCTGGCGTTTTCATTCGCGGTATCGATTCTGACCGGCGTTTTGTTCGGGCTGGCGCCGGCCATTCAGTGCTCCAACCCCAACCTCACCGATACTTTGAAAGACGGCAGCCGGGGAAGTGGCGGCAGTCAGTTGGGCAGGCGAATTCGGGGCTTCCTCGTGGCCGCGGAGGTGACATTATCTGTCGTACTGCTCACCGGAGCCAGCCTCGCGATTCGGAGCTTCGCCGATCTGATGAAGGTCGATCCCGGTTTCCATGCCGACCGAACGCTCATGGTGAACGTGCCGTTGCCCCCCAGGCAGTACCAGACTCTGGAGCAGAGAAACATGCTGGCGGAGAAGCTGCTTGAGCGTGTGAAAAACCTCCCCGGCGTGACGGCTGCCGCCATGGGGAACGGTGCGATGCCGTTCGGCGGGCCCAGGTCCGCGTTTCGTATCGAAGGGAGGCCCGACGAGCCGGGCAAGACAATTTCGGTCGCACTGATCAGCGCGGATTATCCGCGCACGATGGGAATTGCTCTGAAACAGGGGCGGAGCCTCACAGAAGACGAAGTCAGGCGAGGCGACCACTTTGCGCTCATCAACGAAACAGCGGCAAAGATGTGGAAGACGGGTGAGAGTCCGCTGGGACGGCGGATCTCAATCGAGCTTCTCGCGAAGCCCCCCGGAAAAGCTCTTCTGCCCGCTGCGCCCTCCGGCGATCTAACGGTGGCGGGCATCCTCGCCGACGTGCGAAACGACGGCCTGCGAAACGTGACCCTTCCATCTGTGTTTGTTCCATACACGCTGGTGGCGCCACCAAACCGCGTTTTGGCCGTTCGCACAGTTGGCGAACCCATGGCGATGCTCAACACTTTGCGCGGGACAGTGCGGGAACTGGACAAGCAGCTGCCATTAAGCAGGCCGATCCTGCTCGATGAGGTACTGGGATCGGAGACTGTGCAGCCGCGGTTCAGCATGGCGTTATTCTCGTGTTTCGCTGGTCTGGGGTTGGCGCTGGCGGCGGCGGGAATCTACAGCGTGATCTCGTATGACGTGGCGCAAAAGATCCACGAAATCGGTGTTCGGGTCGCGCTGGGGGCGGGGAGGAAAGAAGTCGTGTTCCTGATCCTTGGTAAAGCGGTGAGGCTCGTCGCCGCGGGGCTGGCGGTCGGCCTTGCCGGCAGCTTCTCGCTGGAGAGGATCATCCGATTCAGTGTATTCGGAAGCGCAACGCTGGATTTTGCCATGGTTGCGGAAGTGAGCGCGGCTCTGATGGCCGTGGCCTTCCTCGCTGCATGGTCCCCGGCGCGCCGGGCGGCCGGAATGCATCCGGTGGATGCACTCCGGCAAGACGGATAGTTATTCCTGCCTGCGCGCGCGCGACCCCTCCCGCGGTCCTACGGCAATGCGTACGCGAGGAGTTCGCCGCCTCCGTTGGGGCCGTTAGTCGTAACGGCAACCACGATGTACTGTTTCCCGTTGTACATGTAAGTCATCGGCGAGCCAGTCTCTTTGCCGGTCATATTCACCTCGCCGGGAATATCTTCGCCCGTCACCTTGTCATAGGCACGAAGCAACGCCACCTGTTCGCCTTTGGCGTTGGTGTGAACTCCTCCTTCGCCGGCGATCAGCAGCGTCCTCGTCGTCAGCACGCCAACGAAGGTACGGCCCGGCTGCCCCAGCCGCGGAAGCTTGAGCCCTTTGAGCGCCGGGTGATTTTTAATCTCGTCGGGCGTGGAAGAGTGAGTCTTCTGCCAGAGGATGTCGCCGGTGTTCATGTCGTATGCCGTGATTCGGTCATAAGGAGGCTTGATGAGTGGCAGCCCCTGCACGGGGACATTGGGTCCTGTAAATGCTCCTCGCCCCGGGCCGCCGGGACCTCCGGGACCACCAGGTCCACCACGCGCCGGACCCGCGCCTGGACCGCGTCCCGCTCCAGGCCCTCGCCCTCCGCGGCCCGCGCCTCCTCTTCCTCCTCCCTCTTCCTCTTCGCCCGGCTCTGTAGCGGGCCGCAGAATGCCCGCTGTGTTCTGCGGGCCTGGCATCGCGAGTTCAGCCGGCACATTCCGCAGCGGATAGGCGAACGTATGCGAATGGATGTACAGACGGTTCGTCACCGGGTCGAACGACCCGCCGGGCCAGTTCGAGCCGCCAACGTCCTGCGGCAGCATCAACACGCCAGTCGGGCCATCGGGCCGGGCCAGCGCGGGCGGCGTGTAGAGTGGCCCGATTCTGTATTTCTTCACCACCTCAAGCGCCGCGGCCCGCAATTCCGGCGTGAAGTCGATGAGGTCGTCCGTCGTAATTCCCTGCCGGTCAAATGCCAAGGGCCTGGTCGGAAACGGCTGTGTCGGACTGGTCTTCTCTCCGGGCACCTCCGATTGCGGTACCGGCCGCTCCTCAATAGGCCAAATCGGCTCACCCGTCTGCCGGTTCAGCACGAACAGGAACGCTGATTTCGTGGGCTGCGCCAGGGCTTTGATGGTTCGGCCGTTGCGCACCATATCGAAGAGCATGGGCGCGCATGGAAGATCCCAGTCCCACAAATCGTGGTGAATGGTCTGGTAATGCCACTTTCGCTTGCCGGTTTTCAGGTCCAGAGCGAGCAGGCTGTCGCCAAAGAGATTCGAACCGGGCCGATTGACGCCGTAGTAATCGTTCGCGGGCATTTCCAAAGGTACATAGACCAACCCCAGCTCCATGTCCGCACTCATCTGGGCCCAGGCGCCCAGGTTTCCCGCGCGCTCGGCAGTACCGGCCGGCCAGGCGTCGTAGCCGAATTCGCCCTTTCGTGGAATCGTGTGGAAAATCCAGAGCCGCTTGCCGGTTTTGGCATCGAAACCGCGAACGTAACCGATGGCACTGGGCGCCGCTTGCGGGTTGCCCATCGCAGCGTGCGCCGCGCCCACCACGATTACATCGCCTGCAACCAGCGGCGTCGCGTTCAGTCCCACGATGGCTCGGACGGGGTCCAGTTCCTGATCGTCATCCAGCTTGAGATCGATGATGCCTTTCTGACCGAAGCTCTCCACCGGATGCCCGGTTTTCGCATTCAGCGCGATCATTCGATATCCGGGCGTCACAAAAACGATGCGCTGATCCGAGCCATCCGCGCTCGACCACCAGGACAGCCCGCGTCCGGCGCCTTTGCGCGGAGCAAACTGACCGCGCTGACCTTCATCCATCTGATACATCCAAAGGATCTGACCCGTGCCGGGGTTCAGAGCCACCACCGAGCGGGCACTCCCGGCCGTCGTGTAGAGCATCCCGTTCACCATCAGCGGCGTGGCCGAATACAGCCGGTCGGGAGTGGGTCCGAAGTTATTGGTATTCAGCCGCCACGCGATCTGAAGTTTGCTGAAATTCTCCTGGTTGATCTGGTCCAGCCGCGAGTACCTCGTGCTCGCCAGATCCGCTCCGTAGGTGGTCCATTCGGTTGCCGCTTTCGGAAGGGAAGCGGTCGCCGGTGCGGGGCTGTCGCTCATGGGAAGGCGCAGGGCAATGTTGCCCGCCCGAATCTCATTCGCCTTTAGAAGCAGGCTCACCAAGTCGGTTACCTGAGCCACCGAAAGCGAGTTGGGCGCGGTTGGCGGCATGGTCGTCCCGATGCGCTGTGCGAGACTCAGCACCGGCTGTTTTTCCCAGTTCTGCCTGAAGTTCGTGCCCGCCAGCGCCGGAGCCGATTCCACGCCTCCCAGATTCTCGCCATGACAGGTCGAGCATCTGGCTGCATAAAGCTGTTCGCCGCGACTCGCCTGTTCCGCGGTGTACGCCCCTTCGCGGAACGTTTTCGACACATCCCCGGGTTGCGTTACAGCCTGCGGAAGAGTCGCCTGGCTAATGAATACCAGGGCGAAAATCCTGAATAATATGTTTTTCAACTGGTTTGGCTTCCTCTGGCGTGATGATAGTTGCAGACTCGCATTATATTGCGTCTGACCGTATGTCGGCGCGCAAATTCTGACGGACGGACGACATCGGTATTGGGAGCCGCGGTGAACTTGCCGGCTCGCAACACCGTCACCTGGCCAGGACAGAATCGAGCAGGAGTTCTTGCATTCTGTCTTGCGGCTCAATCAATTCGCTTCAGTGGCCTTTGCCCGGATGTGCTCGTCTGGATCCGATTGCCTCGGCGATGATTGCCGTCACTAAGCTATTGATACTCACTCCCTCACTCTCCGCCTGCAAGGTCAACTTCGAGTAGAGCGTGCGGGGCAAACGTTGCCTCCACTGCGCCGCATCGATACCGGGTTTGGGTATCTTCCGGCCGGATTCCCGGAACACAGCAACACAGTCGCGAAGTGCTTCCCTGCCGTTAGCAATCGCTTCTTCTACAGTCTCGCCGTCGGACATGCACCCAGGGATATCGGGGTACTCCACAAGGTAGCCGCCGCCTTCTTCCCTGGAAAGCGGACGCACCGTAAACTGGTACGCGTCAAGATTTCGATTTGTTCTTCTGGTCATCCTGATTCACCTCCACCGCATTGTCGATCGGCGCGAGAAACTGTCTCACGTAAACCGGCTTAATCGGCCGCTTCGCCGGAACTGACACGATTTCGCGAACGCCCGGAGCACTGAAAATCACGTGGCTCCCACCGTGACCTGGCGTTCGCCAGCCAACCCCATTTTCGTTCGCAACCGCCTGCAACTCGTCGATGCTCCAGCCAGTCTGGTTCTTGCGCATCTTTTGGAGAGTTTTACCGGTCGCTGACACACTTAAGTGATACCGCATGCGGTATCTCAATACGGGCAAGGCAAATGTGGTCAGGCCACTATCCGCCATTCACAATAAGGAAGAACTAAGATACGATCTATATGCCGACTCGGCGCATCCGCATTCCTATCCGGGGCCGAATCGTCCCCACAACCAGGACTTTCCAATGAAATTCGACATTCTGACGCTCTCTCTGCTCGCCGTTCTGGCAGGCTTTCCCGCCATGGCACAGCCCCCACAAGGCGCTCCGGCGGGCCGCGGAACCCAACCGCCCGTCGAAATAGACAAATCGGCGCCGACGGAGGACTTCAAACCTTCTTCACTGAACCAGCCGGGCAAACAATATCCCGAGGTCAACTCTCAGAGGCGCGTCCGCACGCAACTGCGGGCGCCGAACGCTCAGACCGTCCTGATCGATATGGGCGGCGTTCGCTATCCCATGACGAAAGACGAAAATGGCGCCTGGACCGGCGTCACAAACGCTCAGGACGAAGGCTTTCATTACTATCAACTCAACGTCGACGGCGTCTCCATCCCGGACCCCGGCTCGCAGATATTCTACGGCTCCAGCCGCTGGGGAGGCGCTGTGGAGATTCCGGCCCACGACCAGGATATCTATGCGCTGAAAAATGTCCCGCACGGCCAGTTGCGTGAAGTCCACTATTTCTCGAAAGTCGCGAACGCCACCCTGCAATCGTTTGTCTACACGCCTCCGGATTATGAGAAGGGCACGAAGCGCTACCCTGTGCTCTATCTGCAGCACGGCGCGGGCGAAGATGAACATGGCTGGGGCGGTCAGGGGTTCGCCGGGCGGATCATGGACAACCTGCTTGCGGAAGGCAAAGCGAAGCCCTTCCTCATCGTGATCAGCAACAGTTACCTTGTCACCGGCGGAGCGGGCCGCGGCCCGGGTCGGGGTGCGGCGCCGGGCGCGGGCCGAGGACCGGCTCCGGCAGGTGCCCCCGGTGCCCCTGGTCGTGCGGGCGGCGGTCGCGGCCCCATGGCGATGACGGATACCCCGTTTGAGCACGCTCTGATCGAAGACATTATCCCGTTCATCGACGCCAACTTCCGCACGCAGGCGGATCAGGCGCATCGCGGTCTGGCCGGACTTTCCATGGGAGGCATGCTGACGCACGGCATCACGCTGGCCCACCTCGATAAGTTTTCCCACATCGGCATGTTCAGCGGCGGCAGTATCGCCACATCTGAAATCAAGGACATGGCCGATTTTAAGAAGAAGGTCAAGTTGTTGTTTATCAGCTACGGGAGCCGCGAGCCCGGATCTTCCGCTGGTCAGGCGGCAGTAGAGGCGCTGAAGAAAGAGGGCGTCAACAGCGTCTCTTACGAATCGCCGCAAACTGCTCACGAATGGCAGAGCTGGCGGCGAAGTCTGCATGAGTTCGCGCAGCTGGCCTTCCAGAAGTAGCAAACGGAAGAGGCGTGGCCGCAAGCAGAAAGAGCTGAAAGCGGCGATCTCACATGAGTTCCTGGGCGAGCCCGATGAGAAGCCCTTCCGGCCCGCGGATGTAGCAGAGCCGATACGAGTCTTTGTACTGGACTACTTCGCCCACCAGCCGCGCGCCGAGCTTGCCGAGCCTTTCAAGCGTCTCGTCGATGTCGTCCACGGCAAACATGACGCGGAGGTAGCCTAAAGCGTTCACCGGGTCGTTGCGGTGATCCGCGACGACAGGCGGCGTGAGAAAGCGGGAGAGCTCGAGCCGTCCGTGGCCGTCCGGCGTGCGCATCATGGCAATCTCGACGCGCTGATCGCCCAGTCCAGTGACACGCCCGGCCCATTCTCCTTCGATTGTGGCTCGCCCTTCGAGCTCAAGACCAAGTTCGCGAAAGAAATCAATCGCCCCTCCGAGGTCATCGACGACGATTCCTACGTTGTCCATTCGTTTGAGCGCCATGCGTCCAATCTACAAGCTGCCGTCTGGCGTCACAAGTCTTTGCGATCGTCTTCCTTTGCCGATGACTCGGCCCCAGGTGGTTCACGGAACGGTTCCACAGCAATGCGCTCGTACCGCACTTCAAGGACAGTCAGGTATTCTCTGCCGCCCGGGGCTTCGAGAACAACGCGGTCCCCTGCCGCTGACTTGAGCAACGCGCGCCCCAGAGGTGACACCCAACTGATGTGGTTGCGCTTTAGATCCACCTCGTCGGTGCCCACAATGCTCACCACTCGTTCCGTTCCCGCGGCATTGGCAAATCGGACGGTCGCTCCGAAGAACGCTCGCTCCGCGGCCCGCCCCGGTCTCGGGCTTTCCGGGTCCACCACTTCCGCGGCTTCGATTCGCTTCGTGAGAAAGCGAATCCGTCCGTCGATCTGACGCAGCCGCCGCTTGCCGTACTGATAATCGGCATTTTCACTGCGATCGCCATTGCTGGCAGCCCACGCCACCACCGCGGTCACGGCAGGGCGTTCCCTTGTGAGCAGAAACCGATGCTCATCTTTCAGGCGCTGCAAACCGCCTGGCGTTATGTAATTCTTGCCTCGCGCCGCGGAGTCGTCTGGTTGCGGTTTTCGCGTAAACCCTTTTCGCATATGTTGACGCCTCGGAGAGTTCGCCGGCGAGCCAATATCCGCACCGCCGCGATTGGCCCTTCACACGCAGTCACGCTGCCAGCCTTATCCATCATCTCGGACAAGTGACGACGAAGCGATGAGGGGCGCGAAATGACTCGCACAAAGTCGCCGAACATTGCAGCAATTTGGTTACATCTCTCGTTGAGATCGTTGCCCGGAAGTCTTAGGCAGTATGCCCCGGTCTTATTTTCCGGACTGACTCCAACCCTTGGGTAACTCTATCAGGTCAACATCCAAGTCCCGTCCGGTGTCCAGCCCGGCAGTTCCGTTCCGCTCGTGATCACCGCAACCGACCCTCAAACCGGCGCAACAGGCCAATCGAATACGGTCACACTGGCGGTGCGGTAATGGGTTGGCCGAATAACAATTCCGAAGCTATTTTGCAAGTGTAAAGGCGTACAAGGTATCGCTGGCGCCCACCAGGACATATTGTTTGCCGTCAAGTTCCCATGTCGATGGCGGAACCCGGACGCCCGCCTGCAATTTCGCATGCCAAAGCGGCTCGCCCGTAGTCGCATTAAGAGCCTCAAGGAACGAACCCGGTGCGCCCGTGAAGATCAGATTGCCGGCCGTGGAAAGCAGACCGGAGTTGCCGCCGCCTTCCCAGGGATGGCTCCATTTGATCTTGCCAGTCTGATAGTCGATCGCTTCCAGCATGGATTCCGACCAGCCGCCCCGGTCGTTGCCGCCCCATCCCTGCGGGTTATCACTATCGTCGTAGAGATAGTAAACGCTGAACGCGTGGTTGGCATTCACGTAAAATAGTCCGGTTTGCGGGCTGAAAGTAGGTGGGTACCAGTTGGTCGCGCCGCCCTGATTGGGGCTGACCAGCGCGCCGGAAATCGAGGGAAATTTTTCCGGATTCGGAATCGGCTGGCCTTTCGCATCATAGCCCAATGACCAGTTGGTCTTCACAAATTCGGTATGAACATAGGCCTTGCCGGTCACCCGGTCGAGCACAAAGAAATGCCCGTTTCGCGCGGCAATCGCCATAAGCTTAGACGGCTTGCCGGCGATGGTGCCATCGAACAAAACCGGGGTTTGGGTAGCATCCCAGTCGTGAGTGTCGTGCGGCGAAGTCTGGAACCACCACGCCATCCTGCCGTTATTCGCATGCACGGCAACAACGGAAGCAGTGTAGAGATTATCTCCCTTGCGATTCACGTTGGCTATGACTGGCTGCGGGTTACCTGTAGTGACATAAATTAAGTCGGTATCGGGATCGTAAGTAATCGGCTGCCAAGTCATGCCGCCGCCGTGCGATGCCATGTCCACGTTCGGCCAGGTATCCATGCCCGGATCGCCCATCTTCTGCGGCACCGTATAGAAGCGCCACTGCAGTTCGCCGGTTTCCGGATTGTGCGCTTCAATATACCCGGCGATATCGAGATCGTCGCCGCTTACGCCGGCTATCACGTGATTCCCGACAACGACCGGGGCTACCGAACAGTAATAAAATTGGTCGATATCCGCAATCGTTTTCGACCAGCGGAGCCTGCCATCAGTCTTGTTCAACGCCACCAAATTGCAATCCGGAGTCTCAAAGTAAACGAAGTTGCCGAACAGGCCCATGCCACGGTTGGAAAAGTGCCGGGCGCCTTTGCTCAGCCATGTGTAGTGCCAGATCTGCTTGCCCGTATGCGCGTCGATCGCGAAGGCATGGTCCTGAGTCGAGAGATAGATCACGCCGTCAGCCATTAAAGGCGTTCCGCTGGGATTGTTGCTACCCGGCGCGCCGGAATCTATCTTGTAAGTCCAGGCGAGGTTCAGCGAGCCGACGTTCTTCTCATTGATCTTTGTCAGCGAACTGAAGCGGCGTCCGGAATAGTCGCCGTTGTAAGTCGGCCAGGATTCGGCGAGCGGTGCTTTCTGTGCGTACAGCAAGGATCCTGGTGCCGTCAGCGCCAGGGCTGAGACGAGAATGGCGGTGATTTTGATCATTTCACTGTCTCCAGATAGACCACCAGGTCGTGAACGTTGTTGTTTGTCAAACGGTCAAGCAGTTCATGATGAGCGGCCAGCGGATCGTGCTTGACCACTTTCAGTGCCGGGGTTCGGCTCCACTTATGAATGGTTCCGTCGGGTTCGCGCAGCTGCACATCGAAATCGTCAAGCTGAACAATAATGCCAGTGACGGCTGGTTGGCCGGGCGGTGT
>Ga0207695_10007321_pt1 | contig 14091 bp, 11 predicted proteins | sample KBSC54metaG_FD_184354 | JGI IMG/M metagenome (GOLD analysis project Ga0207695, IMG submission 184354) | Corn rhizosphere microbial communities from Kellogg Biological Station, Michigan, USA - KBS C5-4 metaG (SPAdes) (version 2) | ecosystem: Host-associated > Plants > Roots > Rhizosphere > Soil... | reverse complement strand
GCACGTCGCGGCCAAGCGCTATCTCTGCGCCACCGAGTCCGACTATTTCGGCAAGCTCTCGCCGGACTCCGTGCGCAGCCTCGGGCTGCAGGGCGGCCCGATGTCGGCCGACGAGGTCGCGGCCTTTCGCCGTCTGCCATATCACGCCGAGGCCGTGCGGCTGCGGCGCTACGACGAGGGCGCCAAGGATCCGCACGCCGCGACCGCCGACTTCGACCACTTCCTGCGCCACATCGAGAGCTGTCACCTGCCATGATCACGCGCGCCGACGTCGAGGCGGCCTGGGGCCGCATCAAGAATCATGTTCGCCGCACGCCGGTGATCGAGCTGCCGGCCGGTGCGCTCGGTCTTGGGCATCCGCTGGCGGTGAAGCTCGAGCAGCTCCAGGTCAGCGGCACGTTCAAGGGACGCGGCGCGTTCCACAAGCTCGTGTCCTCGGCCGTGCCGGCGGCCGGCGTGATCGCCGCGTCCGGCGGCAATCATGGCGCCGCCGTCGCCTACGCCGCGCGGGCGCTTGGGCACAAGGCCGAGATCTTCGTGCCGACCATCACCGGTGCCGCCAAGCTGGCGCGCCTGCGCAGCTACGGCGCGACGGTGACCCAGGTGGGCGCCGTCTACGCCGAGGCGCGTGCGGCGTCCGAGACGCGCGCCGCCGAGACCGGCGCGCTGGTCGTGCATGCCTACGAGGATCCCGGCGTGTTCGCCGGCGCCGGCAGCGTGGCCCTCGAGTTCGCCGAGCAGGCGAGGTTCGACACCCTGCTGGTGGCGGTGGGCGGCGGCGGCCTGATCGCCGGCTGTGCGGCGGCGATCGGCGAGAAGACGAAAGTGGTTGCCATCGAGACCGACGGCACGCCGACCTTGTTCGAGGCGCGGCGGGCCGGCAAGCCGGTGCCGGTGGCGATCTCGGGGATCGCCGCCGACGCACTGGGCGCCAGCCTGATCGGCACGCCCAATTTCGAGATCGCGCGCCGCCTCGTGGCCGATGCGCTGCTGGTGACCGACGACGCCGTGCGCGCCGCCCAGCGCGCGCTGTGGGACGAGCTGCGCGTGATCGCCGAGCCCGCGGGCGCGACGGCGCTCGCCGCGCTGATGTCCGGCGTCTACAGGCCCGCGGCCGGCGAGCGGGTCGGCCTGCTGGTCTGCGGCGCCAACACCGAGCCCGGCTCCGTCGTCGCCTGAGAGTCTCTCCGACGAATAAGTGTTTAGTCCCTCCCCCGTCTCGGGGGAGGAAAATGAAAGCTCTACTCCGCCGGCAACTTCCTGATCTTGACGACGTCGTCGGCGAGCGGGTGGTCGCGCAGGCGATCGACCTTGTTGTATTCGCTCGCCGGCCAGTTCGGCAGGTGCAGCCGCACGCCGCGCAGGTAACCGGCGATGGCGACGATCTCGGTGTCGGTGAGGGCGTCGCGGAACGGCGGCATCAGCGGGCCGGGGGCGTCGTCGGACGTGCCGACGCCGTTCAGCACCGTGAGCACGAAGTTGTTCGGCCGGTCGTACCACAGCGCGGTGTTGAGCGAGAGCACGGCGCGCGTGGCCAGCGGTGTCGTGCCGCCGTCGTCGTGGCAGCCGGCGCAGGCGGCGAGATAGAGCTGCCGGCCCGGCTCGCGCACGTCCGTGGCGATGGCGCGCGAGCGTGCCAGGACCTGCCGGACGAGCGCGTCGGCCTTCGAGCTCTGCGGCCGGTTGAGGCTGGCGAAATAGTCGGCGATCGCGGCGATGTCGGCGTCGGGCAGCGCCTTCAGCCCGTGGACGACCGGCCCCATCGGGCCGTGTGCGCGGCCGTGCACCGTCGTGCCACCCGTCAGGTAGGTCACGAAGTCGTCCCGGGTCCAGCGCGCCGGCGAGACGCTGACGTCGAGCGGCCAGGCTACCCACTCGCGGTCGACGATCGCGCCGTTGTACGGATGTCCGACCGATTCGGCGCCCAGCACGTTGCGCGGCGTGTGGCAGGCGCCGCAATGCGCCAGCCCTTCGGCGAGATAGGCACCGCGATTCCATTCCGCGCTCCGGGCGGCGTCCGGCCGGTACGGCTCGGACCGGAAGAACAGCATCTTCCAGCCCGCCTGCAGGGCACGGACGTCGAGCGGGAAGGGCACGGTGTTGGCGGGCGGCGTGGCAGCCACCGCCGGCACCGTCATGAGATAGGCGTAGAGCGCGCCTACGTCGCCGTCGGTCAGCTTGGCGAAGTGGTCGTAGGGGAAGGCCGGGAACAGGTGCTTGCCGTCGCGCGACACGCCCTCGCGCATCGCCCGCGTGAACGCCGGCAGCGACCATGTGCCGATTCCGCTGTCGCGGTCGGGCGTGATGTTGGTCGAGAAGACCGTGCCGAACGGCGTCGGGATGGGGAAGCCGCCGGCGAACGGCTTGCCGCCGTCGGCCGTATGGCAGGTCACGCAATTGCCGGCGCTGGCCAGGATCCTGCCCTGGGCCACCAGGTCGGGCGCGAAGGACTGCGGCGCGGGCGGCTCGACCGGCGCGAGGGCCGGACGCCAGGCGAGCGCCAGGAAGGCCACGATCGCCACGGCCCCGACGCCGATGATCGCTCCGAATAGCCGCCGACTGGACACGCGCGCTCTCTCCTCTGGGGTTGTCTTACTATAGTCCCTCCCCCGTCTCGGGGGAGGTGGCGCGGTAATCCGCGACGGAGGGGGCGAGCCCCAGTCGATCCGCCTGATAGTTACAGATCATGATCTGAAATCGGAGAGAGTGGGTTTGCGTGGATCGCCCCCTCCGTCGGCGTAAGACGCCGCCACCTCCCCCGGGACGGGGGAGGAAGGAAATGAGCTGGTCCAATCGCCAGGCCTCTAGCCCGCCAGGGTGGAATAGGCCGCCCGGCCGACGGCGACCAGCGCCTTCTGGTCGTTGAACACGTCGACGTCGACCACGCCCACGCTCTTGCCGGCGCGGCGGACGGTGGCGGTGGTGGTGAGCGACGTCTTGATCGACGGCCTGAGATAGTCGACGCGGAAGTTGATGGTCGGCAGGCCGCGCCGCAGCGCCATGATCAGCGCGTAATCGCCCACCGTGTCGATGATCGCCGCGATCGGCCCGCCATGCCACATGCCGGTGCCCGGCCCGCGTTCGAACTCCGGACGGAAGGCGCAGGTCATCGTCACCGTCTCGCGCGCGGGATCGGCCTCGGTCACCTTGAGGCCGAGAAAGGCGATGAAGGGTGAGTTGTCGAGAACCTTCTGCAGCTCTTCCTTCGTGAGCGGGATGATCTTGTCGCTCATGGCGCCACCACGACCTTGCCGAACACCTGGCGATCCTCGATCACGCGCAGGGCATCGGCGGCGTCCTCGAGCCTGTAGACCTTGTCGACCAGCACCTTGAGCTTGCCGCTCTGGACCAGCTCCAGCAGCTTCTCGATGTCGGTGCGCATCCAGCCGTTGGAGCCCAGCACCTTCAGCTCGAAGGTCCAGACGAAGCGGATGTCCTCCTTCGGATCGTAGCCCGCCGTGGCGCCGCAGGTCAGCAGCCGGCCGCCGACCTTGAGGATGCGCAGAGACTTCACCCAGGTGTCGCCGCCGGTGTAGTTGACCACCACGTCGAGACCCTGGTCGGTGCCGGCGCCGCGCCGCGTCGGCTTGCCGTACATCGCATAGGCTTCCTTCACGAAGTCCTTCTCGATGTAGTTGATGGTCCTGTCGGCGCCGAGCTGGCGCAGGCGCTCGGCCTTGGCGTCGCTGCCGGCGCAGGCGACGACCTCGCAGCCCGCGAGCTTGGCGAGCTGCAGGCAGCACACGCCGACGCCGCCCGATGCGCCCAGGATCAGCACCTTCTCGCCCTTCTTGATGCCGCCGTTGGTCACCATCATGCGCAGCGCCGTGCCGTAGGCCACGGGAAGCGCCGCGGCATCGGAGAAGCTCACGCCCTCGGGGATCTTCACCAGCTGGTGCGCCCGCGCCTTGCAGAGCTCCGCGAGGCCGCCGTGCACGGTCTCGCCCATCAGCCCGCCCTCGACCCGGTTGATCGGATCGACCAGCACGCGGTCGCCTTTCTTCCAGCCGCTCACGCCGGGTCCGACTTCGGCGATCTCGCCGGCGACGTCGAGGCCCATGATCGCGGGCATCGGCACCTTGATGCCGGGCATGCCGCGGCGCGTGAAGACGTCGTGATAGTTCAGCGACGCGGCCTTGACCGCCACGATCACGTCGCCCTCGCCGGGCCGCGGGTCGGGGAAGCCGGTTTCGAAGACGAGGCGGTCCGGACCGCCATGCTCGCGGACGACGGCTGCTTTCATCGGGCTGCTTTCATTCGGGAAGTGCTCCTGGTGGGATCTGCTGGGCCAGCACGCGCTTGTCGATCTTGTTGGTGCCGGCCAGCGGCATCTCGTCGACGAAGAAGACACGCCGCGGATGCTGGTAGGCCGGCGCGTGGGCGAGCGCGTAGGTCTTCACCGCCTGCTCGTCGAGGCCGGTGCCCTTTGTGCGCACGACGAAGGCGACCGGCTTGTGGCCCTTCAGCTCGTCGGGCACAGGCAAAACGGCGGCCTGGTCGATGCCGGGATGGCGCTCCAGCATCTTCTCGACCTCGCCCGGATAGATGTTCTCGCCGCCGCACACGAACATGTCGTCGACCCGGCCGACGAAATAGAAGAAGCCGTTGTCGTCGCGGCGGAACACGTCGCTGGTGCGGTAGTAGCCGTCGGGCGTCATCACCTGGGCCGTCCTGGCGGGCAGCTTGTGATAGTGCGTCATCATCGCGCCGCACTTCATCTCGAGCTCGCCCTGATCCTGCACCTCACGGCCGTCGCGCACGAGGCGGAGCTGCACCGCGGGGCTGGGATAGCCGGGCGAGATGTCGGGCGTCGGAAGGCCGTCGGGGTGCGGTCCGAACACGACGGGCCCGGCCTCGGTCGTGCCGTAGCCGTTGCCGATCGCGGCCTTGGGAAATACCGCGCGGACCTGGTCGACCAGCGACTGGGTGATCGGCGCGGAGCCCATGCGCACGGCCTCGACCGCCGAGAGGTCGGCCGCGGCCAGCAGCTCCTTCTCGCGCAGCAGCATGGCGATCATGGTCGGCACGGAGGTGAGGAATGCCACACGATGCTTGGCGGCGGCCGCGATGTAGCCCTTCGTGGTGAACTGCGGCAGCAGCACGACCGTGTCGCCGTGGCTGAACGTCGTCTGGCACATCGCCAGCCCGTTCATGTGATAGAGCGGTGCGGCAACCAGCGCGCGCTGGCCTTCCGGCACCGGCCGGCGCGCCCGCTGGCTCATCGCCCACAGGTGCGAGTAGTGCGACAGCACCACGCCCTTGGGCTGGCCGGTCGAGCCCGACGTGTAGAGGAACAGCGCCGACTCTTGCGGCTCCATCTTGACCGGCATGGCCAGGTCCTTGGCGCGCGCGCCCTCATCGAGCAGTGTGTCGAAATCCCGATCGAAGGAGATCTTGGGCAGATCGTCCGGCGCCAGGGCGAGGCGCACATCGTCGCCGATCACGAGTTTGGCGTCGCAGTCGCCCAGGATGTAGGCGACGGTCTCGGCCGGCAGCTTCCAGTTCACCGGCACGGAGACCAGGCCGGCCTGCATCGTGCCGAGGAAGGCCAGCAGGAACTCGGCGCGGTTGGCCGACAGGATCGCCACGCGGTCGCCGCGCTGCAGGCCGCGCTTCCGCAGGCCGCGGGCGAGCGCGCCGGTGAGGCGCATCAGCTCGCCGTAGCTGTAGCGCCGCTCGGTGCCATTGCCGCCTTCGTCGATCAGCGCCAGCGCGTCGCGCGACACCTCGCGCGACAGCGCATCGCCCTGGTTGTCGTATGCGAGACCCAACATGCCTCTACTCGACGAACTCGAGAACGGCGTTGATCGCCTGGCGGGCCGGCACGATCAGCCGGTCGGGTTTGCGGACCACGCCCTCGATCTTGCCGGCGGCGAGCGCCTTGGCGGCCTTGGCGAGCGATGTCGTGCGCAGTGTGAGTCCGGCCATGTAGGCCGGGCGTCCCTCGGCATCCGGTGCCGCATCGCCGAAAGCCCGTTTCAGCGCCGCCTCGGTCACGATGTCGAAGCGGGAGTTGCCGACGGTGAGCGACTTGCCGCCCTCGATGTCGTGGATCGCGTCCTGTCCGAACATGTCGGCATAGAGCTTGGCACCTTTCGCCGGATCGGGCTCGACGATGATCGCGCGCGCCACGGCCACGGCGCCGTTGGCGTGGTGGCGCCATTCGTCGCGCCAGACCAGGTCGCGGGTGAAGTGGTGGCAGAAATAGACGCGGCCGTAGGGCATGTGCCCGGGCTTCATGCGCACCGTGCGGAAGCGGGCGTCACGCTCCTGGGTTCCAGTGGGCCCACCGGTGTACTTCACCGGGCGCGTGAACTCGACCGGCGCGTCGAACGGCGCGCCCACCTTGGTGAGTTCGGCATAGGTGACGGCGGAGTCCTCCGAGCCGAACACCAGGCCATTGAGGCCAAAGGCATAATTCAGGATGTCGAGACGACCTGACGTTGCGTTCTTGGGCACCGCGATCAACTCGAGATAGTCGGTGCCGAACATCGCCAGGTGATTCATCGAGCCCAGCGAGTGATAGCCGCGCTCGGTCAAGGTGAAGCCGAGGCGGCGATAGACGTCGGCGGCATGGTCCATGTCGTCGCGCGCGTTGATGACGACATGGTCGAGCGTTGCAACAGGTAATGTCATGTAAAGCCCTCTGCGGAGAATGTACGTCCAAATTCCGCGCCGGCAGCATGAATCTCTCCTTCTGGCTCACATTTTGCTGCGGTGTCGCCGACCGGGCGCTACGCTTGTCTCGCGTTACTGAATAAGGAACAGCACATGACCGCGAGACTTCGCACGACACGCCGCGCCACGATCGCCGGCCTTTCCGTCCTGGCCATGTCGGCCGGCCGCGCCGGGGCGCAAGGTCAGGCGTCAGGAGGCAAAGCCGCGGCGAAGAAGGGCGGCACGCTCACCTTCATCCAGAACAACGAGCCGCAGACCCTGGTGGCGCTGACCACGGTGGCCACGCCCGCGCTCACCGTCAGCGCCAAGGTGACGGAAGGCCTGCTCGAGTACGACTTCGACATCAATCCCCGGCCGCTGCTCGCCACCGAATGGACGATCAGCCCCGATGGCCTCACCTACACGTTCAAGCTCCGGCCCAACGTGAAGTTCCACGACGGCAAGCCGTTCACCTCGGCCGACGTCGCCTATTCGATCGAGCTCCTGAAGACGGTGCATCCGCGCGGCCGCAATACCTTCGCCAACGTGACGGCCGTGAAGACGCCCGATCCGCTGACCGCGGTGATCGAGCTTAGCAAGCCCGCGCCCTATCTCATCAAGGCGCTGACCGCGGCCGAGGCGCCGATGATGCCGCGCCACATCTACGAGGGCACCAATCCGCTGCAGAACCAGAACGGCAACGCGCCGATCGGCACCGGCCCCTACAGGTTCAAGGAGTGGGTGCGCGGCAGCCACATCGCCTACGTGCGCAATCCGGACTACTGGCAGGCCGGCCTGCCCAACGTCGATACGCTGATCTACAAGACCCTGCCCGACACCGGCGCGCGCTCGATCGCCTTCGAGAACGGATCGGCCGATCTGGGCTATCGCACGCCGGTGGCGCTGTCGGACCTCGATCGCCTGAAGAAGATGCCGAACCTCGTGTTCGAGACCGACGGCACGAGCTATTCGTACAATGTGTCGTGCTGCCAGTTCAATCTCGACAGCCAGTACTTCAAGAACCTCAAGGTGCGCCAGGCGATCGCCCATACGATCGACCGCGTGGCCATGATCAAGACGGTGGCCTACGGCTACGGCACGCCAACCGCCTCGCCGATCGCGCCCGGCCTCAAGGGCTTCCATGATCCCAGCCCGAGCCCCTACAACCTCGATTTCAAGAAGGCCGAGGCGCTGCTCGACGAGGCGGGCTTTCCGCGCGGTGCCAACAAGATCCGCTTCAAGGTGCCGTTCGACTATAATCCGATCGCTGACGAAGGCCGGCGCATCGGCGAGTACATGCGTGCCGTGCTCGGCCGCGTCGGCATCACCGTCGAGGTGCGTTCGCAGGATATCTCCGCCTTCACCAGGCGCATCTACACCGACCGCGACTTCGACTTCACCTACAATGGCCACTCCAATCTGTTCGATCCGACGGTCGGCGTGCAGCGCATCTACTGGTCGAAGAACTTCAAGAAGGGCGTGCCGTTCTCCAACGGCTCGAACTACAACAACCCCAAGGTCGACGCCCTGCTCGAGGGCGCCGCGGTCGAGATCGATCCGGCCAGGCGCAAGGCGATGTTCTTCGAGTTCCAGAAGATCGTGGCCCGGGAGATCCCCGACATTCCCCTGTATTCGCCGCTCTACCTCACCATCAAGAACAAGCGCGTTCACGACGATTCGCTGACTGCCGACGGCGTCGAAGCCAACATGGCCCACGTCTGGCTCGATGCGTAGCGCCTTTCCTGTCGTCCTGAGCGCAGCGAAGGACCTGGGGCCGGCCCCGCAGTACTGCCGTTGTAACGCCGGATCCTTCTGGGCGATTCGAGTGCTTGCACTCGAGTGCGCCTATGCGCTCGGGATGACACTATCGGCGGCATTCCCGGTGGAGCTCACGGCATGAGGATGGGCCGGCGCGTTGCCGCGACACTCCGGCGGACGGCCCTTCATGCCGGGCCGACGGTGCTCGGCATCATCGTGCTCGACTTCCTGCTGCTGCAGCTCATGCCGGGCGATGCCGCCGACGTCATCGCCTCGGAGTCGGGCGTTGCGACGGCGGAGACGATGGCGGCGCTGCGCCACCAGTTCGGCCTCGACCAGACGGTGCTGACGCAGCTCCTGAACTTCCTCGGCCACCTGGCGCGGCTCGATCTCGGATTCTCGCCGCGCTACAACATGCCGGTCCTCGACCTGATCCTGCAGCGCCTGCCCGGCACGCTTCTCTTGATGATGACGGCGCTGTCGCTCGCCCTGGTGCTGGGCATTGCGTTGGGCTCGGTGATGGCGGCGTGGGCCGGCAAGTGGCCCGACCGCATCCTCTCCGTCGTCGTGCTGCTGCTCTATTCGATGCCGGGCTTCTGGGTCGGGCTGATGGCGGTCGTGCTGTTCTCGGTCAAGCTGGGCTGGCTGCCCTCCGACAGCAACATGACGATCGGCGCCAACCTCACGGGCTGGGCCATGGTCGCCGACCGCGCGCAGCACCTGGTGCTGCCGGCGTTGGCACTCGCCTCGTTCTTCGTCGCCGTCTATGCCCGCCTCGTGCGCGCCTCCATGCTCGAGGTCCAGCGCCAGGACTTCATGCGCACCGCCCAGGCCAAGGGCCTGCACCCGTTCCTGATCCAGCTGCGCCATGCGCTGCGCAACGCGCTGATCCCGGTGACGACGGTCGCCGGCATGCATCTCGGCAACCTGCTGGGCGGCGCCGTCGTGGTCGAGACGCTGTTCGGCTGGCCGGGCATGGGGCGCCTCGCGCTCGAGGCGGTGCTGGCGCGCGACTTCTCGGTGCTGCTGGGCGTGCTGCTGCTGTCGTCGCTGCTGGTCATCCTGGCCAACATGCTGATCGATCTGTTGCATGCCTGGCTCGATCCCCGGGTGGCAGTATGAGTGTGACGGCATGACGGTCGACGTCCAGCTCACCGACCTCGGCAGCCGTGCTGCACCGCGGCAGGGCCGCCGGCTGCGCGCCTTCCTGCGCAATCCCACCTTCATCGCCGGCGCCGTCATCCTGGGCTTCTTCGTCTTCCTCGCCCTGTTCGCCGACTGGATCTGCCCCGGCGATCCGCAGGACATGGTGGCCCAGCCCGTGCTGTGGCCGGGCCAGGACATGCAGTTCCCGCTGGGCACCGATTCGCTGGGCCGCGACGTGCTGTCCAACCTGGTGCACGGCGCGCGCGCCTCGCTGCTGGTCGGCGTCGCGGCGGCGTCGATCGGGTTGGCCATCGGCATGGTCGTGGGCGCAGTCGCGGGCTTCTTCGGCGGCCGGGTCGATGCGCTGCTGATGCGCCTGGTCGAGCTGTTCCAGACCACGCCCACCTTCCTGCTGGTGGTGGTGATCGTGGCGATCCGCGAGCCGTCGCTGTCGACCATCGCGCTGGCCATCGGGCTCGCCTCCTGGCCCACGGTGGCGCGGCTGGTGCGCGCGCAATTCCGCTCGCTGCGCGAGGCCGACTTCGTCATGGCGGCGCGCAGCCTGGGCTATTCCAGCACGCGCATCATCGTCCAGGAGATCCTGCCCAACGCCCTGCCGCCGGTGATCGTGGCCGCTTCGGTGATGATCGCCAACGCGATCCTCACCGAAGCGGGCCTGTCGTTCCTCAACATGCGCGACGCCAACGTCGTGAGCTGGGGCGGCATGATCGGCGACGGCCGCGACCTGCTGCGGACGGCCTGGTTCCTGACCGCGCTGCCCGGGGCCGCCATCGCCCTGGCCGTGCTGTCGCTCAACCTGGTGGGCGACGGGCTGAACGAGATCCTCAATCCCCGGAACGAACCATGAGTTTGCTCGCGGTCGAGGGCCTGTCCGTGCATTTCCCCGGCCACGCCGCCGTGCGCGCGGCGAGTTTCGCCATCGCGCCGGGCGAGACCCTGGCGCTGGTGGGCGAGTCGGGCTGCGGCAAGTCGGTCACGGCCTTCTCGGTGATGCGCCTGCTGCCCGCCAACGCCCGCGTCGCCTCGGGCCGCATCCTGTTCGATGGCCGGGATCTCCTGGCGGCGTCGCCGGCGGAGATGCGCGACATCCGCGGCAAGCAGATCTCGCTGATCCAGCAGGAGCCGATGACCTCGCTCAACCCGGTGCTGTCGATCGGCGTGCAGATCGTCGAGGTGCTGCGCCGCCACGAGCGGCTGTCGCGCCGGGCCGCGCGCACCCGCGCCGTCGAGCTGCTCGACCTGGTGCGCATCCCCGACGCGCACCGCCGCATCGACGACCATCCGCACAATCTCTCGGGCGGCATGCGCCAGCGGGTGATGATCGCCATGGCCGTGGCCTGCGGGCCGAAGTTGCTGATCGCCGACGAGCCGACCACGGCGCTCGACGTCACCACCCAGGCGCAGGTGCTCGACCTGCTCGACGACCTGCGCCACCGCCTCGGCATGGCGGTGCTGCTGATCACCCACGACCTCGGCGTGGTGGCGCAGTGGGCCGACCGCATCGCCGTGATGTACGCCGGCCGCATCGTCGAGCAGGCGGACATCCGGCCGTTCTTCGCCGCCCCCCTGCATCCCTATTCGCGCGGCCTGCTGGGCGCCCGGGTCGATGTCGACTCCGACGAGCACTATCTCAGCGACCGCCTGACCGAGATCCCGGGCAGCGTCGGCTCGGCGGCGGGCGAGGCCGGCTGCCCCTTCGCCCCGCGCTGCCCCCTCGTCGTCGCCGACTGCCGCCGCGCGCTGCCGCCGCTGGTGACGCACGGCGCGCGCGCGGTCGCGTGCCCGCGGGTGGACGTATGAAAGCGCTTTCGGGCTTCGGAGGAGCGCGCCACCGAGGCGGAGGCTACTCCGCCGTGAGTGGCGCTCATGATGCGCCACTGGAGTGGCGCGCTCCGATGAGGGGACTGAGGCCGGGCGAGGGGGCCACGCGATGACCGCTCTCCTCTCCGTGCGCGACCTGCACACGCGTTACGCCTCGGGAAAGCAGGTGCTGCGTGCGGTCGACGGCGTGTCGTTCGAGGTCGCGCGCGGCGAGACAGTCGGGCTGGTGGGCGAGTCGGGTTGCGGCAAGAGCACGCTCGGCAAGACCATCCTGCGGCTGGTGCCCGCGGCCGAAGGCGCCGTCACGCTCGACGGCACGGACATCACGCGCCTGGGCGCCCGGGCGATGGCGCCGCACCGGCGCAAGGTCCAGATGATCTTCCAGGACCCGTTCGGCTCGCTCAATCCGCGCCAGACGATCCGCACCGTGCTCGACACCGCGCTCAAGGTGCATGGGCTGGGCACCCGCGCCGAGCGCGCGCAACGCCTGCAGGAGATCGTCGTCCGGGTCGGGCTGCCGGCGGATTCGCTCGACCGCTATCCCCACGAGTTCTCGGGCGGCCAGCGCCAGCGCATCGGCATCGCCCGGGCGCTCATCCTGCGGCCGGCGCTGATCGTCTGCGACGAGCCGGTGTCGGCGCTCGACGTGTCGATCCAGGCCCAGATCCTGAACCTGCTGGTCGATCTCAAGCGCGACCTCGGCCTGTCCTATCTGTTCATTTCCCACGATCTCAGCGTCGTGCGCTACTTCGCCGACCGCGTGCTGGTCATGTACCTCGGCCGCATCGTGGAAAGCGCCGGCCACGGCACCTTGTGGCGCGACCCGAGACACCCCTACACCAAGGCTCTGTTGGCGGCCGTGCCGTCGACCGACCCGACGCACCGGCGCGGCGCGCCGCCGATCAAGGGCGAGCTGACGACGGACATAACGTCGGGCTGCCGCTTCAATTCACGTTGCCCGGCCGCGACCGACCGCTGCCGGGTGGAGGAGCCGATCCTCCGTTCCGTTGGAGAAGGACATCATGCCGCCTGTCACTACGCGTAATCCCGCGACGCCCGACTCCGTCCGTCTCGCCGTCGACATCGGCGGCACCTTCACCGACGTGGTGCTGGAGACGCCCGACGCGCGCTTCTCGACCAAGGTGCTGACCACCCGCGACGCGCCGGAAGCGGGCGTGCTCGACGGCATCCTGAAGGCGCTGAAGCTGGGCAACACCGCGCCCGGCGACGTCGGCCTGATCGTCCACGGCACGACCCTGGCCACAAACGCCATCATCGAGCGCAAGGGCGCGCTCACGGCGCTGGTGACGACCCAGGGCTTCCGCGACTCGATCGAGATGGCGCAGGAGAACCGCTTCGAGCAGTACGACATCTTCATCGAGAAGCCCGAGCCGCTGGTGCCGCGCACGCTCCGCTTCACCGTGCCCGAGCGCACCGACGCCAAGGGCGGCGTGCGGCTCGCGCTGGACGAAAAGGCCGTCGAGGCGCTGGCCGAGACGCTGAAGCAGAAGAAGGTCGAGGCCGTGGCCATCGGCTTCCTCCACAGCTACGCCAATCCCGCGCACGAGAAGCGCACCGCCGAGATTTTGGCGGCGAAGCTGCCCGGCGTGCGCATCTCCGTCTCCAGCGAGATCTGCCCCGAGGTGCGCGAGTACGAGCGCTTCTCCACCACCTGCGCCAACGCCTATGTGCAGCCGCTGATGGCGCGCTATCTCGAGAACCTGAAGATGCGGGTCGAGCAGGCGGGCTTCAAATGCCCGATCCTGCTAATGACCTCGGGCGGCGGCCTGACGACGCTCGAGACGGCGGCGCGTTTCCCGATCCGCCTCGTCGAGTCGGGGCCGGCGGGCGGCGTCATCCTGTCGACGTGGATCGCGGCCAACATGGGCATCGATCGTATCCTGTCGTTCGACATGGGCGGCACGACGGCCAAGATCTGCATCATCGACGACGGCAAGCCGATGGCCTCGCGCAGCTTCGAGGTCGACCGCCGCTACCGCTTCATGAAGGGCTCGGGCCTGCCGGTGCGCATCCCCGTGATCGAAATGGTCGAGATCGGCGCCGGCGGCGGGTCGCTGGCCAGCGTCGACGCCATGAAGCGCATCAACGTCGGCCCCGAGAGCGCGGGCTCCGATCCCGGCCCGGCCTGCTACAAGCACGGCGGCACGCATCCCGCCGTGACCGACGCCAACGTGGTGCTGGGCCGCATCGATCCCGACCGTTTCGCCGGCGGCTCGATCCAGCTCGACGCCAGACTGTCGGGCCAGGCGCTCGACAAACATGTCGGGGCCAAGCTCGATCTCGACACGACCATGGCCGCCTTCGGTGTCTCCGAGGTCGTGGAGGAGAACATGGCCAACGCCGCCCGCGTCCATGCCGTCGAGCGCGGCGCCGAACTGGAAGGCCGCACGCTCATCGCCTTTGGCGGCGGCGCGCCGCTCCATGCCGCGCGGCTGGCCGAGAAGCTCGGCATCTCCGACGTGCTGATCCCGGCCAGCGCCGGCGTCGGCTCGGCCGTCGGCTTCCTGCGCGCGCCGATCGCCTTCGAGGTCGTGCGCTCGAAGTTCGTGCGCCTGTCGGCCTTCGATCCCGCCCAGGTGAACGCCATGTTCGGGGAGATGGTGCAGGAGGCGACTGACGTCGTGAAGCTGGGCGCCGGTGGCGCGGCCATCAAACTAAGCTGCAGCG
>Ga0207695_10007320_pt1 | contig 14094 bp, 12 predicted proteins | sample KBSC54metaG_FD_184354 | JGI IMG/M metagenome (GOLD analysis project Ga0207695, IMG submission 184354) | Corn rhizosphere microbial communities from Kellogg Biological Station, Michigan, USA - KBS C5-4 metaG (SPAdes) (version 2) | ecosystem: Host-associated > Plants > Roots > Rhizosphere > Soil... | reverse complement strand
TTCCGCCGCCTGCGGCTGGACGACGGCCTCTTTGCCTAACGGAGGCGTGGACGCGTCCCGCGGCGCCTGCGGCTGCGGCATCGCCTGCGGCGCCCAGAAGCTCTCCACCTCCAGCGGCGCGACGTCGGGCGACGCTGCCTCGAACGTGACTTCCGTGCGTTCGATCTCGAGGCCCCCGCCCTCGGACGGCACCGGGCGCGCGCCGCGCTCGAGCAACCGCGACGCATCGTCGTAGACCTGGAAGGCCATGGACGGATCGTCGCTCACGACCCCCTGCTCACCCGTCGCGCTGAGCGAGATCGGCGGGGTTTCGTACCGCTCGATCACGAAGCCATCGCGGGCATCGTGCGCCACGGTCCCCCGCCCTGCCTCGGACGGCGTTTCTGCGTTAGGCAGCTGGGCTGGATCCGCAACGGCGGGCTCCTCCTTAACCGCCGCGCCCGTGGCCGGCTCCAGCCCGGTTGCCATCGCGTCGTCGGCGCCGACTGGAGCGTCAAACACGGGGAGCGGCGGCGGCTCGTACGACGCATCGAGGGCGGCAGTCGGTGGCGGCGACGACACGACGGGCGCCGCGAACGGTGTCACCCGCGGCGTGGCCAACGGTGTCGTGAAGGCCGGGCGCTGTTTCGGGACGCCCGGAGGGGTGAACAGCGTCCGGCGCGGCGGCGTCGCCGTGGCCGACTGCGACGGCGTCGTTGGGCGGGCGGTGCGCGGCGCGAAAAACGGCGGTAAAGCCGTGCTGCGGCGTTGCTGCTTTTGCGTCTCGTCCGACTGATCGGGCATCGAGGCTCCCGAAAGGTGGGAAAATATAGCGCGCGTGGCGTTGGGCCGGCTACGACGGCCAGCCGTGCATCCCCACGAGCGGGACGAATCGCGCTGGCCCCATGTCACGGCGCTCCACGGCCTCGCCGCGACGCGTCACGAGCGTGAGCCGCTGCTCCTCGCGATCGCCCAGCGGAATCAACATGCGGCCGCCGTCGGCGAGCTGCTCGACGAGCGGCTGCGGCTCCGCCGGCGCGCCCGCCGTCACCAGAATCGCGTCGAATGGAGCATATTCTCGCCACCCCAGCGTTCCGTCGCCGCTCAGCAGGGAGACGTTCCGGGCGCCCGATTCGCGGATCGCATCGCGTGCCCGCTCGAGCAGACCGCCCACGCGCTCGATCGAGAAGACCTGGCTCGACAGGTGCGACAGCAGCACGGTCTGATAGCCGGAGCCGGTCCCGATCTCGAGCACGCGCTCGGACCCGGTGAGGCGCAACAGCTCGAGATAGCGCGCATGGGTGGACGGCTGCGAGATGGTTTGGCCGTTGCCGATGGGCAGCGCGCTGTCTTCGTACGCGCGGTGGCGCATGCCGGTGGGCACGAACAGATGCCGCGGCGTCTGATCGAACGCGCGCAGCACGTTGAGATCGCCCACACCGCCGTCGTGCAGGGCTTCGACCAGCCGGCGGCGCGCGCCGGCGTACTGGCTCATGGCAGTTCCATCCACCACGACGTCGCGTCCTCCAGCATGCGGGTGTGCGTGAGGTCGAGCGTCAACGGCGTGACGGACACGTATCCCTCGTTGACGGCGCGGAAGTCCGAGTCGTCGGCCCCGCTCCACTCCGCCGAGCCGCCCCCGATCCAGAAGATCTCGCGGCCGCGCGGGTCGTGCATGCGCACCAGCGAGTCGGAGTACACCCGCCTGCCCAACCGCGTTAGGCGGATGCCCTTGATCTGCGCCGCCGGCAGCGGCGGCAGGTTGATGTTGAGCAGCGTGTCGCGCGGGATGTGCTCGAGGTGCACCAGGTGGCCGAGCAGCTTGGACACGACCTGGACCTGGTCGGCGAGCAGCGCCGGATCGGCCTTGAGCTCGCCGCCGGCGAACGACAGCGCCATGGCGGGAATGCCTAACGTGACCCCTTCCATCGCCGCGGCCACCGTGCCCGAGTAGAGCACGTCCTCGCCCATGTTGTGCCCGTGGTTGATGCCGCTCAGCACGAAGTCCGGCCGCTCGGGCATGAGCGCCTCGACCGCGAGCATGACGCAGTCGGTCGGCGTGCCATCCACCTGCCATCGGTGCTCGCCCCGCATCACCGGCCGGATCGGATGGTGCAGCGTCAGCGAGTGGCTGGTGGCGCTCTGCTCGCGATCGGGCGCGACGATCGTCACCTCGCCTAACGGAGCGGCGGCCTTGGCCAGACACTCCAGACCGAACGCGAGGATGCCGTCGTCGTTGGTGCACAACAGCCGCATCAGGCGAACGCTCCGGCGCGCTGTCGCCAGATGGCGCGGACCACCAGCGCCGTGTCCCGCACCGCGCGAAAGTGGCTCGGCGCGCCGTACATCGTGGGCACCGGGATGGCGGCAATCGTGAACCCGGCGCGCGCCGCGCCGATGAGAAATTCCGTCTCGAACTCGTATCGGTCGCCGCTCGCACGGACGCGCTCGAGCACGGCGCGGCGCATCGCGCGAAACCCGCACTGCGCGTCCGGCACCCGGGAGTGCACGATCGCGCCCACGGCTCGGCTCGCGAGCGCGTTCGTGATGCGCCGGCCCATCGGCATCGCGCCGGGCCCGCGCGCGCGTGTGCCGACCGCCATGTCCGCGTCGTCGAGCGCGGCGACCAGTCGCGGCGCCGCCCACGGGTCGTGCTGGCCGTCGGCATCCATGGTCACCACCGCGCGCGCACCGTGGGCGAGCGCCGCGCTCGTGCCGGCGCGAAGGGCCGCGCCCTTGCCACGGTTGCGTTCGAACCGCATCACGGTGTCGGCACAGGCCCGTGCGACCGCATGGGTGTCATCGCGCGACCCGTCGTCCACCACGATGATGCACGCGCCGGCGAGCGCGTCGCGGAGCGCGGTCACCACGAGCGGCAGCGTCGGCGCCGCATCGAGCGCGGGAATCACGCATGCGAGCGGCGCGATCACCGGCCGCGGCCCCCGCCTCCCGACGGGGGCTTGGCCGCCGAGGGCGCCGGTTCCGCGCCGTCTCCGCCTAACAAGCCGAGGACTTCGCGCAGCTCCTGCTCCATCGTTTCGATGGTCTGCAGGTCGAGCGCGGTGCGGGCCGCCGGCCGCAGCTCGCCCTTGCGGCGGTGCTGGTCGACCTTCTGCCGTGCGCCGTCGATCGTGTACTTCTCGGTATACAGCAGATGCTTGACGAGCATGATCAACTCGATCTCGCGGCGCTGGTACACGCGGTTGCCGGAGCGATTCTTTGCCGGGCTCAGGAACCGGAACTGGCTCTCCCAGTAGCGCAGGACGTGCGGCTTGAGGCCGGTCAGCTCGCACACCTCGCCGATGGAGAAAAACTCCTGCACCGGGTCGCGGTGATGGCCCTGGGCATTCGAGTGCGCCGAGCGTGGGGACTGTGGACTCATGAGTCGACCTCCGCGCGGAGCTCGCGCGACATCAGTTCGGCAATCGCATCGCGGGGATGGTGGTGCTCGAACAAAATGCGATACACCGCGGCCACGATGGGCATCTCGATGGCGGCGCGCGCGGCGAGGGCGTGCGCGCTCTCTGTGGTGACGACGCCTTCGGCGACGGTCTCGCGGCTGGCGAGGACATCGTCGAGCGACGCGCCGCGGGCCATGTCGAGGCCGAGGGCCCGGTTGCGGCTCAGCGAGCCGGTGCACGTGAGGACGAGGTCGCCCAGTCCGGCGAGGCCGGCGAACGTGCGCGGCGACGCGCCCATGGCCACGCCTAACCGAGTGATCTCGGCGAGCCCGCGGGTGATCAGCGCCGCGCGCGGGTTGAACCCCAATCCCAATCCTTCGGCGATCCCGGTGGCCACCGCGATGACGTTCTTGAGCGCGCCGCCGATTTCGACGCCGATCACGTCATCGTGCGAATACACGCGGAACGTCTCGTTGCTGAGCGCGCGTTGGGCGAGCTGCGCGGCGGCCTCGTTCGTCGATGCCGCCACGACCGCGGTCGGTTGCCGGGCGATGACCTCGGTGGCAAAACTGGGGCCGGACACCGCGACCACCGGACGCCCCGGCAGCTCCTCGCGGACGACGTCGGTCATCACCACGAGCGTCCCGCGCTCGATGCCCTTGCTGGCCACGACGAGGGTCGCGCTGCCCGGCACCGCGTCGCGGCTGCCGCGCAGCACCGCGCGCAGCACGTGCGACGGCGTCACATAGACGATCAGCTCGGCGCCGGCCGTCGCTTCGCCTAACGAACAGGTCGCGCGGACCGCCGGCGCGATGGACGCGCCCGGCAGAAACCGCGGATTGGCGTGGCGGGTGTTCACGGCCTCGGCCACATCCGGCTCCAACGCCCACAGCGCAACCTCGTGCTCGTTGCGCGCGAGCAGATCCGCCAGCGCGGTGCCCCACGCCCCCGCCCCGACGACGGCACAGCGCATCAGTCGCCCGCCGCCGGCCGGCGTCCCACGCGGTGCTCCTCGCCCCGGCGCAGACGGCCGAGGTTCGCGCGGTGCGTCCACACGACGAATCCCGCGACCACCACGCCCAACGCAAACACCGGCGCACGCGGGCCGTCGAGCACGCCTAACGCAATCACCAGCGCCGCCGCGGCGGCCAGCGACGCCACCGAGACGTATCGCCACACCCGCAGCACCGCCGCCCAGACGACGATCGCGATCAGCGTCGCGAGCGGCGCGACCGCGAGGAACACGCCGCACCCGGTCGCCACGCCTTTGCCGCCGGCCTTCCACAACAGATACGGACTCCGCACGTGCCCCGCGATCGCCGCCAGCCCGTACGCCAGCGCCCAGTACGGCGACGACGCCGCGATGGTCCACTGCGGGAAGAGGAACGCCGGGCCGAATCCCTTGGCCACATCGAGCAGCACCACGACCACCGCCGCCGGAGCGCCTAACACACGATACACGTTGGTCGCGCCGAGATTGCCTGAGCCGTGCTGCCGGAGGTCGAGGCCGCCCACGAGACGGCCGGCTACGTATGCCCACGGGATCCCGCCGATCAGATACGCGGCGATGAGCCAGAGGAACGGGCTGGCGCGCATTCAGGCGGCGCGTCTCCGCATGACGACGCGGAGCGGGCTTCCCGTGAACCCCCACGCGTCGCGAAAGCCATTGTGCAGGTAGCGCACGTAATGCTCTTCCACCAGCTCCGGATGGTTGCCGAACACCGCGATCGTCGGCGGCGCCACCTGCACCTGCGTCGCGTACATCAGCTTCACTTCGCGTCCCGCCGCCTGCGGGGGCTGCAGTCGCGCGACCAGCTCCTCGAGGCACGCGTTCACCTGCGACGTGGAAATGCGCTTCCGTCGCTCCGTGTCTACCTGCATCAGTTGATCGAGCACACGCGTCACGCGCTGTCCCGTGAGCGCCGACGTGAACAGGAACGGCACGAATCGCAGATACGGCGCCTTCTCCTGCGACGCCTTCATGAACCGCGCGGCGCTCTTATCGTCCTTCTCGACCAGATCCCATTTGTTGGCGACGACGATGAGACCGGTGCCCCGTTCCCAGGCCAGCGATGCGATCTTGAGATCCTGGTTCTCGATGCCCTGGTCCACGGCCGCGTCGATCACGAGCAGGCAGATGTCGGCCCGCTCGATGGCGCGGCGCGTCCTCAAGGCCGAGTAGAATTCGACGCCATCCGCAATGCGCGATTGACGGCGCAGCCCCGCGGTGTCGATGAACACCAGCGTACGGCCGTGATACTGCATCGGTGTGTCGATCGCATCGCGCGTCGTGCCGGCCTCGGCGGCCACGACGAGCCGGTCTTCGCCTAACAACCGGTTCACGAGCGACGATTTGCCCACGTTCGGCCGGCCGATGACGGCGACGTGCAGCGCATCGGGCTCCTCCGGGCTCCGCTCGGGGAACCGGGACACGATCGCGTCGAGCAGATCGCCCGATCCTTTGCCGTTGCGCGCCGACACCGGCGCCGGGTCGCCGGCGCCGAGATGATAGAATTCGTAGAAGTCGGCCGAGGCTGGGTCATCCACCTTGTTGGCAACCAGCAGCCACGGCTTGCCCGTGCCGCGCAGCAGCTCCACCACGCGCGCGTCCTGCGGGTGCACGCCGGCCTGCGCGTCCACGACGAGCAGCAGCAGGTCGGCCTCGTCGACCGCCTGCAGCACCTGGCGGCGGATCTCGACGTCGATCGGCACCGACGGATCCTCCGTTAGGCCGCCGGTGTCGACGAGCCAGAACGCGCGGCCGTTCCATTCGGCGCGCGCAAAGTGCCGGTCCCGCGTCGTGCCCGCTTCGTCGCTCACGATCGCCGCGTCGCCGCCGACGAGCCGGTTGAACAACGCGGACTTGCCGACGTTGGGCCGGCCGACCAGGGCGACGACGGGAATGGTCACCGCGCCGCCACGGCCGCGAGGCCGTTCTGCTGGAGGACGTCGACGAAGTCGTACGACGGATGCACGGGTATCGGCAGCGCGTCCCGCAGCGCGGCGAACGGCGTGTCATCCAGGAAGAGGCCGTCGTCGTTGATCGTCTCGGCGGGGATGAGCGCGACGTCGAGATCGGCCCGGCCGGCGAGGACGCGCCGGATGTCGGCGCCCACGAGCAGCCCCGCCGTCGTGGTGGTCGGTCCGAACAGGGAATTCTCGGCGACGAGCAGCTCGAAGCGGGCGCCCGTGGCTTCCGTTAGGCGCTCGAGTAGATCGGGCATGATGCGCGGACCCATGGCGACACCGGTCACCACACCGATGCGCGCGCCGTCGAGACGCGGCAAGGCCCGCTCGCCGATCGCGTCGGCGATGCGTTGGCGAAGATGCGCCACCGCACCCACCCCGTTCTCGATTTGCGGAAAATCGCCGTAGTGCGCCGCCACGGGCAACTCGCGCCCGGCCAGCAGGTAGAGCTCGTCCGAACCGTACACCCACCGCTCTCCGCGCGCGGCGAGCGCGCGCGCTTCCCACCGCTCCACATGGGCGACGAGCGCGCCGCTCGTTTCGGCATCCATGGTCTTGCCGGTGTACAGGTGCGAGAACTGCGTGAGCCCGACGGGCACCACCGCCACCGACAGCACGGCGTCGCCGAACGACCACAAATCCTCGAGCGACTGCTCGAGCACGTCGCCGTCGTTCAGCCCGGGCACGATCACCATCTGCCCGTGAAACTGAATGCCGCCCTCTGCCAATCGGCTCAACTGCGCGACGATGTTCGGCACCTTCGGGTTGTTGAGCAGCACCTTGCGCGCTTCCCAGGGAGTCGCGTGCACCGACACGTACAGCGGCGACAACCGGTACTCCAGGATGCGCGCAATGTCCTTCTCCTTCACATTGGACAGCGTGGCGAAATTGCCGTAGGCGAAGGAGAGCCGGTAGTCGTCGTCGCGCACATAGAGCGATTTGCGGAGCCCCGTCGGCAGCCCTTCGATGAAGCAGAACTCGCAACGGTTCGCGCAGCGGCGAACGCGCGGCGGTTCCAGCTCGATGCCTAACGGCTCGCCGTCGGGGCGCTCCACGTCTGCGACGAGCGCCTGCCCATCGGGCAGGCGCGCTTCGATGACGAGCGCGTCGTCCGCCGACAGGAACTCCCAATCGAGGAAGTCGTCCAGCGCACGACCATTCACCGTGAGTAGTTCGGTGGCCGGCACGATGCCGATCTCGTCGGCGATGCTGCCTGATGCGACGCGACTGACGCGAATCATGAACCCGGCTGTGTGCATGAGGGGGAGACCGCCCTGTGCGGCCTCCCCCTTTGGGCGTGCGTTGGGCACGCATCACCGCACCTGGCGGTGCGGGAGCATCAAGTAAACTAGGAGATCAATGCCCGGAAAGCAAGACGAATCGGACACTTCCGCCACCCGAAAGAGCGCGCGCGTGTGACGCGCGCTCTTCGCGGAGCGTTAGGGCTTTGCTTTGCGGTCCATCTTAACGGGGTCGTAGCGATAAGCGGCGATGTTGCTGCCCGTTGGCTTCAGCGTGAACGATTTCGTTGCGTTCGCAGCGAGCGGCAGCAACGTCGAATCGCTTGTTACCACCTGGCCGGTCTTGTCGACGAACTTGACGACTAGCGCGGCAGTGTCAGCCTTCTCCCCCGTGTTCTGCACCTGGCCGGTGAGCGTGTACTTGTCGCCGTCGTGCGTGAACTGCGAGAACTGCACGTGCACCGGCAGCTGGTCGCCTGCGGTCACATACTTGTTCACCGAGTCTGCGAGTGCCTTCTTCTGCTTCGGGTCGGCGCCCTTCTCCAAGCCCTGATACGCGATCGCGAGCAGCTGGTAGTTGTCCGGGTTGTCCGGATCGATCTTCGTCAGGGTGTCGGCCACGGGCTGCATCTTGTCGAACTGATTGTTCTTCCAGTACGCGTTCGCGAGGTTGAACAGCCCCGCGCGAAGATACGGGTTCGACTTCTGGCCGAACTCCATCAACTGCACCGCCGTGGCGTACTTCTGCGCCGTGAATGCCTGCGTGCCGGCGTCGAACAATTGTGCGTCGGTGTACTTGGTCGGGTTGGCGGCCATGTCCTTCCACATCTCTCCGAGCGACGCCGTGTCGCCCGACGCCTTGAGCGCCACCGTTAGGCCGGCCTGCGCGGGCTGCACGTTGTCACCGCTCGGATAATCCTTGAGGTACTGCCGATACAGATCGGCAGCTTTCTTCATCGCCTCTTGCTGCTGCGGGCCGGACGCCGCCTGCCCAACCTGAAGTTGGGCATACGCCGCGCTGAATTCACTGAACTCCTTCACCGCCTTGACGCTCGTGTCCTTGGCCACGATGTCGGGCGTCGACAGCTCGACCGCTTTCGAGTAGGCGGTCGCCGCCGTCTGCCAGTCCTTCTTGCGCTGCGCGATTTGTCCCTGGAAGTAGTAGTCGTACGGCGACTTCGGATAAATCGTGATCGCGTGATTCAGGATCACCTGCGCCGAGTCGTCCTTGTTGCCGTTGATGAGCGGACCGATCTGATTGATCAAGCGGGCCCACGGCTGCTGCCGATACCCGTCCATCTGATCGACGCAGTCGGGATGCGACGTTTCCACCGCGGTGAACGCGGAGTCCGCCGCAGCAAGTACGTCCACCTGCCCGGCCGACGACGGATAGCCGAGATCTGCCGCGGGCGCGACCGCGGGCGAGCCCGGCGTGTCGTACCACGTCACGAGAGCCTGCCCGAGGACCGCGTCACGCGCCATCTGGTCCTTGCCAAAATCGGACTTCGATGTGAGCGACGAGATCGCGCTCTTGATCTTCTTGCGCGCGTCGTCCGGTTTCCCCGACGACAACCCCAGCACGGTCATCTGGTTGTACGCGCTCTTGACCTGGTCGTTCGAGCCGAAGTCAATAGTGCACTTGCCGGCATCGCCCTGCTTGTCGTTTTTCTGAGCCGCTGCAGTCGGGACCGCGAAGGCGGACCAGACAAGCACGCAGCCGATCACATTGCGCCAAGCGTTCATCTACCGTTCCTCACTGAGAGCGTTGAGCGAGCGCGACTGCCCGCCATTCATGGTACCCGTTCGTGGATCAGCCGTTCTCCGGCGGCTCGGGCAGACGCCGCCACTTCTCGCAGCGATCGCCCCGTTTCCGTTGCCACGCGCGCGACATCCTCGTGCTCCGGTTTGGCGCGGCGCTCCCCCGTCGGCAGCGTCACCACCTTTACCCGAATGTCGTGATCGAGCGCATGCACCGTGTGAACGGCGCGCGGCAAGGCATGTCGCTCGACGAGGGTGCGGCGCACGCCGATAGAAGAGCTGTGCGAAAAGAGCAGCTCCTCGAGGCGGTCCGCCATTTCACGGCCGGCCAGCACCTCGATGCGCGTGCCCGGCCTGCCTTTTTTCATCAACGTTGCAAGCAGTACCACATCGAGCGCGCCTTCGTTGCGGAGGCGCTCCGCCACGGCGGCGAGCTGCTCGCCGTCCATGTCGTCGATGTCGGTGGCAAGCTGCACGAGGTGTTCCACCGCAACCCCTTGGGCGGCCGCCATCTCGGCGATCACGATGCGGAGCGCGTTGGGGCGTCCTTTGGGATCCTTGGTACCCGCGCCGAATCCGCTGCGAACCGGCGTGAGCGAAGCCGGGGCCGGACCGCTCGACAACACGCGAATGAGTGCGGCGCCCGTTGGCGTCACCAGCTCACCTGATCCCTGAGGTCCGGGACGAATCTCGATCCCCTCGAGCAGTTTCAGCGTCGCAGGAGCCGGCACTGGAAGTATCCCATGTGCTGTCGCGACTGTCCCGTCACCGATACTTACCGGTCCACAGAACACACGCTCGACGCCGATCTGCTCGAAGCCCCACACGGATCCGACGACATCGAGGATCGCGTCGACGGCACCGACTTCGTGCAGATGCACGCGTTCCGGCGCGATGCCGTGAATTTCACCCTCTGCCGTCGCAATGGCGACGAACGCCGCATCGGCGCGCTCGCGCACGGCCTCCGGGACGTCCGCACGCGAGACGAGCTCGCGAATCTCGTGAATGCCGCGCGAATGCGGCTGCGGTGGAATGTCGAAGTCCACCTTGGTGCAGGCCACCGATGAGCGCTTGACGCGTTCGATCCGGACGGTGACGCCCTCGAGCCCAAGCCGCGACGGCAGCGCGCGAAGCCACTCGGCGTCGAGTCCGACGTCGATCAAGGCGCCGAGCGTCATGTCGCCGGCTATGCCGCTGAAAGGATCCAGGAGGGCAACGCGCATAGCTGTAAAAGTTATGCACGAGTGGCGTTGCGACGCTAGCGCTCGATACGATCGCTAGCGGATCAATTTCAACATCCAAGGCCGATCGGCGAAAACAGCGGTCTCGGAAGCGGCGTCACTTGCCCAGAGCTAAGACCTCACTCGCGATAGGCGACGCCGCCGCCGGTGTTGTAGACCACCACCTCGTCGGCAGCCGAGAGTTGGCCGGCCGCCGCGAGCGCCTGACAGACGGCGAACGCGCAGCCGCCTTCCGGCGCGGCGTCTATGCCCGTGGTGCGGGCGATGCGCGCCGTCCCCTCCCGGATCGCTGCTTCCGACACGGCGACCGCGGCGCCATTGCTCTCGTACAGCGCACGCAGAATGAGCCGGTCGCCTAACGGACCGGGAACGCGCAGCCCGCTCGCATGGGTGGTCGGATTCTCCCACGGACGCGCCCGGTCGGCATGCTCGGCGAACGCGCGCACGATCGGCGCGCACCCTTCCGCCTGCGCGGTCACCATCCTGGGCAGCCGCGCCGCGGGATCGAGCCAGCCCATCTCGCGCAGTTCCGCAAAGCCTTTCCACATGCCGATCAGCCCCGTGCCGCCGCCCGTCGGATACACGATTACGGTGGGCAAGCGCCATCCCAGCTGCTCGGCCAGCTCGAGTCCCATGGTTTTCTTTCCCTCGATGCGGTACGGCTCCCGCAGCGTCGACACGTCGAAGTAGCCCGACTCGGCGGCGAACGCCTTGGCTTTCGCGCCGGCGTCGCCGATGTGCCCGGGCACCGTATGCAGGTCAGCGCCTAACGTACGGATCGTCGCCAGAATGCCGCGCGGCGTGGTCTCGGGCGCGTACACGCGCACCGGCAGGCCGGCAGCGGCGGCGTACGCCGCGAGCGCCGCGCCCGCATTGCCGGCGGTCGGCACGACCAATCCCGGAACGCCCAGCGCTTTGGCGCGCGTGACAGCCGCGCTCATGCCGCGCGCCTTGAAGGAACCGGTCGGATTCAATCCTTCGTCCTTGATCCAGAAGCGTCCAACGCCTAACTCGCGCGACAGCTCGCCCGATTCGAGCAGCGGTGTGGCCCCTTCGCCGAGCGAGACCGGCGTCTCGCCGTCACAGAGCGGCAGCAGTGCGGCGTATCGCCACATGTCCCATCGACCGCGCAACACGTCGCGCGACGCCGGGAGCTCGGCGTACCGAACGAGATAGGGTTGTCCGCACGATGGGCAGACGGTGGCGCGCGTGTTGCCGGCCTCGGTGTGGCCGCACGCCGAACATTCGAGCGTCCAGGAATTCACGAATCGGATGTGGTTGAAGTCGGAGTGACCGTCGCAACGCCCAACGCTTCGAGTACGCGGCGCGCGCTCGCAGCGCTGAAACCCGGCAGTCGCGCAATGTCGGCTTCGCTTGCATCGCGCACGCCTTGCACGCTTCCGAAGGCGTGCAGCAACGCGCGGCGGCGCTGCGGCCCGATACCCGGAATCTTGAGAAGCTCCGATGTGACCGTGCGCATCGCGCGGCGCTTTCGGTTGTATGTGATCGCAAAGCGGTGCGCTTCGTCTCGCGCGCGTTGCAACAATCGCAGACCGGGTGACCGTCGCGACAATCGCAACGGCTCCGCGCGGCCCGGCACGAATACTTCTTCTTCGCGTTTGGCGAGACTCACGGTGTGGAGCGCGCCCAGACCCAACGACTCGAGTGCCGCCCGCGCCGCGCCCAACTGCCCCTTGCCGCCGTCGATCATCACCAGATCGGGCAGCGGCTTCTCTTCTTCGATACGTCGCTGAAAGTAGCGCGTGACCACTTCGCGCATCGACGCGAAATCGTCGGTGCCTTCGACGGTCTTGATCTTGAACTTGCGATACTCGCCGCGCTTGGGCCGGCCGTTCTCGAACCAGACGCACGACGCGACGGTGTCCGTCCCCTGCGCCGTCGAGATGTCGAAGCAGACGATCGCCCGCGGCACCGTCGTTAGGCCGAGCTCCCGCTGCAGCTCGTACACCGGATCGACGGCGCGCTCGTCGGCCTCGAACGACGCGAGCTTCTGCTCCTCGAGCAAGTGCCGCGCGTTCTGCTCGGCGAGATCGATCAGCTCGCGCTTCGGCCCGCGCTGCGGAATACGAAGGGCCGTGTTCGGCAGCGATTGCTCGATCAGCACGCGATCATCGAACTCGAACGGCGCCAGCAGCTCGCTCGCGTGCTCCGGCGATGCCAGGTAGCCGCGCACGAGATAGGCCGACAACACGGCCGCGTCGCTCTCGCCCTCGAGGTTCTCCAGCACCTGCTGCTCGCGCGCCAACAGCTTGCCCGCGCGAATGCGGAGCACGACGACACACGCCTCGTCGCCATCGCGCGCGTAGCCGATGACGTCGCGGTCGCCGCCCTCGACTTCCACGACCACCGTCGGCTCCTCGAGCAGCTCGAGATGTCGTAGAGCATTTCGCAGCTCGGCCGCGCGCTCGAAGTCGAGCCGCACCGACGCTTCCTCCATGCGTGCGCGCACACGACGCGTGACCTCGTCCGTGCGGCCGTCCAGATACAACAGCACCTCGTCGATCATCGCACGGTATTCCAGCTGCGACTGCGCGAAGATGCACGGCGCCTTGCACCGGCCGATGTGATAATCGAGACACGGCCGCTCGGGCATTTCGCGCGGCATGTCGTAGTTGCACGACCGCACGGTGAAGATGCGCTTCACCACGTTGAGTGCGCGGCGCATCGCGCCGACGTCGGTGTACGGACCGAAGTATCGGCCGCCGTCGTCGACGAGCCGGCGCGTCACGATCACGCGCGGAAACGGTTCCTGAACCGTGACCTTGATGTACGGATACGACTTGTCATCGCGGAGCGCGATGTTGAACCGCGGCCGATACTCTTTGATGAGATTGTTCTCGAGGATCAGCGCGTGCGCTTCCGACGGAACGACGATCGTGTCCACATCCACGACCTGTCGCATGAGCGCGATGGTCTTGATGCTCTCGATGCGATCGCCGGCGAGATAGCTCCGCACACGCGACCGCAGACGCTTGGCCTTGCCGACATACAGCACGCGTCCCTCGGCGTTCTTCCACAGGTAGACGCCGGGCGACTCGGGCAGATTCGCGACTTTGTGCGCGAGCGGATGAAAATCGGATTCAGTCATCGGCAAGGCTGGGCAGCGTCGCAACCGTCGCGACGGGCGCATCGATGAAATATACGCCGAACCGTCGTGCTCGGGCGCGCCTCAGCGGCGCCGGAACACCGCCGCCAGTACGGTGCGCGACTCGGGAATCGAGAGCGACGTGGTGAGACCGAAGTACACGAGGCCGTACGGAATGAGCGCGAGGATCGCGAGCGGGATCGGATGCGCGACTCCCACGAGCAGCTTGACACCCCAGGCGGCGGCCGCCGCGACGAGCGCCGAACACCAGAGCTTGGCGAGGAACGCAGCCGGGAGACCCGTGCGCCCGATCCGGCGGTTCAGCGTGCGGCGCAACAGGAGGAATTCGGCCCAACCCGCGATGCCTGCCGACACGGTGAGGCCCGCCGCGCCCCATTTGA
>Ga0207695_10007312_pt1 | contig 14099 bp, 9 predicted proteins | sample KBSC54metaG_FD_184354 | JGI IMG/M metagenome (GOLD analysis project Ga0207695, IMG submission 184354) | Corn rhizosphere microbial communities from Kellogg Biological Station, Michigan, USA - KBS C5-4 metaG (SPAdes) (version 2) | ecosystem: Host-associated > Plants > Roots > Rhizosphere > Soil... | reverse complement strand
GCACCCAGACCACGCGGGACGGATCGACGACGCTCCACAGCGCCGCCGAGGTAGCCGCCAGCAGCAGCACGGCCCAAAGGAAAGGTGCAGCCCAGCGATCGGCACTGGCGAGCATCTCGGGCCGCTGCGAACGCGCCGCGCGCATCAGCGCGACGATCGCTTCATAGCGCGTATCGCCGCCGCTGCGCTCGACGCGCATGACCACCGGCGACTGCAGGTTGAGGCTGCCCGCGACGACGTTGTCGCCCGGGCCCTTCGCCACCGGGCGCGACTCGCCGGTCAGCAGCGACTCGTCGGCCCGTGTCGCGCCGTCGATCAAGCTGCCGTCGGCCGCGAAGGCCTGCCCGACCGGAACGCGGACGAGGTCGCCCACCCGCAGCCGCTTGGCGCTGACCATCTCGACCGCGCCGCCGGCATCGAGGCGCATCACCGTCTGCGGCAGGCGCGCGGTCGCATCTTCCAGCGAGACTTCGGCGCGATGGCGGGCCCGCATCTCGAGGAAGCGGCCACCCAGCAGGAAGCTGATGAACATCGTCAACGAGTCGAAATAGACCTCGCTGCCGAACCGGCCGCCCGGGTCGAATGCAGCGCCGCTGCTGGCAATGAACGCGACCGCGATGCCGAGCGCGACCGGCACGTCCATGCCGATGCGCCGCAGCCGCAGTGCGCGCCAGGCCCCCGCGAAGAAAGGCTGCGCGGAGAAGCACAGCACCGGCAGGCTCAGCAGCCAGCCGCCCCAGTCGAGCAGGCGTTTCAGATCCGGCGCCAGTTCGCCCGGCGCGCTGACGTAGGCCGGCGTCGCCAGCATCATCACCTGCATCGCGCAGAACGCGGCGACGAAGAGCCGCCAGAGCGCAGTGCGCGCTTCCGCCTGGCGCATCGCCCGCGCTGCGGCGGCCGTGTCCGGCGCCGCCTGGTAGCCGGCCTGCTCGATCGCCCGGGCCAGGGCCGAAGCGCGCGTCAGCGAGGCATCCCAGCGCACGGTGGCGCACTGCGCCGAGGCGCTGACCCGCGCCTCCAGCACGCCGTGCACCTGCCGCAGCGCATGTTCGATCGTGCCGGCGCAGGCGGCGCAATGCATGCCGCCGATGCGCAGCGACGATTCGGCCACGCGGCCGCCGCCGTCCGCTTTCTCCCAGCGGGTGAACTCGTCGAGCTCCAGCGGATCGTCGAGGGCGGTCGAGCTCACCGGATCAGCAGCACCGGCACGTGGCACTGCGCCAGCACTCGCGCCGCGACCGAGCCCAGCACCATGTTGGCGATCGGCGAATGACCGTGGGTGCCCATCACGATCAGGCCGAAGCCCTCGTTTTGCGCCAGCTCGGCGATCACCTGCGGTGCATGCCCGGCCGCATGGATCAGCCTGGCATTCCACTTGTTCTGCTCGACGAAGGCGCGTACCGGCCGCAGCACCGGCTCGGCCTGCTCGCGGTAGTAGTCGTCCAGCCCGCCGTCCTTGCAATTGCGCAGGATGTAGGCCGGAATCGCCGGCACGACATGGAGCACCGTGTAGTCATGGCCGGCGCCGAGCAGTTCATCGTGCGCCGCCAGGTAGGCGAGCATGCGCCGGCTGTAGTCGCTTCCGTCGACGGGCATCAGCACCTTCATGAGCATCTCCGTGTTGACAAGGGGACGCGCCTATCGTGCGCCCATGGCGTCGGTGCGGATTTGATGCAGGTCAAGCCAGGCTCGTGGAGCCCGCGCGCGCACCGAGGCCGCACAGCTCCTCGAGCGCCCAGCGCCGTGCGTCCGCGATGGCCTGGCGCACGGCCGAAGCCTCGTCCTGCCCCGAAGACAGCAAGCTGTTGGCGCGCTCGATGGCCTTGCGGCGCACGCCGGGCGGCAGGTTCTCCAGCGGCAACGGATAGCGGTCGAGGGTCCAGTGCATGGCGGGTGCGCGGCGCGCAAGGCAGCACGCAAGCCAACGATAGAGCCGCATGCGCGGCGCGACTTTGATCCAGCGCAAATGCGCGAGGCGCGCCGTCGGGCCGCGGCGCCGGCCGGCCTGACGGGGTGAACGCCAATGGCCTGAATCGTGGGATTTTGGTCCAATGGACGTCCATTCCTGCGAGCTTTGGAGGCCTGAAGGACAAGAAGCAAGGGTCGATGCTGAACCAGCCGGATGACACCTTCATGGCACGCGGGTACGAGGGAGACAGGCACGCGGAGTGCTTCGAGCATGCGACAAGGCAGCGAGCTTCCCATCCTGGCGGCTTGGCTGTGCGAGTGACGCACGCTCCAGGGCTCTGCCGCCGATATCCTCCTTTCCACCCTGCATGATCCCGATCCACCGGGACGACGATGCGCCTCGAGCACCGAAACATGAAGTCCTCTGACGAGAATCCGGGAATGACTGAAGCGATCGTGACGGGCATGCAGGCCTGGCTGAATGATGTCGGACTCCAGAGATATGCCGCGGTGTTTGCGGCCCACGAGATCTCGCTGGAGATGTTGCCCGACCTCACCGAGCCGGACATCGACCGGCTTGCCCTTCCTACCGGACCGCGGCGCCGGCTGATGATGGCGATTCGGGCGATGGATGGCGCGGCTCCCGTCGAGCAGTCCGCCTTGGTCCCTGAGGCGCCGGCAGTACCGACGGCCAAGGATCGGGACGCCGAGCGGCGCCAGCTGACGGTGATGTTCTGCGACCTGGTCGGTTCCACCGCGCTCTCCGAGCGCCTCGACCCCGAGGAACTGCGCGAGCTGATGGTGGCCTACCGCAAGACCAGCGATGAGGTGGTGGCGCGTTACGACGGACAGGTGGCGCAGTACCGGGGCGATGCGCTCATGGCCTACTTCGGGTGGCCCAGCGCCCATGAGGACGATGCCGAGCGCAGCGTACGCGCCGCCCTGGACATCGTTCATGCGGTGAAAGCGGTGAAAGCGGACCCGCCGCTCGGCGTTCACGTCGGCGTCGCCACCGGAACGGTGGTGGTCGGCGCGGTTTCGCCGGCGGACGACGCCGAAGCCCGGCTCGCGGTCGGCGACACGCCCAACTTGGCGGCACGCCTGCAAGGTCTGGCCGGGCCCGACGAGGTCGTGATAGCACCCAGTACACGGCGACTCGTTGGCGATACATTCGATCTGGCCGATCTGGGAGCGCACTCGCTCAGGGGCATCGCCGGGCCGGTGCGGGCCTGGCAAGTGCTGCGGGTGGGCGATGCAGCCAGCCGGTTCGAAGCCAACCGCGGCGAGCAGCTCACTCCGCTCGTAGGGCGCGCGCATGAAATCGGGCTGCTGCTCGATCGCCGGCAACTTGCAAGCAAGAGCAAGGGTCAAGTGATGTTGCTCTCGGGCGAACCGGGAATCGGCAAGAGCCGCATTCTGAGCGAGCTGCGAAAGCGCTTTGAAGCGCAAGGCGTACAGACGCTGCGCTTCCAGTGTTCGCCCTACCACGTCAACAGCGCCTTCTGGCCCAGCATCGACTATTTCGAGCGGGCGCTGAAATTTGCGCGCGACGAGGCGCCCGAATCCAAGCTCGATGAACTCGAGGCGCTCATGGTCGGTGTCCACGGCCAACCGCTGAGCGATGTGCGTTTCGTTGCCTCGATACTGTCCATTCCGTGCGAGGCCCGCTACGGGCCGTTGACCTTGACGCCGCAGAAGCAGAAGGACGAGACCTTGCGTACCTTGGTGGATTTCGTCGAAGCGACCGCACGCAAGCACCCCAGCGTGGTGTTGTTCGAGGACGTGCACTGGGCCGATGCCACCACGCTCGAAGTGCTGGACCTGCTCGTCGAACGAGTGAAGGGTCTTCCACTGCTCGTGATACTCACGCATCGACCGGAGTTCCGCAATCGCTGGGCAGGCCGCGACCGCGTCGAAGCCGTCAACCTCAGAAAGCTCACGCGTGCGCAAAGCAATGCCATCGTTTTGCGGCTCGCTGGAGACAAGGCGCTGCCGAAGGACGTGGTCGAGCAGATCCTGACGAAGACCGACGGGGTACCGCTGTTCGTCGAAGAGTTGACCAAGTCCATCCTGGAATCGGGCCAGCTCAAGGATGCAGGCGGACACTACGACTATCTCGGCTCTTCTCGCAGCATCACCATTCCGTCCACTCTGCGCGACTCACTGGTGGCCCGCCTGGATCGATACAGGCCGGTGAAGGAGATCGCGCAGATCGGAGCGGCAATCGGGCGGGAGTTCAGCTATGAGCTGATTTCCGCAGTGACGCGACGGCCACACGCCGAGTTGGAGTTCATGCTGGGACGGCTGACCGCCTCAGGCTTGGCGTTTCGACGGGGATCGACCCCGGATGTCACCTATATCTTCAAGCACGCCTTGGTGCAGGAAGCGGCCTACGACTCTTTGCTGAAGCGCAAACGACAACAGTTGCATACTGACATTGCACGCGCGATCGAGGAGCGCATCCCGAGCATCAAGGATACCGAACCCGAAGTCCTTGCCCGTCACTATTCGCGGGCAGGCCTTTTCGGGCAGGGAGCGGCATATTGGCTCAAAGCGGGTCAAAACGCGCTCGGCAGGATGGCGGTCGCAGAGGCGATCGCCCACCTGGAGGCAGGTCTGGCTGTGATCGGATCGCTCGCCGCCTCGGAAGCGCGCGACAGGCTGGAATTGGAGTGCCGGGTCTTGCTGAGCACGGCTTGGGAAGCCTATGGAGGCTGGCCGGCGCCCCAGCTTGCCGCCGTGCTCAAGCCCGCGCTCCCGCTGGCAAGAACTGTCGGTGAGCCGAAGCTCCTGGCACGCACGCTGTGGGGGGTGTGGGTGCAGTTGATGTCCGTCGGCCCGGTGGCGGAATCGCTGGTCTGGGCCGAGGAGCTTCTGCGTGCGGGCGAGGAGACAGCAGACGAAGACCTGCTGCTGGTGGGGCACATGGCCGTCATGGTGACCAATTTCTGGCTGGGCAATCCGCTCGTGGTGGAGCGGCATGCGCGCGCGATCATCAAACGCTACGTTCGGGAGCGGCACGCTCACATCGTGAAGTCCATGAACCACGATCCCAAGACGCTGGCGGGGATCTATTTGTCACAGGTGTTGTGGATGTTGGGCTTCCCGGACCAGGCTGCAGCGATCGTGGATGAGCGCGACGCTCATGCACGTCTGATAGGCCATCCGTTCGACACCGGATTCGCGCTCACCCTGGGCGCCTGGGTATTTCACTATCGGCGCGAGTCCGAAAAACAATACGCGCGCGCTGAAGCAGTGCAAAAGCTGGCGCGGGATGCCGGCTTGCCCTTCCTCTCGGAAGTTCTTGCGCCGTACCTCAGCACGGGGATCAGCCTTGCTCAGCAGGGGCGCCTGTCCGAAGGAATCAAGCACATGCAGACGGGCATTCGATACTGGGAAGCTGCCGGCGCGAAAGCCGTCACTCCCTATATCCGGTCGCGGCTCGGTGAGGCCATCGCGCGCAGCGGCGATGTTGACGGCGGACTGTCGCATATCGATGAGATGCTCGAGCAGATCGCCCGCCCCGGCTGGGAGGAACGCAGCCATCTGGCAGAAATCCTGCGTCTCAAAGGCTGGATCCTGTCGCTCAAGGGCGATTTCGCCGGCGCCGAGCGCAACTACCTCGCCTCGCTCGATTGGGCACGCGAGCAACAGGCCAAGTCTTGGGAGCTGCGGACGGCGACCAGCATTGCGCGCCTGTGGCAAGCGCAAGGCAAACGTCAAGAAGCGTGCGATCTGCTCGCGCCGATCTACGGCTGGTTCACGGAAGGCTTCGATACGAAGGATCTGATCGACGCCAAGGAACTGCTGGCGGAACTGTGTCCCTGAGCGGATCCTCGCCCGACGCTAGGCACGGCTTTCCGGGATGCCGGTGACGACACCTCGAACATTGGGGATGTAGCCAAGGACTTTGGGCTCGAATCCCCATTCGATCAGAGTCTTTCCCTCCTCGGAGCCCGCGTCGAAGAAGACCATGTCGGGCTTCACCGGCTGGAATCGTGGAGTGACATCGGTCCGCCACTGCCATTGGACAACAGGCCCGTTGGCGATGCGGGCGACTCCCGGATAAACGTATTCGGTCCCGCCAGGAAGCTCGCGAAACGGGATCCCCGCCGTTGCCGATGCTTTCGCCAATTCGGGAAGGTACGCCGCTGGATCGTCGGCCGGCACGAACTTGATTCGGGCCACCCCCTGCCCTGCGCCGTCCGCTATCGAGAAGCTGCGCTGCCGTCCTTCGCGCCTCACCTCGATCGTTCCGGCGCGTTTGTCGGTGCCCATCCGTTCGCGTCCCACTTCGATCGCAACCCGCGTCGAATCGAGAAGCCGAACAAAGAATAGACGCACCTTGTTTTCATAGGCGCCCTTGCTTGAATCAAAGCGGCCGTCGAACATGGACAGCACGCTTGATGCCCCGTTCTCGTCGGCGCGAATGAACGCTTCAGACGCGGGCGTATCGTCGCTAACGGCAGCGGCGATCACGAACATGGCGTTGTACGGTCGGAGCGAGGTATCGGTGAGTTGGTGCGACCAGAATTGCACGATGGCGCTCTCCTGGCCGTTGGCCAGTCTCAGGGTCATCGGCTTGTAGCCGCTTCCGGCAAGCGCTTCGCGCACCCTGGCGACGTTGGCGCTGCCGTAAAGCTGCACCATCTCGCCGTTGTAATACTGCACTTCGTTCAGCACCACCGTGCCGCTCGCGGTCGTATAGGTCTTGCCGGTGATCGGGTACCGGTCGAAGATCGGCTCGTAGCGCTGGTTGTCGACACCGTCCGGCAGCGGCACGAACGCCTCCAAGGTCAGCTTGCTCTTCGCTTCGCGAGTCAGCTGCTTCTCGAACTTGGCGAGCACTGCCTTGATATCCTCCGGACGGTGCGGCATTTGCAGTAGACGGATAGCGTCCGAGTTTCCCAGCTCTCCGTCCTCGGCCAGCCTGCTGGCCTCTTGCATCACGCCCCGCATCGTGGTGGCGCCCGTCGAAGGGAACTTCGGTATGCCGCTGGAGGTAGGGATGGCGCGCAGTGGCGCCGGGGTCTGGAGACCCTCGGGTGCCGCTGACGTCCTGACGACTTCGATCTTGATGAGCGCTCGCAGGTAGTCCGGGCCCCTGACCACCAGGAGTCCCGAATAGCAGCCCGGTGCAGCTTCGACCGGAACGCTTGTCGATATGATGAGATCCTTCTGCTCCTGCGGTTCCAGAGCGATCTCCGATGGCGTGAATTCGAGAAGCGAACTCGGAATCCGGCCGCCCTGGCCGCCGAGCAAGTCAGTCGCCGCGGGCACCAGGCGCACCGGCCGGCCCTCGCTGTTGCGAAGCGTCATCGAAATGGTGACTCGCTCCCCAGGCTTGACGGTCGCGCGTGGTGTCACCGTGGCCAGCGGCTCCGCGTCGCCGGTGGGCGGTCGATCCCTGGAGGGGACTTTCGCCGCCCTGTCTCGTACATTCGGCCAGAGCGCTGCGAGCTTGTCCACGAAGTCATGCATCTGACCTAGCACCGGGTACTCGGCATTCGAGTAAGCCTGCGGAGCCGTGCCAGCACCGCCATGAGCGGCGAGCACGCCTCTCGCCATCTCTTCGTCCAGGACCGATGCCGCCTGCGACACGATCGACGCCGCCGGTTCATCCACGGTGGCGGCTGCGCTGCTGACAGCTTTCGGCGGTGCCGTGCTACCTCGCGCAACCGTGGGAAGCAGCGACAAAGGTGCCACTGATCCCGAACTGGGGAGAGGAATCAACTGCCGAAGAAACGCGCTGGTATGGTCGAGGGCCTGACCAGGATCCGGCGTGCCGCCGGCGTCCGGTCTTTCAGGTGATGGTCGATAGCCTTCCACAAGCCCTCCCTTCGACTGCAACGGGTCACAGGTCCCTGCTCACCATGTAGGAGATGACCTGATTCAGAAATCTCTTCTCGTCCGAATCCGGGACGTCGCGGAACGCCTGTGTGAACTCGTAGAGCGCGGCACCGGCGAGTTGCCTCGTCACCTTTCGCGCGTGCTCCAGACTTCCTCGCAATCGCATCAGATCCAGAATCCAGCGCGTGTCCCGCATCGACCGCAGCGCGCGCGGCTGCCCGAGATAGGTGGCTACCCGGGCTGCTTCTTGCGTGTCCAGTTGGCGCAGCAGATGTATCAGCATCAGCGTGCGCTTCCCCTCGAGCAGATCTCCGCCGATCTCTTTCCCGTAGCGCTGCTCGTCGCCGGTGAGATTGAGAAGATCGTCCTGAACCTGAAATGCCGTGCCGAGATAGTATCCGAAGCGATTGAAGCGATCCAGGTCGACGCCATCCCTCGTGCCGATGAGCGCGCCGATGCGGCAAGGATGGATGAAGCTGTACCAGCAAGTCTTCTTCAGCACCATCCGCAGGTAGTCCTCTTCGGTGATGTCTCTGCGGTTGTCACGCACCCAGCCCAGCTCCATGGCCTGGCCCTCGAGCGATTCCTGCATCATGTGTTCGAACTCGTCGTAGACCCGCTGCGTCAGCGTCGGGCCCAAGACGGGAAGGTTTTGGCGGAGTATGCGGACGCTGAGCGCCGTCAGCATGTCGCCGGCATTGATCGCGATGGGTACGCCGTGCTCGGCATGCAGCGTGGGGAGACCGCGGCGCAGTTCGCTGTCGTCCTCGACGTCGTCGTGCACCAGGAACGCGTTGTGCAGCATCTCGATGGCGGTGGCGGATGCGAGCGCGTCGGAAGGGTCGCCGCCGAACGCCTGGCAAGTGGCAAGGCACAGCGCCGGTCGAATGCTCTTGCCCGTCCGCGACAGGTAGGACATCACGGGCGCGTACAGATAGCGCTGCGGCTCCCGCTGCGGCACGGCGGACATCAAGCCGGCCAGGGTCGATTCGCGATAGCTCGAGAGCCGGGCATGAAACGAGTCGAGCGTCATCTGTCCATGACCTCAGTTCGGGATGATCTCGACTCGGCCGGAACCCCCGCCGTGGCCGGATGTCGTGGCGGCGCCTTGCTTCGACGCCCGCTCCTCGGCGAGACGGATTGCAAGCAGGCGAACCAGCCGCTCGACGAGTGCAGTGGCCTCGCGCCTGAGATCCGACGTCACGCCCGGCTGCTCCTGACGGTCGAGGAAAAACAAGGCCGCCTGAACGGGCAGCGGCGAATCGGCTCGATACGCTCTTGGCGTTGCATCCCCGGAGCCCTGCTCCAAGGCTTGTATCGATTTTCCCAGCAGTTCGGTGAACGAAAGCCCGAGGCGCACGAGCGTGTCGTCCCATGGCAGCCCCTGCGCGAACCGGATGAGATCGAGCTCACGCCACGGCGCGAAGATCTCGGGCTCGTACAGGTCCCACACACCGCAGCGGGTGGCAACGGATCCGGCCGCGTCGAGGATCCCGTTGACCGCGCGGCGAGCGGCTTCGTTGGCCGCCTCCATGGTCGCGAGGTCGGTGTAGGTCCGGACGTAGTCCGAGGCCAGGAACAGGTTGGGGATCTTCGAGACGGCTTCGGGGCGAAGCTTCCACGTGTCGACGAGATTGACGAGCAACGGCTCCTCGTTCGCCGTCGTGCCTTGGTGACGGCTCAGACTCGGGTCCAGACTGAAGCTGTGGAGCTGCTCGTCCTTCAGCTTGGCGATGTCTCCATAGTTCACGCTCCGTTTGAGCTGCTCCCAGACCTCCGTCTTGATCTCCTCGGGCGTGCAGTCTCTGGCGGCCTTGCCGTTCAAGCCTGGTTCCTCCCATTCGGAGATATCGACGGAGATGATGCCTTTCACGGTGCCGTCGCCGTATTCCGAGAGTGGCGTGTCGCGCCAGAACTGCGGCTGGGAAATCGACGTCAGCGCCCATGGGGAATCGACGTAGATGCTGTGACCGTGCGAGAGCGGCACATCCTCCTTCAAGTAGATCTGGATGCCGTTCATCCATTCCGTGATGTCGTCGAGCGTGAACAGGCAGCTCAATGCCGGGTCCGCCCGGACCATCTCGGGCGTGATCAATTCGATCACGTCTTCCACCGGCAGTGCGAAGATGAAGTAGTCGCCCTGGACGGTGACGGTCGACCCGCCTCGCTCGAGGGTGGCCGACCGAATGCGCTGGCCATCGAACGACACTGCGACCGCCTTCGAGTCGAGGTGATAGGCGACCCCGCGTGACGCCAGATAGCGCCGCCAGGGATCGATCCAGACGTCATTGGTCGGGCCGTTCAGCACCCGGTCGGTGCTGGGCCCGGGCGTGACGATGTCGAAGAGCAACTGGACGAAGATGTCGCCGATGGTCTTCGTGCTCGCGGTGCGCGCTTTCGCGGCGACCAGCGAGCGCGTGATGCCGTGGCCGAGCAGCTTCTGATAGGCGAGTGAGCGCTGCTCGGCGCCGATGAAGTCCCACCACCCGATCTTTTCGTACTCTTCGTTGCGCCGTTCCCGGCACGAGGTGACGATCTGCCAGATCTTCGAGCCGAAGAAGCGCAGGTCATCGTGGGTCAGGTCGAGGTCGCCGTTGACAAAGCGGCCGACGTTGTCCAGCAAGGCGCGCACATCGGTGATCGTGCGGGGCGAGCGGGCGATGAGATCGATGGGAAAGCGGCCGTATCGATTCAGTTGGCATCGCGTCGTGTCGACGAGGTTGTTCGCGACATTGCCCGACGGCCCGAACGGGATGCGGGCCATCGTGTCGATGACGTGACGGTAGAAGCGGGGAAAGAATCGGAACCCGTGTTCACCGGGCAGGTCCTTGCGACCATCCTTTCCCGTGTTCGGCACAGGAAAGCTGCGGGCCTTGCCGCCCGGGATGGAGAGCAGTTCGTGGACTTCGACGTCGAAGTTGCGCTCGATGAGTTCGTGAGCAGCGCTGAGGCCGGCGATGCCACCGCCGAGGATGATGACCTTGGGTTTCACCGTTCAAGCCGATTGACTTTCGATTTCTGGTTCTGGCCACTTTTCAGATGGCACACCTTCGGCGCCATTTGCCGAATCGTGCTTGGTCACCTATGGCTTGTTCTTGGCGCGAATTTCTTCAGCCGCAGCGATGATTGCCCTCCTCAACGCGTCATGGTCGAGATTCGAGGCCCGAGAAGCGGGTCCCTTCGGAGCTTGATCATCGAGCCTCGCCAGCACCCTGCGGAAAGGCCCTTCAGTAGCTTCAGCGGCCAAATCCACCAACCTTGCTAACTCTTTTCCGAGTGTTGATCCGCCCGGGTCGATTCTGAAACCAGCCACAGGCAGATCTTCCGTGTCTCTGATCCTCAAAACGAACCGCTCGTACACGCGGAACAAATACTTGGCGTTCAGTTGACGTTGAAGAAACTGGGCGATTGGCGGCGTGCCGACGACGATGTCGACTGCGTTAGCGGCGAGTGAGACCACGACGCCCGTATTCACGTCCATCATTCCCGAGCGGAGTAGCGGCCCGCCCTTCAGCTGCGGCGTGATCCTGTCAGCGGGAAGCACGAGGGCCTCGGACGGAGTGTGCACGCTGTTGAACAGCACGTCTCCCAGCACACATGCGAAAGGGCCAGGATTCGAGGACGCCTCGAGCTTTCCGACCGCAGCTACCACCTGGGACACAACGTCTTGCCCTATTTTCTTGGGATCCTTGGAGTCGATGATAGTGGGGAATGCGTATCGCGTAGGCAAATCTGCGAGTCCCTGCTGGGGTCCGACCCGGTTCGCGATGTACTTCGAGTCCTTATCTTTGAAGTCGCGGTGGTGACCGCTGAATACAACGAGATCCTCCTGCAACGCGAGAATGTTCGCCGCGCGTCGGAACGCGAGCAAGGCATTTGATAGTGTCTCATCGGCGACCTGTTCGCTCGACAACTCGACGTTCACCGTCAGATTCACGAGCTTCAGGTTCACCGCAGGATGATCTGTATCGAGGCTGATCGTGCCCAGTTGCGATGCATCCGGCTGGGGATCTTTCAGCAGGAGGCGCTCGTTGCGCACGGTCTCGGCGCTTCCGACAAGCGGCCCGTACATCGGAAGGAATGCGCTTGCGACACTGGCCTTGCTGAATGCCTCCGCGACGGCGTCGTTCACCTTGTGCCACTGGGCATCGCTCCAATTCAGTTCAGCCAACGTGAGCCTCCCTTGCGGACGCAGAAACTTCCTCGGTCACCATTCTCGTGCCCTCCAATCTTGTCGGTAGCGCTTCGCGCTGCACAGGCAGCACCCAGTCGGCCAGCGCTCCCAACCGTAGCATGCGAGCCCACCCGATGCAATGCAGGCGGTGCGATTGGAGAAGCGGAGACTGCAGCCGACCCGCCACTCGTCATCAACTTAGAGGATATCCCCGGCCAGGTCCGAGCCGTTGACGCGCGGCAAGCCTGACGAGGCCAACGGTTGCCCCGTCCGAATGGCGTAGATGTCCAGGCGCACGGTCAGGTCCGCCATGGTTGCACGGCCCACCGCGAGGCACTGCAGACGGTTCAGCCAGAGCCAGTCGGGGTGCGACGTGATGAACTGCGGAGCGAGCACCAGCGGCGGTACGGGATCGAACTCATTTCGCACCGCGCGCGCATATCCGTCGGGCCCCAGGTCGAAAATGCCGTAATAACGCGAAAGAAGCAGCGCGCCGTCATCCGTCTCGTAGGTAATACGTGATTCGGCAACACCCACGCCGTCCTGCCGAAGGACCATCCAGTCGCCTCCGCGGACCTTGCCATTGATCTTCGGGCCGTGAATCTCCCCGGATTCGATGTAGTACGTGATGTGCATGCCGTCGGGGCCGGGCCCGAATGACTCCGGTGGCTTGATGAGCCGTACCGTGAACGCTCCTAGGAACTCAGAGGCCCACTCATAGCGCGGCATCGCCGCGAGGGGGGCCTGAGCGCTGTCGGGCGCGGCCGGTGCTGCGGGGCAGTGGATCCCCCGCGTCGAGCGAAGGGGCAGCGCTTGAACCACGAGCCCCGCGCGCTTCAGGACCGGCGAATACTCTGCCGTCTCGTCCGGCGCCAGCGGCGGCATCTGGACGCGAAAGCGCTGCGCCCCGGTGGCAGGATCGACGCCATCCGGCCACGCCCGCACCGCAGGGCGCTCGAGGCCGTTCGACCTGCGCTCCACGATCAGTTGATTGCTCGGATGCGCCGGGAATACGGTGAACGACAGCTCCAGCGGCACCGCCGCGCTGACTTGCGAGGGGAGCGCCTCGAACGCCAGCGGCGGTTCCGCAAGAGCGCGCGACCTGGAAAATGCCGTATTCGAAGTCATCACAAATTCTCTCGAGTTCGTGAGGTGCCGTTTGGCAGGCGATCCTATTTGAAATTGCCGCAGTCATGACAACCGCGGACATCAAAAGACGCGCGTCTTGCCAGTCGATCCTTGCCCGCGCTCGCCGGCCCGTCGTCGATCCGCCCGATACAGCGAGAATGGCCCATCGACAGCTTCAACCTTGGAAATTCCTGATGAATTCGAGTACCGCCCTCCGGATCTGCCTTGCCATCGGCCTCGGCACCAGCCTGCACGCTCACGCCGAGAGCTTCGCGTCATCGGCCTCCAGCGCCGGCTCGGCCTCCAGCGGCAGCGTGTCCGATTCGTTTCGCGGCTCCAGCAACAGCTCGAAAGACGATGACAAGAAGGCCGACGGGGACTACCGCATCATCGAGGTGGCCGACTCGCCGGACCGTGCCGGCATCGCCCGGGTCACGATGCAGGCCGACGCTCCCGGGCAGCGCATCGTGCTCGACCTGCCGCGGGAGACCTTCGCCCGCCAGCACCTCGGACAGGGCGACATCGTGCATGCGCAGCACCGCGTGTACGGCATCGAGTTCGCACGCGGCGACACGCGCGAGGCCTTCTTCCTGGTGCTCGACGACGACTGGCACGGTGAGCTCGCAGCGCGCCCTCTGAGTCTGTGAGCCTCGGGCGCGGGCTGGCACTGGCGGCCGCCCTGCTCGCCGGCGCAGCCCAGGCTGCGAGCGGATCCTCCGCCTCATCGCGCTTTTGCGACCGTCCGCAGCCGCTGACCGCGACCCAGCAAGACCGGCTGTTGCGCTTCACCGAGGTCGTGCGCGAAGAGCTCGCCGCTGCCGACAGCGGCGTCGTGCTGATCAGCCGCTCGGGTCTCGACCTCTCGCGCTTTCACATCCGCTATTCGCACGCGGCCATCGCCTGGCGCTCCGCGAGCGGCGCATGGTCCGCACGCCAGCTCTACTACGCCTGCGACGAAAGCAGGCCGCGGATCTACGACCAGGGATTGGCCGGCTTCGCGATGGGCATCGACGATCCCTCGATGGGCTACATCTCCATC
>Ga0207695_10007310_pt1 | contig 14102 bp, 7 predicted proteins | sample KBSC54metaG_FD_184354 | JGI IMG/M metagenome (GOLD analysis project Ga0207695, IMG submission 184354) | Corn rhizosphere microbial communities from Kellogg Biological Station, Michigan, USA - KBS C5-4 metaG (SPAdes) (version 2) | ecosystem: Host-associated > Plants > Roots > Rhizosphere > Soil... | reverse complement strand
GGTACGTACTGAAGGAGGTTGCCCAAGGAGGTGGAGAAGAATTTCTGCTTAGTACATGCCTTCCACCTCTTATCGCATCTCAAACGCCCACCGCCACTGCGAGTGCAGAGCTAGAGGAGGCATCGTTTTCGTAGGGTTAGGGAGCGTGGTGCTTCCCATTTCCCACACCTAACGAGGTATCCTTCCCCAGGTGAGAGGCAAACGCAGTCCCTTGCGGCCGCTCGTCATTCCATGAAAATGTTGCCGGAATTTCGCGGGTTTTTGCACTTCAAAGTGTTGATGCAAAGTGTTGATGCGAGGCGTGACCGAACCACGGCAGCGATGTCATCGCGACACGAGGAGGGCGGCACACGGGAGATGTTCGTGCTGGGGAACACGGTTGGCTACAGGGTGTGAATTCCTACGTGTGTCCACCCGTCAGCGCGGAATTCGCCAAGTGTAGAGCGTCTTCGGCTGCCGGTGCTAACTAGAATGCCATAGACGGCTTACCCTCTTGCGCACCGGAAGTAACTTTGACTCCTCCATCAAGACCCGCTTACTATTTAGCAGGTCGGCCCGCCTAACTCCATTATTGTGTCTATTCTTAAGCAGTGGACCCATGGGGGACTCGAATGCGTGCTGTGGGATGGCTCTGACGACGCACTCCTGAATGGCGGCGTGAAGCGCGAAGCCAAAGCGCTTGCGACTGTTCAAGTCTCGGCGGCAGAAGGACAGCATCGCGCGGAACGCGCTGTTGAAGCTGTGGCCGATGCATTGCGCTGGCCGAGCGGCGTGTGGAACCTCGATGCGGAGCCGATCACGGACGTTATCATGGCTCCGTGTCCAGCACAAATCCAATGCCGTGACTACGAACGCCTTAACTCTGCGTTCAACGTTGCACCAGGGATCGTGGTCATACCGGTGGACGATGACCTCCGAGATGCTGTCTACGGAGCGTGTGATCCACCGGTGAGTGGAACCACCTTTTCTGTGGATTTGCGAGGTCAGCCACTGTATGCGTTCACGCGCCCCGATGCTCCACGGGAACACCCCAGGGCGTTTGATCCGGATCAACGTCTGCAGATGTGTGTTGCGCTCAGTCGCCTAGTCCGGCCGACTTCGCTCTCCCTCCAATACGCTGTTCGCCTAATCGGACGACTTGGAGCCGAGCGGCACGAGGTGATCCCGGGGCCTGTGCGCGGTTTTGGCGCCGAAGCGTGGACAATGGCACCAGAACACGACTGGCTCTCGCCAGAGGACTTCGGGCGCCTCCGCGAGCTGATGAGCCTTTTTGACGCCAATTCGTTCGACGCACGCTCGCGTGTCGCCCGCGCGTTTTGGTACCACGAGTATGCTGCTCGCACCTACATGGTCGATGTTCGATGGCCGCTTGTCGCAACAGCCCTGGAAACGCTACTCGGTACGAACAAAGATCCGACGAGTCAGCGATTCATTCAGCGCGTTCCACAGCTCGCGACGTTGCTCGGGCTCCCCGAGTTATCGAACACAGGCGCCAGGCGCATGCGGGGGATGCGCAGCGCGCTGGTGCACGGCCAGAAGCATGGTGGTCTTGGAGAAGACGACTTCGCGCTGTACCGGATCATGGAGGGTCTACTTCGTGAGGCGCTCCGACGAGCTGTCGTTGATCTGGACTTCCGCGGCCTCTTTGCCGATGACGCGAGTGTTAGCGCCGCCTTCCCACTTAAGCCCGTTGTGAGAAAGCCCGTTTCATGCCCGTCCTGCGGTCAGAGTTTCATCCCGCCCATCAATCGACGGTCATAACACCGGTGACGCGCGTCCAAGTCAGGCGCACCTGTCTCGATGTGAAACTGGTCGACGCTCGTACCTGCGTGTTGCTCTCTCGCGTTAGCGCATATCGATGGCTGCACATAACTCGACGCCGTGTTGGCGAGCCACCCGTGGTACCCGAAGGCCCGCATCGCTCGCTGCCGCGCTGCTAGCGCCGCGCCGCATTCGAGGTGAACTCCCACGCTCACGCCCACCGACCAACGCTAGGCTGTCCACACTCAATCCGCCGCTTGGTGACCGTCGAGGGTAACCCACGGCACTACTGCGGTGAGGGGCGTAGGGCTTAAGTACGAGGTGCGACACTCATCCCGTCTGACGTTGTTAGGCCCCGGACGAGCCGCTGGTCGGAACCACCTGAAGAGCACAGCGTGGGAATGGCGCGGTCATTGCCGACCCTTTCGGGCAGGCGCGGGTCTCAAACTTGAGATCGGCTGGCTCACTTTGACTGGCGCCCTTCCTAAGTGCTTCGCCACGGCACTTGCCGACGAAGGCGGACCAGTCCCGGTGGAGAAGTGGTGACCCCACGTGGTGGGTGATGGGCAACGGGTCGGACCAGGTTGCGACCTAACAGAGCCTGGATTTTCGCTGTCGAGCCACACCCTCAAGCCGTTGAGTAACCCCAAGGCCGATGCGTGGGGTGGGCGAACGGGTTTCACAACGCCCGGGTGGGGGCTAGCTTCTTGAATCCTGGCTAACCCCCGCACCGTCTCAGCCTCTCCTTTCAAAGATCTTGCATGTGGGCCCTCCAGCGCCTAACTCGCGCAACCGAAGGTCATTTGACAGCAGACTCTTGTGATATTGACGCTGCGACACGAGTGGCGCGCGCGCCGTTGTGGCATTTCAAACTGCGCTCCTGCCCACGCACACTGCCCGAGAGCAAACCGGGGAAAGTTAGTGCCGCGTTTTCCGCGTTAGCCTGTACAGCGAGTAGAACCGAGTGCGTGGCGTGGGTTAGCTACCCGGTGATCGACTACCCGGAGAATGGCTCGTGAGGATCCACGGAATCACTAGCGACGTTCGCTGGGGGATTACGCAGGGAGCCTGGTTTTCCGCAATTGCCAGTGTATCGGTATCGCTCTTTGAGATCCCACAGTGGCAGGTTTATCGACAGCATGTGTGGTTGGTCGTCGCCACCTATTTTGCCGCTGGGATTGGCGCGGGCGCCGTTGTCGGGCTACTCCGTCCCTTAACGCGGCATTTGATCGGAGCGATGGTGGTCGGAGTCGTAGCGGCGATCCCATTTGCTGTCGCTTTGAATGTGGCGGGGACGTCGCCTAACTGGGGACCTATCGACTGGAGGTTTATCCGCTTCATTGCGCTAGTATGCGGCCCAATCGGAGGATTTATTCGGTGGAAGCAAACCTGGGGTCGCATCATAACGCGCGATCGCGAGAGCGGCACATAGGGCGCCTACGCAAGTTCGTTGCATCACTTGAAGCGCGAACAGCGATGCGCGCCCATTCCCGGCCGCGTTCAGTGTCCAATCAGGTGTCCAAATGGCAGAGCGTTTGGGAGCACGGCGGTGAGGAAATCGCAGCAGATCGTGTGCTCCGTCGTAGCTAAGCGGTGCGCCATGCGTCGGTCTACGACATTACGGAGACGCCTGATAAGCGTGAGGTCGGACGTTCAACTCGTCCCAGGCCCATTCCTCGTAAATCGAAGCCCCGTCTAGCCCTACACGGTTAGGCGGGCCGTGTTACATCGCCAAGTCTAGTGTCTGCTCTTCGTTCGTTCGCTCCGTTTGCAGCTGGTGCAGTGCCCGGCGCGCTGGAGCGCGCTGCGTTGTTCCGAGGGCGACATCATTGACGCGCCGCATGTCATAGCAGCGATCCAAACGGTATCGACGCGCGTGCATGGGTTGCATCGAGCGGATCGCTGGGGAACGCGCCCAACGAACTCGCTCCGCTAGTCACATTCGCCGAGAGCTCGGCATTATTAAAGGCATGGTCGATCACCGAGACATGAGTGGCGGTATCACCGGTGCTACATCCCCACGCATAAGGGGCGTCAATCGCCTCCAGCGCCCAGTCTAGCTCTGGCCCGATGGAATCAGGCGAAAGGCCCCACGCGGTCCAGCCGTTTCCATCGTGTGGACGCAGGTAGGCCGGCGAGGCTTGAGCGGTAGGCGCTGCGACGTCCACCTGTGGAAGCGACATGAGCCGGTTTACCGCTGTGTCCACTGGATCAAGGCCACCACTGGGCACCTTCATGTAGTAACAGCCGTCGCCTCCGTCGACAGGCTCACCGCCGATAATGGTTCCCCCGGCAAATGCCACCGCGAGTTGCCTGTCTTGTACGGTCGCGCTGTCTTGGAAGCACAGGCTCACCACGCCTTTTAGAACACCCTGATGCGTTGGGCCAGACCAACTCGAATCATCACTGAACCACTCGGGCTGCGAGTCGGGCGGCGTTGCAGTGACGTTCAACTCTGCGGGAAAGTCCGTCGACATCAGGATGTCCATGTTCACGGCCGTAACCGTATTCGGCACGCTGACTTTCCATAACTTCGCGTTCGAATTCGCGGCAGGTGAAACGATCTGGTTGTAGTTGAAATACTTCTGATTCGGAGCCGTAAAGTTTCCTGTGCCATCCGCGTTAATGATGCTGACCGTGCCGGTGCCCTGCGTCGCCTCGATATCCGTTACGAACACTTTTGAACCGGTGACAGTCGTACCGTTTAGTGTTCCGATCGACTGTTGCATCAGGTTGTGGAGAAACGCATCGAACGACCAAACTTGATGGACCGTGTCCTTCACGAGGTTGAAGGGAACGAACTGCGCGTAGGTACCGGTTGCCGAAAGGATCACGCTTGCGCTAACACCGGGTGCTCGTGAGGTCGCGGGCGCGCAAGAAACGGTGCTTGCACTTCGAGACAGCGTGCAGGTCAGGGCAAGCATCAAGGTAGGTCGTGCCCCCGCCTGCGCTGCCTCTGGCACTCTGATCGGAGCAGAGATTCGTTCAGCGTCTTGGCATGCGAGCGCGAGAAGTAGGCAACTCACTGCTGCGATCATGGCGCCTCCTAGCCGGCTTGTCCGAAGCAACATACGCCCCTCCTGATTAGACGAACGACACGGCGTGCGGGTTGTTGGCCGCCCGACGCAGGTTGCGACCATACGCGCCCTTTCCCGCTGCCAAACTGAGGGAAGGCAAGACATTGTCTAACGGCGGAGCGTCGCGAAGTACGCGTCACTCGCGCTGCGAGGTGCTATTACGGTTAAAGGCGGGTACCTGTAACTCTGTTCTCGGGTAAGTGGCGTGCACGCCGCCTAACGCGTCAGTAGGCGGATTACAGTCTACTGATCATTAGGGCTGACTCATTTGTCACCGCGCGGCATGCCTAACGGCGAGGGGAGCAGACGATAAGGCGGCGCAGTACGCGTGTCAAGCCTTTGATCGCTGGCGAGGATGTAACAGCTCCCCAACAGCGTTTGTCCGTTAGGGACGACACAGATGCTAACGTCTGATCGCCTGGCGTCAACGGCCGGTCAGTCGCCGGCTTATTAAGGTAGGCGGGCTAACGGACGCCATCGACTGCTGCGTTGCGGTGAATGACAGAGTGCCAAGGGCAAACGTGCCGACAATCGCTCGTCGAACTAGGGGCTGTCATTGCCCAGACCTGTTAGGCATCAGCCGTTGAGAACGTGAAAGGACTCTGCCTCCTACACAGATAAGCTCGCAGGGCACGTTGAAGGGTACCGTCTTGCGACAGCTAAGGCCCTGTTTGCGACATGAAAAGGGGGAGCGACTCTGGTCAGGGAAGCAGGAGGCGGGCCGCGATGGGGCCGGAGTGCCCTGACATTGTTCCAGTTCCAGCGACGGATGTCCGTTTAGCCGCCGAGCAACTGCTCGAGAAGATTCTGCATTTGTCCGTGCCGAGTTCCGCGTGTGCGACCGCGTACGCAGCTTACTACGGCGTCGAAGGCGTTGCCCAGCGTGTCCCCGGACCTCCACCAGAGATACAGCACCGCCATCGTTGGTGATCGGTTCTGTCCCTGTTGGCAATTCACGCGGCGCGGGTTGTCGGAGTTGCGCGTCCAGCACGCGCAGCGCCGCAGTCACTTCCTCAGGATTCCACGGCGGGTGAGTCCAGATACACCCCAGACCATCTCGGCCGACTGATACGAAATGGCACACTGCCTAACGTCGGCCGAAAGCACGCACCACGCGTGCGCCTCTGCGATTTGCCGCGCAAGCCTGTCGCAGCTACATTCTCCAAGTCAACAATCGCGCGCGCCATTACATCGAGGTAGGTGCAATGGCGTGGTCATACTCAACCGGCGAGCGTGGACGGAATCGCGTCCGCGTCGCGCAGGATGTTGGCCGCAGCAACCGGCTGTTCGTCGAGTTCCGCGACAACGGCCGCAAGGTTCGGCAGTACCTGGCGCACCGTGATCATGAACGAGCGAAGGAGCAGGCAGAGCAACTTGCTGCGGACTTCCGCTCGAAGTACTCACCTCGCGCGAGGCTAACGTTGAAATCGCTGTTTGACATCTACTTGCGTGAGGTGACGCCAGAGAAGACGCCGGCGAAGCAGGAGCATGATCGGAGAACGGCCGCACTGTTGCTGCGGGCATGGGGCGAAATTCGCCGTCCAGAGACGTTAGGCCTCCGTGATTGGAACCGATTCATCGTTGAACGGCGAAGCGGACGGCTCCGCCCCGAAGGAAGCACTCGTCGCGTCCGTACAGTCGGCGATCGACAGATCGGTTACGATCTCAAGTTCGCGCTCGCAGTGTTCAACTGGGCGGTGCTCGCCGGCGATGGCAATGGCGGCGCACTGCTCGAGCGCAATCCGCTCAAGGGCTTCCCTGTCCCAGTCAATGTGAACCCCATCCGGCCTGTCCTAACCAACGATCGCTACCGCGCCATGTTGGCGGTGGCAAAGGACGTCGGCCCGGATGTTGGTCTGGCGCTTGTGTTGGCCAGGGAGACTGGACACCGCATTGGAGCCATCTCTGCGCTGCGGTGGTCGGATGTGAACCTCGAGGGACAGTTGGTGCTGTGGCGCTCCGAGGCAGACAAGATGGGGCGTGAGCACGTTACGCCGTTGACGCCAGTGGCGGCCGCGGCGCTGCGAGCGGCACGTACACACACTCCGGGCATCGCTGACGCTTTGATTTTTCCGGCCGATGGTCTAACGACCCACAGCGCTCGCTCACGGTGGCGGCGCTGGTGGCTCCAAGCGGAGCGGTTAGCTGGTTTGAAGCACGAACCACGATTCGGCTGGCACAGCCTGCGGCACGCGTTCGCAACGGCGCTCCGCTCGCAGCCGGACGTGGACGTGGCGGCGCTCGGCGGTTGGAAGTCGACGGTGACACTGAAATTGTGCTACCAGCATCCAGAGCTCGATCGGATGCGCCAGGCCCTGCGACAGCTGCGAACGGAGAGCACGAACGGAGAGCAGGCCGCAGAACTGCAGATGTAACACGCCCCGCCTAACCGTGTAGGGCAAGACAGGGCTTCGATTTACGAGGAATGGGCCTGGGACGAGTTGAACGTCCGACCTCACGCTTATCAGGCGTGCGCTCTAACCACCTGAGCTACAGGCCCCACACAGGACCCGAAAAGTAATAGAACGCCCGCCCCAAGGGTAAGCGCCGCCACGCTCCACGCTCCCACGACCCAACTCACAACGCCCGCCGCCACCCCCACGCTCCATCGCCGGCACTGACTGAACGGTTAGCCACCACCACAATTCGCCTCACACACCGTCTACTCTGCCGCGGACACTCACCACTACTATCTACCGTCCACATGGCAGCCCCCCAAGCTGCCTCCAGTCGAAGCACGACGTTCGGCAGGATCGCTCGCTCCACCGGAGCCCGCGACAAAGGCACCCCCGCCGAAAGACGGGTCCGCAAAGCCCCGAGGCTACAGCGCTCGCACACGGCCCTCCAGCCGCCGATCGCCATGCCGGTCGAGCCGCCGATCGCACCCGGAGAAGCCCGTGCGCATCCGTCGCTCTCACGCGGCGCTCGCCGCCGCGGCCGCAACTGGCATCATCATCGCGGCCTGCACCGACTCACCCACCGCTCCCAAGAACGCGCCCCCCTCCCTCGACCCCGTCGTCGTCACCGCCGCCTCTCTGTTAGGCAGCACCGGCACTATCATCGACCACGCCGCACCCAGCAAGTGCATCACGGCCGGCGGCAGCGCCACCACCACCGCCGCCGTGCAGCTCGCCGCCTGCAGCACCGCCGCCGCCCAGCAATTCACCTGGCAAACCAACGCCACCATTTCGGTGTTCGCCGGGAAAATGTGCGTGACCGACCAGGGCGCCAAAGGCGCCAACTACGACCTCATCATCACCTACCCCTGCCACAACACCACCAACCAACACTGGACCCGCAACAGCAGCGGCGAAATCGTCGGCATCAACAGCAAGTGCCTCACCATCAACGGCTCGCGCCTCATGCTCTACACGTGCAACGCCGGCGCGAGCCAGATCTGGGACGTCACGGCCGCCGGCACCACCACAACCACCACCTCCGGCCTAACGATCGCCATCTCGAGCGGCAACAATCAGGTCGCCACCTACGGCGCCGCCGTGGCCAGTCCCCTCGTCGTCGTCGTACACAAATCCGGCGGCGCCGTCGCACCGGGCGTGACCGTCACCTGGAAAGCAACCGACGGCGCCGTCTCGGCGACGTCATCCATCACCAACGCGTCCGGCCTCGCGCACATCGGCTTCAAGGTGAGCTCCACGTTCTTCACCTCGAAGGCCACGGCCACCGCGGGCGGCGCGTCAGTCACCTTCACCGCCAACGGTAACGGCACACCCGACTTGCAGGGCCGCAAGATTTTCCCGTCGACCAGCCCGTGGAACACCGACATCTCCACCGCCACCGTCGACCCGAACTCGGCGGCGCTCATCGCGAGCTGCGGCTCGGGCAACCAGCTGCACCCCGACTTCGGCACCGTCTATAACGGCGCGCCTAACGGAATCCCGCTGATCGTCGTCCATGGCACGCAGCCCAAAGTGCCGATCTCGTTCCGCTACGCCACGCAGAGCGACCCCGGACCCTATCCGCTGCCGCACAACACACCGGTCCAGGGCGGCCTGTCGAGCACCGGCGACCGACACACCCTCGTCGTCGACTGGGAAGACTGGAGATCGTACGAGGTGTTCAGCGCGTATCCGCAGAGCGACGGCAGCTGGAAGGCCGGCTCGGGCGCCATCTTCAATCTCGCCACCGGCACCACGCGCCCCGCCGGGTGGACATCGGCCGACGCTGCCGGCACGCCCATGGTTCCCGAGATGGTGCGCTACGATGAAGCCGTGATCCACAAGCTGATTTCGCACGCGCTGCACATCAGCTGCAACAAGACGCGTTGGGCGTACGTGGCGCCCGGTCGCCACGCCGCCGGCGATGGCACGAGCACGAGCCTCCCGCCCATGGGCATGCGCGTCCGCCTCAAGAAAAGCGTCAACATCTCGGGCTTCTCGGCCACCAATCAGGTGATCCTGCGCGCGCTCCAGCACTACGGCGCGTTCGTAGCCGACGACGGCGTTGGCTTCATGCTGGCCGGCGTCCCGGACCCCCGCTGGAACGACACCGACTTGCACCAACTCACCAAGCTCACCGGCGCAAGCTTCGAGGTGGTGAAAATGGGAACGGTGACGAACGTAGCACCATAGACCCAGATACTGTCCGCTCTTGTCCGGCATTGTCCGCCTTGTCCGCCTTCGAAGATGGGACCCGTGACGAACGTTACACCGTAGGTCGGACGCAGCATGACAAGGCCGGACAGAGCCGGACGAATTACTATCCGGCTTTGTTCGACCCTGACGAATTGTCTGTCCTACTACGACAAACGGTTCGCGATGCGCCCCGCGAACCGTTCGTGCATTGGACCGGCGCGCTGCCGCCTCCGCCCAGCCCCGCCTAACGGGCGTCAGTCCTCGTATCGATGGTGGCTCCCCGGATTGGGGCGCTGCTCCTCGACATCGTCATACTCGTCGTCGAGGTCGACAAGATCGTCATCGATCTCGTCGTAGTCCTCGTCGTCATCATCCTCGTCATCGTCGTCGTCCTCATCATCGAGCTCGTCCTCGAAGTCGTCATCATCGAACTCGAGATCGTCGTCATCATCGACCTCATCATCGTCCAGCTCATCGTCCAGCGCGTCCTCGTCGAGGTCGTCGTTGTTGCGCCCGCGGAATTGCGCCGCGTCCAACGACTCGAACTCGTCCAACATGACCCGGATCTCCGTGAGGGTGAACTACAGAGAGGCGCGTTCGCGCTTCTCTTGTCGCGACAACTTTTTTCTATCGTTCGCGCTCAGATATCGTTTGCGCAACCGAATCGAAGACGGCGTGACCTCGATCAACTCGTCTTCCTCGATGTACTCCAACCCGCCTTCCAAAGTCAACTCCCGCGGCGCCTCGAGCTGAATGTTCTCGTCGCTCGCCGTGGTGCGCATGTTCGTCAACTTCTTTTCCTTCGTCGGATTCACGTCCATGTCACCCGGTCGTGAATTTTCTCCAACGATCATGCCTTCGTACACCGGCGTGCCCGGACCGATGAACAACGTGGACCGCTCCTGAAGATTGAACAGCCCGAACGCGACCGCTACCCCGCCCTCCATGGACACCAACACACCGCGGTTGCGCCCCGAGAGCGGACCCGCCCATTGACCGTATTCGAGAAAGCGATGATGCAGGATTCCTGTTCCACGCGTATCAGTAAGAAATTCCGAGCGGTACCCAAATAATCCGCGCGCTGGTATCCGGTACACCAATCGCACCAATCCTTGTCCCGGATTTTTCATTTCCAGCATCTCCGCGCGACGCGGACCCAGCTTCTCGATCACCGCGCCCAGAAACTCTTCGGGCACGTCAATGCTCAGCTCTTCATACGGCTCCAGTCGCTCCCCGTTTGGGCCGCGCCGCGTGATCACGCGCGGACGCGATACCTGAAACTCGTACCCCTCCCGACGCATCGTTTCCATGAGAATCGAGAGGTGCAACTCGCCGCGTCCGCTCACCGTCCACGTGTCCGTGTTGTCGGTGTCTTCGACACGCAGCGCGACATTCCGCTCCAATTCCTTGTACAGCCGCTCACGCACTTGCCGCGATGTGACAAACCGTCCCTCCTTGCCGGCGAACGGAGAATTGTGCATGATGAAGTCGACGGAAATCGTCGGCTCTTCCACCGCGATACCAGCGAGGCGGTCCGGATGCTCCACGTCGGTCACCGTAAGACCGATCTCGACCCCTTCCAGTCCCGCGAGCGCGACGATCTCTCCCGTCGGGGCCGCCGGCAGCTCGACGCGCTCCAGTCCCTCGAATCCGAAGAGCTTGGTCACCCGCGCGCGCTCCGCAGGACGCGACGGCTCCAACGGCAGCAACGCCACTTCGTCGCCTACGCGGACCGTCCCTCGTTCGATGCGTCCGATACCCAATCGGCCGAGGTAGGGCGAATGATCGATGGTCGAGATGAGCATCTGGAACGGCCCCTGCGAGTCCCCGGGAGGAGCGGGCACGTGCGACACGATGGACTCGAAGAGTGGGGTGAGGTCGGAGCCGGGAACGTCGATGTCCATCGTGGCCGTGCCCAATCGCGCCGACGCATACACGACCGGTGCATCGAGTTGCGCGTCATCCGCCTCGAGCTCGATGAACAGGTCGAGCACTTCATCGTGCACGCGCAGCGGATCCGCACCGGGGCGATCGATCTTGTTGATGACCACGATCGGCGTTCGGCCGAGCGCGAGCGCCTTGCGGAGGACGAAACGGGTCTGCGGCATGGGACCGTCGAACGCGTCCACCACGAGGAGGACGCCGTCCACCATTCTTAGAATTCTCTCGACTTCACCGCCGAAATCGGCGTGACCCGGCGTATCGACGATATTGATCTTGACGTCTCGCCACCGGACGGAAGTATTCTTGGCAAGGATGGTGATGCCACGTTCTCTTTCCAGCGGATTCGAGTCCAGCACGCGCTCCTGGACGACCTGGTTCTCGCGGAACGCTCCCGCCTGGCGCAGCATCTTGTCGACCAGTGTGGTTTTGCCGTGGTCGACGTGAGCAATGATGGCAATGTTACGAATGAGCATAGCCTTTAACTATATCCGACCCGAGCGGCGCGAAAAAGTCGCGCGGCGTCGAGTTGTAGTGGTGCGCGTGCACGAGACGCGTGGTGTGCGGTGCGTTCGACGTGCGCGGCGTGTTTGGCGATCGGCCGACCTCTTCCAAGGAGGACCAATGGAGCAGAACGACGCCAAAGAAAACGAGTATCCCCGCGGGCGCGGCTACGGCAACGACTATATGCGTGGCGGCGAGGTATTCGGAGGCTACGGATACCAGGAGCGCGACGAATATGTCCGCCCGCGGGGATCGTCGGGAGATGCTGACGGAGCGTTACCGATCGACGGGCTCCCACTGGGAGATGGCGACGCATTTCCGCAGGACGAGCGCGCGGGTGGATGGGACGTGCCGCAGGACGTTGCGGCGACGTTGCATCCCGACGGCGCGTCCGGCGACGGCGCGGCGATCGATCCCAGCAATCCGCCGGTGCCGCAGATCGAGCACACCTTCGGCGACACGGGTGGGAATCGGATGCACTCAAAGAGCTACTACGTCACGCAGGCGCAGTTGCAGCAGAGGATATTGAAGACGTAGTCAGCGAAGCGCGGCGCGAGCAGTGCGCGCCTCTGGGAAAAGAGCAATGCTTCCCGACGCCGCGCGCTCTGCGCGCGGCTCTCCTCTACCGGCCCGCGTTCGCGGGCCGCGTGCTCGGCGCTTTCAATCCGCCTTCGGCTTTCACGGCCGTCGTGCTTCCGGTGCCGCCGCCCGCGGCGGCGCTGAGATCGCCTTCGAGGAAACTCGTGTTATGGTTGCGCGCCTTGAGCATGCCGGCAAAGCCCTGCTTGTCGCTTGCCTTCACGTATGCTTCGCGCGGCTCCACGAGCCCGTTGTCCACCAATTCGATCAGCGCGTCGTTGAGCGTCACCATGCCTAACCGCTTCGATGTCTGCAGGATCGACGGGATCTGGAACGTCTTGCCTTCGCGGATCAGATTCGAAATCGCCGGAATCGTGAGCAGCACTTCGCGCGCTGCCACTCGGCCGCCGCCGATTTTCTTGCAGAGCACCTGCGAGATGACGCCGCGCAGCGACTCGGAGAGCATCACGCGGATCTGGGCCTGACGGTCGGGCGGGAACTGGTCGATGAGTCGGTCGACCGTGCTGACGGCGCTCGTCGTGTGCAGCGTGCCGAACACGAGGTGTCCGGTCTCCGCGGTCTCGATCGCGATCGACACCGTCTCCAGATCGCGCAGCTCGCCGACGAGGATGATGTCCGGGTCTTCACGCAGCGCCGCGCGCAGGGCGTGCTTGAACGACTGCGTGTGCAGACCAACCTGGCGCTGTGTGATGATGCACTGCTTGTTCTGGTGCACGAACTCGATCGGGTCTTCGATCGTGACCACGTGGTCGCTGCGCGTGCTGTTCACCAGGTCGATGAGCGCGCAGAGCGTGGTCGACTTGCCGGATCCGGTCGGTCCCGTGACCAGCACGAGGCCGCGCGGGAGGTGGGCCAGGCGCTGCACTTCTTCCGTTAGGCCGAGCTCGTCCGCGCTGACGACGCGCGCAGGAATCACGCGGAACACGGCGGCGGCGCCGCGGCGGTCGCGCAGCGCGTTGCAACGGAAGCGCGCCAGCCCTGAAATCTCGTACGCGAAATCCGTGTCGCTGATGCTCTCGTATTCGCGGCGGTTCCGATCCGGCATGAGCGCGAGCATCATCGCTTCGAGCGTCGCGTTGTCGAGCGGTGCGCGGCCTTCGATGCGCGACATCTCGCCGTGGAGACGCAGAATGGGCGGCTCGCTCACGCGCAGGTGCAGGTCCGACGCGCCGCGGGACACGAGCTGCTCGAGCAGCCAGTGGATCTCGCGGTTGATTTCATCAGACACTCGGGGCGCGGACTCGTGCTCGTCCACCGAAATCGCCGGACCGCTCGGACGCGGCTCCGCGCTCTCGGCCGCACGAGCGGCAACCGGTTCGCTCGGCGCTTCCGTTGGGCGAGCGACCGGAACGGCCGCGGGCTCCTTCGCCTGCGGACGGATCTCCACCGATTGTCCCGTTGGGCCTGCCACGATGGACACGGCGTACGCGACGGCGTCGTACGTGTACGTGAACGACGCCTCGCCGCCCGCGCCAACCGCGTCGCGCGCCTCGGATGGGGCGACCTCGAGCAGCACCGAGCGAAGCTGCGCGCCGCGCAGCGGTTGCTTGGTCACGGGTCGCGCGACGTTGGCGATGGTCATCCGCGCGACGTCGTCTGCCGCTAGCGTCAGCACGTCGGCGTGGAT
>Ga0207695_10007304_pt1 | contig 14105 bp, 7 predicted proteins | sample KBSC54metaG_FD_184354 | JGI IMG/M metagenome (GOLD analysis project Ga0207695, IMG submission 184354) | Corn rhizosphere microbial communities from Kellogg Biological Station, Michigan, USA - KBS C5-4 metaG (SPAdes) (version 2) | ecosystem: Host-associated > Plants > Roots > Rhizosphere > Soil... | reverse complement strand
TCCAAAAACATTGGAAAACCGCATCTGCATTGGCCGCGCGCCGATTCACCCAAAACTAATTCGAGTATTTTACGCCGATTGTTCGAACTCGGCGAACAGTGTTGTTGGATTTGCCTGCTTTATCCGCCCGCATGCTGTGGCGCACAATCCGCTTCAACTTAGCGAATCCGGCGTTAACCGCCGCCCAAATATCATGGAAGTCGAACAAGCTTCAACCGTCACCAACTTCACCGTCCCCGGTCCGATCGGCGCGATTCCCGTGCGCCTGTATCAACCGCAGGGCCGCGTGAAAACCGGCGACCTGCAGGCGCTGGTGCTGTACTTCCATGGTGGCGGTTTCGTCTCCGGCGGTTTGGACGACGCCGACCTGCAAGCCCGATACATTGCACAGCACAGCCGCGCGGTAGTGCTCTCGGTGGCGTACGCGCTGGCGCCGGCCAAGCCGTTCCCGGCCGCACCGGAAGACGCTTACGCCGCCGCCTGCTGGGCCGTCAAGAACGCCGGCATGCTGCACATCGATCCACACCAGATCGCCGTTGCGGGCGACGACGCCGGCGGCAACCTGGCGGCCAGCCTGACCATGATCACGCGCGACCGCTGCTCGGCGCCGTTTGCCGCGCAAGTGCTGATCAGCCCGATGCTCGATCCCAGCATGACCCTGCTGGGCGACGCCAAGCGCCTGAACTCGGACATGACCGCCGAAGCCTGCGCGCTGCGCTATCGCCAGTACCTGCCGCAGACCATGCAACGCCTGCATCCGTACGCCGCGCCGCTGGAAGCCAGCCGCCTGGCCGGATTGCCGCCGGCCTACATCGCCACGGCAGGCTGCGACGTGCTGCACACCGAAGCGGAAAAGTACGCCGCCTCGCTGATCCATGCCGGCGTGCATACGCAAGTCGCGCGCTTCGCCGGCATCACGCACGACGCGCTGCGCAGCCATATTCCTTTGCTTAAAGAAATCGTCGAATTCCTGCGTCGTCGCTTCAGTGCGATCGCAGGCCCAACAAACCCTGCTCTCCAATTCCAACCGTCTTAATGAGGTCCATCATGTCCAGCAAATTTACACTGCGCAATCGCTACACCGTCACGGCAGCCGTGTTCGCCGTCATCGCCATCGCCGTCGCCGGCACCCTGTCCGCCATCGGCGTCGACTCCACCGCCAATGCGCAGCAAGCGCCGAAAGCGGCCGGCGTCGATGTGGCCGAAGTCGTCAGCAAACAGATCACCGACTGGCAGCAATACTCCGGTCGCCTCGAAGCAGTCGATCGCGTCGAGATCCGTCCGCTGGTGTCCGGCACCCTGACCGCCGTGCACTTCAAGGATGGCGCCATGGTCAAGAAGGGTGACGTCCTGTTCACCATCGACCCGCGTCCTTACGCCGCTGAAGTCGCCCGCGCGCAAGCCCAGTTGGCCGGCGCCGAAGCCCGCGCCGCCTACACCGCTTCGGATGTGGCGCGCGGTCAGCGCCTGCTGGGCGACAACGCCATCGCCAAGCGCGACTACGAAGAAAAGCAGAACGCTTCCCGCGAAGCCGCCGCCAACGTGCAAGCTGCGCAAGCGGCCCTGCGTTCGGCCAAGCTGAACCTGGAATATACGCAAATCGTCGCACCGGTCTCCGGCCGCATGTCGCGTGCCGAAGTCACCGTCGGCAACATCGTTTCGGTCGGCTCCAACACGCCGGCGCTGTCGACTTTGGTGTCGATGTCGAAGATCTATGCATCCTTCGACGTCGATGAGCAGAGCTTCCTGAAATACGTCAACCCGGCGCGCGCCAAAGGCACGTCGGTCCCTGTATTCCTGGGCCTGGCCAATGAAGACGCTTACTCGCGTGAAGGCAAGGTCGGTTCGATCGACAACCGCATCGACACTTCCTCGGGCACCATCCGCGTGCGCGCCGTCTTCGACAACACCGATGGCCAGTTGCTGCCGGGCCTGTATGCCCGCATCCGCCTTGGCGGCGGCGCTCCGCGCGACGCTCTGCTGATCGACGAAAAAGCGCTCGGCACCGATCAGGACAAGCGCTTCGTGCTGGTGCTCGACAAGGACAACCACGCTACTTACCGCGAAGTCCGCGTCGGCGCCAACCAGGAAGGTCTGCGCGTCATCGAAAGCGGCCTGAAGTCGGGTGAACGCATCGTCGTCAACGGCCTGCAACGCATCCGTCCGGGCGACACCGTGGCACCGACCCTGGTACCGATGGTGAAGGTTGCCGGTGCCGCCGGTGCTACAGCTGCGGCGGCCAAGACCGACAAGAAGGCTTGAAGACCGATCCCAACGATCAGCATCAAAAATTTGCATCAAAAAATTATTGACGGGGAACTCCCATGAACATTTCAAAATTCTTTATCGACCGCCCGATCTTTGCGGGCGTGTTGTCGATACTGCTGCTGCTGGCCGGGGTGTTGGCCATGTTCCAGCTGCCCATTTCCGAATATCCGGAAGTGGTGCCGCCATCGGTCGTGGTGCGCGCGTCGTACCCGGGCGCCAACCCGAAGGTGATCGCCGAAACCGTGGCTTCGCCGCTGGAAGAGCAGATCAACGGCGTGGAAAACATGCTGTACATGCAGTCGCAGGCCAACAGCGACGGCAACCTGACCATCACGGTCAACTTCCGTCTCGGCGTCGATCCCGACAAGGCCCAGCAACTGGTGCAGAACCGCGTTGCGCAAGCCTTGCCGCGCTTGCCTGAAGACGTGCAACGCCTGGGCGTGACGACCATCAAGAGCTCGCCGACGCTGACCATGGTGGTCCACCTGATCTCGCCGGACAATCGCTACGACACCACCTATCTGCGCAACTACGCGGTGCTGAACGTGAAAGACCGTCTGGCGCGCATCCAGGGCGTCGGTGAAGTCGGCTTGTTCGGTTCGGGCAACTACTCCATGCGCGTCTGGCTGGACCCGAACAAGGTCTCGCAACGCGGCCTGACCGCCAGCGATGTGATCAAGGCGATCCGCGAACAGAACGTGCAGGTGGCGGCCGGTGTGATCGGCGCCTCGCCCAGCTCGCCGGACGTTCCCGTGCAATTGTCGGTCAATGCGCAAGGTCGCCTGAAGAGCGAAGAAGAGTTCCGCGAAATCATCTTGAAGAGCGCACCTGACGGCGCCATCACCAAGCTGGGCGACGTTGCCCGCGTCGAGCTGGCCGCGTCCGAATACGGCCTGCGCTCGCTGCTGGACAACAAGCCTGCGGTGGCGATCCCGATCTTCCAGGCGCCCGGCGCCAATGCGCTGGACGTGTCGACGCAAGTGCGCGCCGCGATGAAGGATCTGTCGAAGGACTTCCCGTCGTCGGTCGAATACAAGATCGTGTATGACCCGACCCAATTCGTGCGCGCCAGTATCGAAGCCGTGGTGCATACCCTGCTCGAAGCGATTGCGCTGGTCGTGATCGTGGTGATCATCTTCCTGCAAACCTGGCGCGCCTCGATCATTCCGCTGCTGGCAGTGCCGGTGTCGATTGTGGGTACCTTCTCGCTAATGCTGGGCTTCGGTTACTCCATCAACGCCCTGTCGCTGTTCGGCATGGTGCTCGCCATCGGGATTGTGGTCGACGATGCCATTGTGGTGGTGGAGAACGTCGAACGGAACATCGGCGCCGGCCTGACGCCGCGTGAGGCGACTTACCGCGCCATGCAGGAAGTGTCCGGCCCGATCATCGCGATTGCGCTGACGCTGGTGGCGGTGTTCGTTCCGCTGGCCTTCATGACGGGTCTGACCGGCCAGTTCTACAAGCAGTTTGCGATGACGATTGCGATCTCGACCGTGATCTCGGCATTCAATTCGCTGACATTGTCGCCGGCCCTGGCTGCGATGCTGCTCAAGGGTCACGGCGCCAAACCGGACTGGCTGACGCGTCAGATGGATCGCTTCCTCGGTGGCTTCTTCGTCCGCTTCAACCGTTTCTTCAACCGCGCTTCGGAAGGCTATAGCAAGGGCGTGACCGGCGTGATCTCGCGCAAGGCGTCGGCGATGGGCGTGTATGCCCTGCTGCTGGCCGCTACCGTGGGCATCGCCTACATCGTTCCGGGCGGCTTCGTGCCGGGCCAGGACAAGCAATACCTGGTGGCCTTCGCGCAATTGCCTAACGGCGCCTCGATCGACCGCAGCGAAGACGTCATGCGCAAGATGAGCGACATCATGCTCAAGGAACCTGGCGTGGACAGCGCGATTGCCTTCCCCGGCCTGTCGATCAACGGCTTCACCAACAGCTCTTCCGCCGGTATCGTCTTCGTCGGTCTGAAACCCTTCGAAGAACGCAAGAGCAAGGAACTGTCGGGCACCGCCATCGCCATGTCGCTGAACAAGAAATTCGGCGGCATCAAGGAAGCCTTCACGGCCGTGTTCCCACCGCCACCGGTGATGGGTCTGGGTACGCTGGGCGGCTTCAAGATGCAGATCGAAGATCACGGCGCGGTCGGCTACGCTGAGCTCGACGCCGCCGCGCAGGCCTTCATGAAGGCCGCCGCCAAGGAACCTGCACTGGGTCCGATGTTCTCGAGCTATCAAATCAACGTGCCGCAACTGGACGTCGACCTCGACCGCGTGAAAGCCAAGCAGCTTGGCATTCCCGTGACCGATGTGTTCAACACCATGCAGATCTACCTGGGTTCGCTGTACGTCAACGACTTCAACCGTTTCGGCCGTGTTTATCAAGTACGTGCCCAGGCTGATGCGCCATTCCGCGCCAAGGCCGACGACATCGGCCAGCTCAAGACCCGCAATGCCGCAGGCGACATGGTGCCGCTGTCTTCGGTGGTCAAGGTCAAGCAGACCTTCGGTCCTGAAATGGTGGTGCGCTACAACGGCTTCACCGCTGCCGACATCAACGGCGGCCCGGCTCCCGGCTACTCGTCGGATCAGGCTGAAAAAGCGGCTGAACGCGTTGCTGCAGCGACCCTGCCACGCGGCGTGCGTTTCGAATGGACCGACCTGACTTATCAGAAGATCCTCGCAGGCAATGCCGGCGTGTGGGTGTTCCCGATCAGCGTGCTGCTGGTATTCCTGGTGCTGGCTGCGCTGTATGAAAGCCTGACCCTGCCGCTGGCCGTGATCCTGATCGTGCCGATGAGCATCCTGGCGGCGCTGACCGGTGTCTGGCTGACCAAGGGCGACAACAACATCTTCACCCAGATCGGTCTGATGGTGCTGGTGGGTCTGTCGGCGAAGAACGCGATCCTGATCGTCGAATTCGCCCGCGAACTGGAACTGCAAGGCAGCACCGTGATCCGTGCCGCGATCGACGCCAGCCGTCTGCGTCTGCGTCCGATCCTGATGACCTCGATCGCGTTCATCATGGGTGTGGTGCCGCTGGTGACCTCCTCGGGCGCCGGTTCGGAAATGCGCCATGCGATGGGTATCGCGGTGTTCTTCGGCATGCTGGGCGTGACGCTGTTCGGCCTGTTCCTGACACCGGTGTTCTATGTGCTGCTGCGTAGCATCGGCGGCAGCAAGAAACTGCACTCCGCACACAAGCATGAAGCGCCGCTGACTGCAGGGTCGCATGTTGCACCAGCTGATTCGCACGATGGTCGTTAATCGCGGCCAATGAGCAAAGGAAAAATAACATGAACGCAATCTCAATCAACAATCTCGGAGGCCTGGGCGGCAAGCTGCTCAAGCCGCTCCAAGGTTTCAGAACTAGTTCTGCCCTACTGGCGGCAATGCTGGTGCTGGCAGGCTGCTCGCTGGCGCCGACCTACGAACGCCCCGCCGTGAACACCTCCGTCGCCTACAAGGAAGCCGCTGACGCAAAAGCAGCTTCCGACTGGAAGACCGCACAACCTGCGGAAGACCTGGCCCGCGGCGAATGGTGGAAGATCTTCAATGACGAAGGCCTCAACGCCCTGGAAGTCCAGGCGCTGGAAGCCAATCAGAACCTGAAGGCCGCCGCCGCCCGCCTGAGCCAGTCGCGCGCACTGCGTCAGGACGCCCGCTCCGGCCTGTTCCCGCAAGTCAACGCCGGCTTCGGCGCGACCCGTCAACGTCCATCGCCGGCCTCACAAGGTCTGGCGCCGGACGCCAACACCACGCCGAACACCCTCTGGCGTGCACAGTTGGGCGTGTCGTATGAAGCCGATCTGTTCGGTCGCGTCGCCTCCACTGTCGACGCCGCAACTGCCGATGCACAACGCAGCGAAGCGCTGTTCCACTCGGTACGCCTGGCGCTGCAAGCCGACGTCGCCCAGCAATATTTCCTGCTGCGCGAACTGGATGCCGAGCAAGAGCTGTACAGCGGCACCGTCGACTTGCGCACGCAATCGCTGAAGCTGGTGCAACGCCGTTTCGATGAAGGCGACATCAGCGAAGTCGACGTCGCCCGCGCCAAATCGGAACTGGCTTCCGCGCAATCGGAATCCTTCGGCATCGCCCGTCAGCGCGCCAATGCAGAACACGCGCTGGCGATCCTGCTGGGCAAGACGCCGGCCGAGTTCACCTTCACGCCGCAACCGCTGCAACGCCTGTCGATCACGATTCCCGCCGGCCTGCCGTCCGACCTGCTGGAGCGCCGTCCCGACATCGCCGCCGCTGAACGCGCCATGGCTGCCGCCAACGCCCGCGTCGGCGTGGCCCGTTCGGCCTGGTTCCCGCGCCTGGACCTGACCGGCGGTCTCGGTTATGAATCGGCCAAGCTGGGCGACCTGTTCAACTGGTCCAGCCGTACCTTCCTGCTGGGTCCGTTGGTGGGTACGGCGCTGACCTTGCCGATCTTCGACGGCGGTCGCCGTGAAGCCGGCGTCAACCGCGCCCGCGCGGCCTATGAAGAAGATGTCGCCAACTACCGCCAGACCGTCCTGACGGCGTTCCAGGAAGTCGAAGACAACCTCGCCAGCCTGCGCATCCTGGGCGACCAGACCCGCGCGCAGGATGATGCGGTGTCGGCTTCCAACCGCGCCGCCCGGCTGTCGCATGTGCAGTATCGCGAAGGCTCGGTCAGCTATTTCAACGTGATCGATGCCGACCGCACCGTGCTGCAACAACAGCGCGCAGCGGTCCAGCTCGACGGTGAACGCGCCCGCTCGACCGTCAACCTGATCCGCGCTCTCGGCGGCGGCTGGCACGGTCCGTCGGCGCCGACCGACACGCAGGCAAAGAACGACGCAGCCGGCAACAAGATGTAAGTATGTAAGGGCGGCCCACTGCCATTGACGCCGTGGACCGCCATGAGGTGTTTCGTCCCCTTGCCGACCGGAGCGGTTGCCCATGCCGAGCTGGTCGGCTTTTTTATTCCCTGCGGCGGTGTTGCATTGTCTCTATGATGGACAGAACAAGCTGCCGTTGTCGTTCTTCATTGTTCCTTGTTGTCATTAAAAGCAGGCGTGACGTTATCAGCGTCGCCCACCATTTCATTATTCCAGGAGTCACCATGTCGCTCACCATGCATCAGATTTCCATTCCCGTCTTCATCCGCGCGCTGAACAATCTGTCGACCTTGCTCGACAAGGCCGTGGCCCACGCCGAAGAAAACAAGCTCGATCCGGACACCCTTCTTACCGCGCGCCTGTTTGAAGACATGTACCCGCTGACCGGACAGATCCAGCGCGCCAGCGACGCCGCCAAGTTCGGCGCCGCGCGGCTGTCGGCGATCCAGCCGCCCAGCTTCGCCGACGAAGAAACCACCTTCCCGCAATTGCAGGAGCGCATCGCCAAGACCATCGCTTTCCTCGACACCGTGACGCCTGCGCAACTCGACGGCAGCGCAGAACGCGAAATCGTCATCAAGCTGCGCGGCAATGAAACCACCTTCACCGGCCAGGCTTATCTGCTGACCTTCGCGCTGCCGAACTTCCTGTTCCACGTCACCACCGCCTACGACATCCTGCGCCACAAGGGAGTGAAGATCGGCAAGATGGATTACCTCGGGTTTTAAATCGACGGATTTCTATTATTCTTGATTTTCGTTCAATAGAATTCTTTTCGCAGGGGCTGCTTATTCATATTTGAAGCGAACCCCTCTAGCATGGCGAGCACACCTTTAACCAAGGACACTCGCCATGCAAGATGTATCCCGCTCAACTTTCCCGACACAGCTCGCCACATCCTTCACCGGCGAACAGCACTATCAAGTCACCGTCCCCGGCACCGCAAACGCCGCTCTGTTGTCTGTCGTGTCCTTTGAGGGCGTCGAAGCCTTGGGCGAACCGTACCGCGTCACCATCCAACTTACCCATCCGCAAGAACTTGATCGCGCCGACTACCTCGGCAAGGACGCCAGTTTCAGTATTGCCACAGGATTGCATGACCCGCGTGTGTTCGCTGGCTGCATCACCAAGTTCAACAAGCGCAAACGAACTCACGATTTCCACAGCTACGAGTTCGTCATCGAACCACTGGTTGCTCGCCTACGTTTGACTCACGCCAGCCGCGTGTTCCAGAAACAGACTGCACCGCAAATCATCGAAGCGATCTTGCGTCGCCATGACTTCAACGGCAACCAGTTCCAGTTCAAAATCCGCCGCACTTATCCCGAGCATGCCTTCCGCCTGCAATACCAGATAAGCGATTGGGATTACATTCACCTGCTCATGCAACAGGAAGGTCTGTACAGCTATTTCACACCGGGTAAATTCGGCGACATCATCGTCTTCGGCGACGACATCGATCACTATATCTACAAGCCCGAACTCAAGGTGCCGTATCGGGAAACGGCCGGTCTGGAGTCGGGCCAGGAAACGGTATTTAGTCTGCAAACACAGTCGCAAACCGTACCGGCATCGTACCGCGTGGCCGACTACCATCCGGCAGACGCCTGGGAGCGTTTCAAGGAAGACGCCAACATCGCCCACGCCGACAAGACCACCTATGGTCAACCCTACGTCTACGGCAGTCATCATCTGAATCAGAAAGATGCCAAATGGGAAGCGCAACTCAGGCATGAAGCCGCTATCGCCGGTCAGATCGTGTATACCGGGCAGAGCAACATCCTCGAACTGCGCCCGGCGCGTATCCTGCGCATGGACCAATCCCTGCCGGATGCACCCAACGGGCAAGTCATCGTCAGCGTCACCCACAGCGGCGCACGCGATCAAGCCTACAAGAACAGCTATACCGCCATTCCGAGTGACAGGCGTTATCGCATCCCGCTTGACGAAGTAAACTGGCCGAAGATCGCCGGCACGCTGTCGGCACGGGTGACGTCACCCAGCAAGTACCCGCATGCCTATATCACCAAGCACGGCCATTACACCGTGCGCTTCGACCTCGACTTCGATGAATGGAATCCGGGCGGCGAAAGCGTGCCGCTACGTTTGGCAAAACCCTTCGCCGGCGCCAACGAAACCGGCTTCCACTTCCCCCTCATCAACGGCACCGAAGCCGCGATTGCCTTTATGGACGGCAATCCGAACAAGCCCTATATCGCCTACCTGCACCACAACAGCCGTCACCCCGACCACATCACGACCGAGAACCGCTGGCTCAGTCGCAACGTCATCCGCACCCAGAGCAACAACAAGCTCAGGATGGAAGACTGGAAGGGACAGGAACATATCAAGCTGGCCACCGAACATGGAAAGAGTCAACTCAACCTCGGTCATCTGGTCGACAGCAAGAAACAGCCTCGCGGCGAGGGGGTGGAACTCCGAACCGATCATCACGTCGCCATTCGTGGTGGCAAGGGCATATTCATTAGCGCCGATGCGCAGACCAAAGCCAACGGCCCGCAACTGGATATGCAACAGGCAATCGCCCAACTGGAAGCAGCACTGGAGCAAGCAAAAGGGATGGCCGAAGCCGCCAAAGCATCCCAAGCCCTCGCCATGGACTACGAACAGTTACATCACCGGCTGGACGACACCTTCAAGCAATTGCAACAAGCCGCCATCCTGATGAGCGCCCCGGCAGGCATCGCCTTGGTCTCCGGCTGCAATCTGCAACTCAACGCCGCCGAGCATGTGATCGCCACGGCAGGCGGCAATGCCGATATCAGCGTCATGAAGAAATTCACCGTTGCCGCCGGCGAAGCCATCTCCCTGTTTGCCCAAAAAATGGGCATGAAACTGTTCGCCGCCAAAGGCAAGGTCGAGATACAAGCACAAAGCGACGACATGGCGCTGACGGCAGACAAGAACGTCATGATGACCAGCGTCAATGGCCGCCTCGACATCAGCGCCAAGGAAGAAATCATTCTCAAGGCAGGCGGTTCGTACATCAGGATCACGCCCTTGGGCATCGAAGAAGGCACCCTGGGTGACAGAACGTGGAAAGCCGACAGTCATCGCCGACAAGGACCGGCCTCGCTGGCACAAGAGATGAACGGCTGGAAGCAGGCCAAGTTCGACGAGCAACTAGGGATGCACTGGCCCGACCTACACGCTATCCCTTCGCATCCCGTTGACCTCGACAGCGACGCCGGCGTGATCAAGGGAACCACCGACGCGCAAGGCGCCACGTCCACGCAAAAGAGTTTGTTTGTGGACATGTTGCGTCTGTTTACACGTCGCGGCCAATAATTCATTTTTACTGACAGCACCAGCCATGACTACCATCAAACGCATCCTCTCCCCCATCATCCACAAAAACGGCGACGTCGAATACCAGACCTATTTCTCGCCGCCGGACGACAGCATCGCCATTTGCTACAAGGTAGCCAACCGCATCATTCCGGTGGTCTTTGTGCCTGGGGTGATGGGGTCGAATCTCATGAAGAAGAAAGTAACAGACAACGATAAGGAAGAGCCTGTATGGCTCATGGACGATGATGGGTTCACGAATAAAGTCTTCAATGGAGTAGATTTGGCCTTGAATGCACCGTCGACACGTAAAAAACTTCTCGATCCCCTTCAAACCGAAGTCTACCCTGGCGGCAAACTCCCTGAAGGAGCCGAACCCGGCATCATCTTCACCGGCGCCACGCAACAAGACAAAGACGACGAACTGAAGCGACGCGGCTGGGGTGAAGTTGCGGGGTTGAGTTATGGCGACTGGCTGAAGTGGCTGGAAAAGGAACTCAACCGTCTCGAATACTGCTACACGGGTGTGCCCGCCGACAAGCACCGTCATCAGGTCGCCAGACCGCCCGGCGTACCGCCGCTGACCCCGAACGAAGGCACGCTGGCCTACCGTTACCAGTTTCCCGTGCACGCGGTCGGCTACAACTGGCTGCAATCGAATGCCAAATCAGCCAAACAATTGCAAAAACGTGTCAATGACATCATCGGCCATTACAAAGAGCTGGGCCACCCCTGCGAGAAAGTCATCCTCGTCACCCACAGCATGGGCGGACTGGTGGCGCGGCACTATACCGAAGTGCTGGGCGGCGCGGCCCAGGTCTACGGCGTGGTGCACGGCGTCATGCCTGATCTGGGTGCGGCCGCGACCTACAAGCGCGTCAAGGCCGGCACCGAAGGCCGCGGTATTGAAGGGGCGATCGTCAGTCGTGTCCTGGGCGACACTGCCGCCAAGATGACGGCTATCCTCGCGCAAGCGCCGGGGCCGTTGCAACTCTTGCCCAGCGCACAGTATGGCGACGGCTGGCTCATGATCAAGGATGGCGAGCATTTGACCCGGTTGCCGAAGCGTCCCGAGAAGGCGGGAGAGTCCTGCGATCCTTATGGGGAAATCTATACGGTGCGCGGCAAGTGGTGGGGATTGATTGACGACAAACTGATCAATCCGCTGGATGTGAAGAAGCAGACGATGGATGCGGATTGGGAGAGCTATGCAAAATTGATCAGCGAACAAGTAAAAACGTTTCATCAGGGAATTGCCAACCGTTATCACCCCCACACCTACGCCTTCTACGGTGACGATGCCGCGCACAAGACCTGGGGCAACGTCGTTTGGGAGCGAAAGACCTCCGTAGCTATGCCTCACACAAGAAATGAGCAGATATCGACTCAATACAGGCCAGTCGGGCAACGCTCCGTCATGCAGGACTTTCGCTTGCATCAACGTATTTCCCCCTTGAGCAATGTGCGCGACATACCGAAGCATTTCGACAGCGGACAGGGGCGAATCGATGTCATGAACAAGCGTCCTTTTGAGCAGGCAAGCTTTCAGATCAAGGACGCCAGCGAGAACGGCGACGGCACCGTGCCGGTGCGCTCGGGACGCGCGCCCTCCATGTATGCCCCAGAGGACCGCGTCAAGGTCTGCATCGGCTATCCCGGCATCGATCACGAAGGCGCTTACAAAAAAGATCCGCAACGCAGGTTCGCCGTCTGGGCCATCACCAAGATTGTTCAGAACGTGCGCGGCACGGCGTTGGACTATCCCCTTCAACCGCCGGTCACCTCTGCCGCTGGCGATGCTGACCACCCGACAGAGACCACGGCATGACACTGATCTTGCGCACCCCCTTGCTGGCCCTTTGCCTCACCTTCGCCCTGACCGCCTGCGGCAGAGCGGCTCCTCTCACCGAACAGGAACAACGCACCGTGACCGAACTGACCTCCCACATGAAGACGCGCTGCGTCGGACGTTATTTGATTGACCTGCCTGCCGATGTGCAAACTTCCGGCCGTGCCACCTTGGAAGGTGTGCAGGTCAGCACCGAGAAAATGACGCAGCAGGAATTTCTAAGGGAAATGGAAGAGCGAGAAACAAAACTGCGTGCCATGAAGCATCTCAAGGGCTATCTGTTTTTCTATGGCGACTCGGAAGCCTACGTCAACAAGAGCGCGGCAGCTTCCATCAGGAAAGAGGGCATTTGGTATTTTATTCACATGGGCGACATTGACGAAGCACCAAGCCATCGAACCATTGAAGTCTACAAATGGGATCGCGATGTACGTCTTAAACTGGAAATTTCGGCATCTGACTTCACCCGTCCCGACCAAAGTGAAGACTCCATCGTGAAACAGCTATCTCCAGCAGCAAGAAACGACGTAGGCCAAAAAATTTCCAATACCTTGTATCTGGCCCGTCATTTCCAGGGCCACGCCGACGACGACATTCCGACCGGGCCGGGGGTGTGCATTGATGGGGGATTTATTGCGGGTGCTGCCAGTGACAAGGAGAGAATTGAAACCAGTTTTTATCTCACCGGACGTCGCGATGTCAGTGTTGACTTCTCAAGTGACTCTAGTTATGCCGAAGAGACGACGTTGCTACAACGAGGCGGTGAAATCAATGCCGCAGTCAACGCTGTGCAAGGCAGGACCATCCGCAACAGCGTGGTGAAGTTAGGCGATATCTCTCAGGCGGAAGAATGGCTGATCGCGTCCGTTACCATCTCCGGCGTACCCGGGCATCGTTTCCGCCTGGAAGCCAATTCAAAAATCGGCAGTACCAAAACACCTTTACTGATTCTGCAAATGGTAAATGGCGTCTTTCCGAGCAATATTCCAAAAGCCGAGCGTACCAAAGCCTCCCTCACCGAAGGCGAAGCCGTTGCCCTGTGGGACGCTGTATTGCGCACGATCCGCTTACGTCCGGGGGCGATGGACGCCATGCCCTTGCCAACGGTGTCGGCGACCGAAAGTCGCCTGCCGCTTGGCACCGCTGTCTGCAGCGGCCAGGCCTGCCGCCAGGGCGGCTACTATCGCACGCACTGGAATGGCAAGACCTACCGCGAGTTGCTCTACCCTAACCGTCCCGCACCCACGCTCAAGCTGATGGAGCCTGTTCCTTATCGCTGGCTGCCCGGTTTGATCAACAGGATGCTGCTCAAACAGGATCGGTTGCCCATGGCGTTCGCAGAACATGCTGTGAACTGGGAACTGGCCAGTTATCTTCTCTGACGGGGTACAGGTCCATACGGAATACACCGCAGTAGCGAGAACTGCGACGGCACCGTGCCGATACGCTCGGGACGCGCGCCCTCCCTGTGTGCTCCAGAGAACCGCGTCAAGGTTTGCATAGGCTATCCCGGCATCGATCACGAAGGCGCTTACAAAAAAGATCCGCAACGCTGGTTCACCGTCTGGGCCATCACCAAGATTGTTCAGAACGTGCGTGGCACAGCGTTGGACTATCCCCTTCAACCGCCGGTCACCTCTGCCGCTGGCGACGCTGACCACCCGACAGAGACCACGGCATGACACTGATCTTGCGCACCCCCTTGCTGGCCCTTGGCCTGACCCTCGCCCTGACCGCCTGCGGCAGAGCGGCTCCTCTCACCGAACAGGAACAACGCACCGTGACCGAACTGACCTCCCACATGAA
>Ga0207695_10007303_pt1 | contig 14106 bp, 17 predicted proteins | sample KBSC54metaG_FD_184354 | JGI IMG/M metagenome (GOLD analysis project Ga0207695, IMG submission 184354) | Corn rhizosphere microbial communities from Kellogg Biological Station, Michigan, USA - KBS C5-4 metaG (SPAdes) (version 2) | ecosystem: Host-associated > Plants > Roots > Rhizosphere > Soil... | reverse complement strand
GGGCGACTCGGTCGGAAACGGTCAGGCGATCTGCCGGATCGAATGATTTACCCGTCCCGAACATCGTCGCCCCTAGGGTCGGCTCATGCGCTTCCTCGTAGCTCTCGTCGCGGCACTCGCACTCACCGGCGTCGCCGGTGCGACGTCTCCCCCCGTCAAGAACATCCCGGCCGGCCCGGTATCGACGATCGCGACGCAGCGCGGCCAGCTCGTCTCGGTCGCCCTTCCGCACGTCGCCGGCAAGTCGTGGCGGATCGCACGCGCGCCGAACGCGAAGGTGATGAGGGAAGTCGCAGAGGCCGACGTCGGCAGAAACGTGGTCGTCGTCTTCAAGGCGGTCGGCAAGGGGCATGCCGCCGTCGTCTTCGCCCTCACGCGCGGTGAGACGTCGCACGCGTACGCGTCGCGCTCGTTCAGCGTGACCGTGCGTTAGGCGCCTGCGCTCATCCGTTCGCGATCGTCGCCCAGATGCCGGCGCGCGCGCTGTTTCCCTGCGAGTCGAAGACCGCGACCTGCAGGCGGTAGCGTCCATCCGGCACCCGCGTCGAGTCCCAGCCGTGGACGAGGTAGTAGACGAGCCGCGCGGGCTTGTCCGGGCCGTTGAGGGTCGTCCAGGGCGCGTAGACGTCGGCGAACTTCTCGCGCGGCGCGAGATACGAGCGGAAGTCGACCGCGGTGTGCCAGATCGCGTTCGTCGCGCCGCTTCGTAGCAGCCGCCAGCGGATGTACGCGGGCGCCACCCGCGTCAGATTCCACGGGGGCGCAGGCACCGGCGTCGGCGGCGTGTCATACGCGTCGACGAGCAGGTCGAGCGTCCCCGACAAGGCGCCGAGATCGAGCTTGTGCGTGCCGGTCGCCGCGAAGAGCGTGACGACGGTGGGGGACGTGGCGTCGACGTACGGCGTGATGCCGCCCGGGCGGAGCGGGTTGACGTAGTGGCCGTCGTGGATCTCGGCGAAATGCACGTGCCCGAAGCCCGTCTTGATCGTCGCGATCGCCGTGCCCGCGCTCACGCGCGTCGCGTCCGCGACGAGCGCGTCGACGTGCCAGTAGGAGAAGACACGGTCGCCTGTGTCGGCGACGAGTGCGACCGCGTCGGGTTGCAGCCGCACGACGCCGTCGGCGACCGCATAGACCGCCGTCCCATCCGGTGCAGAGATGTCGATGCCGAAGTGGAACGACGCCGCGTCTGCTCCTTCCTGCCGCGGATCATCGAAGAAGCTACGGACAGGATGCTGCTTGTCGAACGGCTTCAGCGGCCAGCCGTAGTTCGCGCGCGCGGCCGCCGGCGCCGCGAGCGTGAGCGCTGCGGCGGCTAGATGGAGCGCTGATACGCGCGGAAGCACCACGTCGCAAAGATCGCAGTTGCCCCAGAGAGCGCGAGCAGCAGCAGGAGATAGACGCCCGTCGGCCCCCAGTCGCCGCCGACGAGCACGGCGTTGCGCGCGGCGCGCGTGCCCCAGTTGACCGGATTGAACTTTGCGAAGGCGCGAATCCAACCCGGCATCAGCGCGACGGTGACGAGGATCGACGAGAGGAACATCAGCGGCATGCCGATCATGTTCGAGACGGCGATCATCGACGCCTGTTTTCGCATCAGCAGGGCGACGCCGTGCGAGAAACCGGAGAAGACGGCTGCGAGAAGCGCCGAGGCGGCGAGCACGATCAACCAGCCGAGCACGCCGCCGTGCACGCGCACGCCCAGGGCAAGGCCGACGAGCAGGAGGATGCAGGCCTGCACGACGGCGGTGAGCCCTGCGCGAACGACCTGCGAGAGCACGATTGCGATCCGGACGGTCGGCGCGGCGAGGAAGCGGTCGATCACGTGGCGATCGAGGTCGTTGATCATCGCCATCCCCGACCACATCCCTCCGAAGAACGAGTTCATCGCGACGATGCCGGGCGTCAGGAACTCGATGTAGCTGCCGGTCGAGGGCCCCTGCGCGCCGACGCGCTTGAACAGCTGCCCGTACAGCAGAAGCCACAGCATCGGCTGCACGATCATCATCACGATCCAGATCGGCTCGCGGCCGAGGTTGCGAGCCTGGCGCACGACCATCCACCAGGTGTGGCGCAGCAGCTGCATCAGGCCCCTCCCTCCTTGTCCTCTTCGGAAAAAGCGCGGCCGGTGTAGTGCAGGTAGACGTCGTCGAGCGACGGCCGAGCGGTCGTGACGGAGGCGACGGGGACGCCGGCGGCGTCGAGCGCGCCGAGGATCGTCGGGATCGCCTGCGCGCCGTTCGGGACGCGCGCGCGGACCTGCTGCCCGTCGACCACGGCGTTGCCGGCGATCTCCGCCATCACGCGTTCGGCGTCGGCGAGGCGGCCGTTCGCCTCCGGGAGCTCGACCGTGATCGACTCGCCCTCGAGGCCGCGTTTCAGATCGTCCGGCGTTCCCTCGGCGACGACACGCCCCTGGCTGACGATCGCAACGCGCTCGGCCAGCCGGTCCGCCTCCTCGAGGTAGTGCGTCGTCAGCAGGATCGTCAGCGCTTCCTGCGCGGCGAGCCGCTCGACCTCGACCCACATCGCCGCGCGCGCCTCGGGATCGAGGCCCGTCGTCGGCTCGTCGAGGAAGAGCACGCTCGGCCTGTGCACGAGGCCGGTTGCGACGTCGAGGCGGCGCTTCATCCCGCCGGAGTAGCCGCGCGCGACACGATCGGCGGCGTCGCGCAGGCCGACGAGCTCGAGCAGCTCGTCGACGCGGACACGCAGGTGCTTGCCGCCCATCCCGTGGATGCGTCCCTGCAGCAGGAGGTTCTCGCGGCCGGTCGCCTCCCAGTCGACACCGGAGTCCTGGGCGACGTAGCCGATCTTGCGGCGGACGCGGTTCGGATGCTGCGCGACGTCCTCGCCCGCGACGAGCGCGCGACCCGAGTCGGGATGCGTCAGCGTGGTAAGGACGCGAACCGTCGTCGACTTGCCGGCGCCGTTCGGCCCGAGGAGCCCGAAGACCTCGCCGTTGCGCACGCTGAACGAGAGGCCGTCGAGGGCCTGGACGTCCTTGTAGCTCTTGCGAAGCTCCTCGGCGACGATCGCGTCCACGACCGTCGAGACTAGCGGCGCTAGCTGTCGACGTAGCGCGCGCCGACGAAGACGCCGACGACGCTTCCGACCGCGCCGAAGAGGAGCGACTGCACGCCGAGCGAGCTCGCACCCCAGAGCACCACGGGCACGTAGCTGCCGACGAGGCCGCCGAGCAGCACGCCCATGCCGATCACACCGCGTCCCATGGAGAACTGATCGGCATTGCAGGCCCTCGCCGTTAGAGTCAGCCGCCGTGGACCTGATGGAGTATCAGGGGAAGGAGCTGTTCCGCCGTGTCGGGATTCCCGTCAGCGACGGGCGGCTCGCCACCACTCCCGAGGAAGCGCGCACGGCGGCAGAGGAGATCGGCGGCCCGGTCGTGGTCAAGGCGCAGGTGCTGACCGGGGGACGCGGCAAGGCGGGCGGCGTCAAGCTCGCCGACGACCCGAAGGACGCCGAAGCGAAGGCGAACGACATCCTCGGCCTCGACATCAACGGCCACGTCGTGCGCAAGCTCTGGATCGAAAGCGCGTCGGATATCGCGAAGGAGTACTACCTCTCGATCACCTTCGACCGCGGCGCGAAGAAGCCGCTCTTCATGTTCACGACACAGGGCGGCATGGAGATCGAGCAGGTGGCCGAGGAAAACCCGGACGCGCTGATCCGGTTGCACGTCGACCCGAGCGAAGGCTTCCAGCCGTGGGTCGCGCGACGCCTGATCTACGGCGCCGGCGTCGAGGACGCGAGCGAGCAGAAGCAGATCGCTGCGATCGTGGAAAAGCTGTACGCCGCGTTCACGCAGTTCGACGCGATGCTCTGCGAGATCAATCCATTGATCGTCACGCCGGACGGGGAGGTGAAGGCGCTCGACTCGAAGTTCACCGTCGACGACAACTCGCTCTACGCGCACCCCGACATCGCGGAGATGCGCGACAACGCAGCCGCCGATCCACTCGAGACGTTTGCACGAGAGAAGGGCGTCACGTACGTGAAGCTCGACGGCGAGGTCGGCATCTGCGGCAACGGAGCGGGGCTGTCGATGAGCACGGTCGACGTCGTTGCGCACGTCGGCGGCCGGCCTGCGAACTTCTGCGATCTCGGCGGCGGCGGCAGTGCGGAAGGCGTCGTCGACGCGCTCGAGGTGATCACGCGCGACCCGCAGGTCAAGTCGATCTTCTTCAACATCTTCGGCGGCATCACGCGTTGCGACGAAGTCGCGCGCGGGATCCTCGAGGCGCTCGACCGCCTCGACATGTCGAAGTACCCGATCGTCGTCCGCCTCGACGGCACGAACTCCGCGGAAGGCCGCCAGATCCTCGCCGATGCGGGAAAGCCGAACATCTACCCCGAGGCGACCATGCTCGACGGCGCCCGCCGCGCGGTGGAGCTCGCGAAATGACGGAAGACCTCTGGTCGGAGCGCGCGGAGGCGTACCGCACGAGTGCGATCCACTCATCGGGCGACGACCTCGATCTCGTCGTCGCGTGGTGCGAGCCTGCGGAGGGCGTGACCGTCCTCGACGTCGCGACCGGCGGCGGTCACGTCGCGCGCCGGCTCCGCGAGGCAGGCGCGACGGTCGTCACCGTCGACCCCGCCCCGGGGATGCAGGCCGACACGACGGCAGCCGCCGAGGACCTGCCGTTCGCCGACGACAGCTTCGACGCCGTGGCCTGCCGTGTCGCCGCGCATCACTTCGCGGACGTGCTCACCGCGGTCAAGGAGATGGCGCGCGTCGCGAGGGAGCGGGTCGTGATCTGCGACAACACGTTCGTCAGCGAGTCGTCCGAGGAGGCCGACCGCCTCCGCGACCCGAGCCACGTGCGCAACTACAGCGCGCCGGAGTGGCACAGCTTCTTCGAGCTCGCGGGCCTCGACGTCGTGGACGAGGCATTCATGGAGCGTCCGCTCGAAGTCCAGCCGTGGCTCGACCGGACCGGGACCCCGCCCGAGGATCAGGCCCGCGTGCGCGAGCTGCTCGGCGACCGAATCAAGGACGGCTGGATGAACCTGCCGACGCTCGTGATCAAGGGAGTCAGGACGACGTAGTGGCGATCATCGTCGACAACGACACGCGCCTCGTCGTCCAGGGGCTGACCGGCAGCGAGGGCCGCTTCCACGGCCTCCGCAACCGCTCGTACGGGACGAAGGTCGTCGCCGGTGTCACGCCGGGTAAGGCGGGCCAGGACGTCGAGGGCATTCCGATCTACAACACCGTCGCCGACGCCGTCGAGCGGGAAGGCGTGAACACGTCGCTGATCTTCGTGCCGGCGCGCTTCGCCGCCGACGCGATCTTCGAGGCCGTCGACGCCGGCGTGCAGACGGTGATCTGCATCACCGAGCACGTGCCCGTGCACCAGATGCTCGCCGCATACACGTACTTCCGTACGAAGGGCGTGACGATGATCGGCCCGAACTGCCCGGGCGTGCTCTCGCCGGGCAAGGCGAACGTCGGGATCATCCCGGCGGAGATCTTCAGCGAAGGCGCCGTCGGCCTCGTCTCGCGCAGCGGCACGCTCACCTACCAGATCGGTCACGAGCTGACCCAGCTCGGGCTCGGCAACTCGACGATCGTCGGCATCGGCGGCGACCCGGTCGTCGGCTCGTCGTTCATCGACGTGCTCGCGAAGTTCCAGGACGATCCGCAGACGGAGCTGATCGTCATGGTCGGCGAGATCGGCGGCGACGAGGAAGAGAAGGCGGCCGCGTTCATCAGCGAGCACGTGACGAAGCCGGTGCTCAGCTACATCGCGGGCTTCTCCGCGCCGCCCGGCAAGACGATGGGTCACGCGGGCGCGATCATCTCCGGGTCGAGCGGCACCGCGCAGGGCAAGAAGGAAGCGCTCGAGGCGCGCGGGATCGAGGTCGGCACGACGCCGACCGAGGTCGCGCAGCTCGTCGCCGGGCGGATGAAGTAACGCCCGCCTCCGCCTGAAACGCGACCGGCGCGCAGTGGCATGGTGGAGTGATGGACTCCGACGCCACGCTGCTCCGGCGCTCGCGCCGCGATCCCGACGCCTTCGTCGAGGTCTGCCGGAGGCATTCCGACTCGCTCGCCGATTGGCTCGGTGCACGGCTGCGCGACGACACCCTCGCGCACGAGGTGCTCGCCGAAACGCTGTCGGAGGCATGGTTCGCGCGGTCGCGCTACCGCGATCCGGGCGACGGCGACGCGCGGCCCTGGCTGTTCGGGATCGCACGCAACCTCGTGCGGCGGGTGTTCCGGGAACGGGCGATCGAGCGGCGCGCCCGGCTCCGGCTCGGGCTCCCCGTCCCCGAGGCGGACGGCGCAGCCGAGATCCTCGACCGGCTCGAGGCCGAACAGCACGCGTTCGTGCTCGACGAGCTGCCGCAGGACCAGCGCGAGGCTCTCGAGCTGCGCGTCTACGGCGATCTGGACTACGCCGAGATCGGCGAACGCCTGAACTTGACTCCTGCAGGAGCGCGGACGCGCGTCTTTCGCGCGCTCGGCGCCCTTCGGACACAAATCGGAAGGAGCGAGACATGACGATCGACACCGTCGAGCTGCTCGATCAGCTCGGCGCCGCAGTGCGCCGTGACGCAGCGCAGCGACGCCGGCGGAACCGCCTGACGCTCGCCACGGCGGCGATCATCCTCGGCGTCGGCGCCGGCGTCGGCGTCGCCGGAACGTATGACGACTGGTGGACGAACAACGCGTCGGCCGTGCAGCCTTCCCAGCTCGGCGAGGTCGCGCAGGAGAACAAGTCGGTCGGGATCGACCTCGACCTCTCGAAGAAGGCGACGGTTGCCCGCACCGACGATGCGGCGCTCGACGCAGTCGCGACGAACGGCGGCAAGGGGTATTGCCTGTCGCTGTTCGTGGGCACGAAGCACCTGGGCTCTTCGTGCACGACGGTCGCCGATTCGGAGTACCGGACCCGCGCCGACGGCTCGCACTGGATCGGCTACGGGCGCATCCTGGACGACGGCGCAACGGCGCTCGATCTCTCATCGGTCGGTCTGCCCGCGCACGTCCCGCTGCAGCGCGGCGGCTTCTTCCTCTTCGACATCCCCCGCCAGCAGTGGCAGGCGCTCGACGGCCGCAGCGGCGACGTCGCGGTGCTCGACTCGAGCGGGAAGACGATCCGCACGGCGTGCATCTACGTGGGCGTCGCGCCGCCGAGCCCGTACGCGGGGGCCGGCGGGCTGGGCGACAGGCCGGGCGCCTGCGCCGCGCTGGCGCCGATCATCCCCGACCCGCAGCTCGACGATGCGAAGAAGCTCGTGTCGGTGACGCTCGCGCACGACCATCTGCCGACGTTCACCGCCGGTCAGACGATCTCGGTCTGGCGCGCGCCGAATCGGGGCGGCGGGATCTGCTGGTACGTCGGCCCGCGTCCGTCGCAGGAGTTCGGCGGCAGCTGCGCGCGGGAGGAGCAGCGCATCGTCCGCGGCCGGCTGCCGCTGAGCGTGAGCGAAGGGATCGTGAGCGGCTTCGCGCCGGCCGAGAGCGGGATCGTCCGCGTCACGATCGACGGCGCCGACGCAGCGCTCGCGAACGGCGCCTTCGTCGGCGAAGCGGCCGCCGGCCCGGTGACGGTTGTCGGGTACGACGCGGCGGGCGCGGAGATCGCGCGAACCAAGCTGCCGGGCTAGCCGCCCGAATCGCTAGGGTCGGGACGTGGCTGCGATCTCCTTCGCGCGTGGCGTCCCGGCCCCCGAATGCCTGCCGATCGAGGAGCTGGCGGACTGCGCACGCGGCGCGCTGCTCGAGGGCGGCGCGCCGGTGCTGCTCTACGGCCCGGGTGGCGGCTACGGCCCGCTGCGCGAGTGGATTGCGCAGCGTCACGGCGTCGAGCCTGCGCGCGTCGTGATCACGAGCGGCTCGCTGCAGGGCTTCGTGTTCCTGTCGGAGCAGCTCGTGACGCCGGGCGCCCGCGTCTTCGTCGAGGCGCCGACGTACGACCGGCCGATCAAGATCCTGCGCCGGCTCGGCGCCGAGATCGTGCCGGTGCCGATGGACGAGGACGGATTGCTTCCGGACGAGCTGCCCGACGGCGAGGCCGCGTTCCTCTACACGATCCCGACCTTCCAGAACCCGACGGGCCGCACGCTGTCCGTCGAGCGCCGCAAGCGGCTCGTCGAGCTCGCCCGCGAGCGGAATTTGCTCGTGCTCGAGGACGACCCGTACGGGCTCGTGCGCTACGAGGGCGAGCCGCTGCCGTCGCTGTTCGAGCTCGCCGGCGGCGAAGGCGTCGCCTACGCCTCGTCGTTCTCGAAGACGATCGCCCCCGGGGTGCGCGTCGGCTACTTCGTCCTACCGCTGGAGCTCGCGCAACAGGTCGAGGCGCTCGCGACCTCGACGTACATCTCGCCGCCGTACCTGACGCAGGCGACCGTGCACGAGTTCCTGCGCCGCGGCAACTTCGAGCCGAACCTCAAACGCGTCAACGGGCTGCTGAAGGCGCGGCGTGACGCGATGCTCGAGGCGCTCGAGCGCCACATGCCCGACGGCGCGACCTGGAGCCGTCCCAGCGGCGGCTACTTCATCTGGCTCGATCTCCCCGACGACGCGCCCGCGCTCGCGGACGCCGAGCGCGCCGGGGTGACGTTCGTCCCGGGCACCGACTTCTTCGCCGACGGCAGCGGAGTGCAGTCGCTACGGCTTGCCTTCAGCTTCGTCTCGCCGGACGAGATCGCCGACGGCGTCCAGCGTCTCGCCGCGGTGCTAGCCGGAGCGCCGGCGCCGGCGTCGCTCTAGCTGCGCGAGCAGCATCCCGCCGACGAGGCCGATCACGAGGCTGAGCAGGATCAGCCACACGAGCGACACGCTCGCGGTCGCGAACACGAAATGCAGGTTCACCGACTTCTTGTTCTCGATCACGAACGCGATCACGTACGCGACGAGGAGCGCGAGCACGATCAGCCGCGTGTACAGCTTCGGCTGCCAGTCCTCGTTGATCCGGTCGGTGTCGATCTTCGGTCGACGCGCCAGGCGCATGACCGGATCCTATGACGCTGCGCGCAGTGGAACGAGTTGCGGCTGCTTCGGCGCCGTCATCACGCCCTTGGCGAATGCCCGGAACGTCGGGCACGGCGCCTCGCCGGGAAGGGCGCAGAGGCCGGCGCGGCGGAAATAGCAGTCACTGCAGGTCGCTTCGGTCCGCTTGCTCATTTTTCCGGGGGCTCTACTTCGCTCGTGGGTGGACGACGTGGTCGATCCTACGGTCGATCGCGTCGCGAGCAAGCGTTGTCGACAACGAAAACTGACGATTTTCCGGTAGTTTCGCTAACGCTTCAGCGGGAGCTTTGCGAGGGCCCGCAGCGCTTGGCCGAAGGTCGTGACCGGAATGATCTTCAGATTCCCGGCGTAGCGCTTCGCCGTCGCCGCGTTGCCCTGGTCGACGGGCACGAGGAAGACGTCGGCGCCCGCGTCGCGCACCCCGAACGTCTTCTGCTTGACGCCGCCGATCGCTCCGACCGCCCCGTTCAGCTCGATCTGCCCGGTGGCGGCGACCTTGTAGCCCCGCGTCGGGTCGTGGCCGAGCTCGGCCAGGACTTCGAGCGTGAACGCGAGGCCCGCCGACGGGCCGCCGACGTTGCCTGCGTCGATCTGGACGTTGAGCGGCAGCTTGATGTCCGCCGCCTGGTCGGGGGTGAAGCCGATGATCGCATGACCCTTCGCAACCGGGTTCGCGATCGTCTTCACGCGCGACGTGATCGTCTGGGGGCCGCGGCGGATCTGCAACCTCACGGTCTGGCCGGGCTTGACGTCGTTCAGGATTGCGCGCAGGCTCGCGATCGTCGGCGTCGACGTTCCGTCGACCGCGGTGATCACGTCCGCCGGTCGCAGCAGGTCGGCCGCGTGGCTCGTCGTCTCGATCTCGTCGACGACGACGCCGCTCGGGCGGGCGACGACGTTGTAGCCGAGATGCTTGAGCGCGACGGCGGCCGCGATCTGCTGCGAGACCTTCATCGCGCGCAGGTCGGCCTGGTGCGCGGCCTGGTCGCTGACGCCGGGCGGGACGAGCAGCTTCGCCGGGACCACGGTCGAGCCGGTGTGGATCCACGGGAAGAGCGCTTCGAGCTCCGACGCGCGGCGCTCGAAGACGTCGACGAAGTAGATCTTTCCCGGGCCCTTTGGATCGCGACCTCCCTGCACGCGGACGAGCGGCGCGACCGCGTGCGCGCGATCGGGCAGCAGGATGTAGTCGCTCGACGGTACGAGGTAGAGCGCGCCGAGCGTGATCAGGAGCAGCACGACGACGCCGCCGACGACGTGCCACCGGTTGACGTTCCGGCGCATCAGAAGAGAAAGCGCTGCAGGCCGCCGTCGACGACGATCGTCTGACCGCTGACATAGCGGGCGCGGTCGGATGCGAGGAAGCACACGACGTCGCCGAACTCGCGCGGCGTGCCCCACCGCCGCAGCGGGATCTCGGCGAGTTGCTCCTCGGTCGGACCGTCCGGATAGAGGTGCGCGAGCCGGTCGGTGTCGATGCGTCCGGGCGCGACGCAGTTGACGGTGACGCCCTGCGGGCCGAGCTCGGCCGAGAGCGTCTTCAGATACCCGGTGAGGCCGGGCCGGAGCATGTTCGAGAGCGCGAGGTGCCGGGTCGGCTCCTTTGCGGCGAGCGACGTGATCGCGATGATCCGGCCGTTGCCGCTGCGCTCGAGGTGGGGCAGGCAGAGCTGAACGAGCCGCACAGCCGGTTGGAGCAGGAGCTCGAACGCCTGCTCGACGCTGTCGGCGGTGACGTCCGTCGCTTTGCCGGCGGGCGGCCCGCCGGAGTTCCAGACGAGGATGTCGAGGCCGCCGAACGCCTCGATCGTCTGGGAGACGGCGCGCTCGAGATCCTGCGGCAGCGTCACGTCGCCGCGGACGGCGAGTGCGCCGAGCCGATCGGCCTCGCGTTCCAGCACGTCGCGCCGGCGTGCGAACATCGTCACGTTCGCGCCCTCTTCGCTGAGCGCCTCCGCGCTCGCGAGCGCCAGCCCCGAGGACGCGCCGCAGACGAGGGCGCTGCGCCCTTTCAGTCCGAGGTCCACGGCTCGCCACGGTAGCGGCCGAGCATCGTCACGCGGCCGCCGATCAGCCATTCTGCGACGTACACGTTCCCGTCGTCGTCGACGGCGAGGGTGTGCGGGCTGTTGAGCCGGCCCGGCTCGAGCGGCGGCGCGACGAGATTGCCCTCGGTGTCGCGGGCGTTGGGCCAGCCGTCGTCGTCCGGCGTGCGCGTCCCGGCGCCGAGGTGCTCGACGAGCTCACCGTCGCGCGTCAGCACCGTGACGCGCGCCGCCGTGAAGTCGGTCAGCACGAGCTCGTCGCCGACCGCAACGAGGTCGGTGGGCGTGACGACGACGTCCTCCCCGAGCGTGCGGCGCAGATTGCCGTCGAGGTCGTACTCCTTGATGCGGCCGTTCGCACGGTCGCAGACGAGCAGCGCGCCGCCGACGGCGGTGACGCAATGAGGGGTCGTGAAGCCGTCGTCGAGCGTGAGGTCGACCACGCCCTCGGCTGTGTAGCGGTGCACGAGCGACTGGCCGTAGCCGTCCGCCACCCAGATCGCGCCGCGCTCGTCGACGGTGACCGCCGTCGGCGACCACTTGACGCCGACGGGATACGGGCGCGGCAGCTCGAAGCCGTCGTCGAGGCGGACGACGCGCCCGTCGCGCCGCACCGTCTCGAACTCGGCGCCGTGCACGTATCGCTTCGAGCCTGTGTCGACCGCCCACGGCCAGCGCAGGTGATGCAGCTCGAGCAGGTCGGTCTCGAGGCGCGCGCCGTTGCTCGCCTCGAGCGTGTGCCCGTTCGGATGCGTGACCCAGACGACGTCGTCCCGGATCTCGATCGCCGGGTGCGCCCAGTCCGTCGACTCCCAGCGCAGCTCTACGTCGTCAACACTCCGACGACTTCGCGCACGGCTTCCGACGACGCCTTCAGCGCGCCCTGCTCGTCGCCGGAGAGGTCGAGCTCGACGATCGCCTCGATCCCTTTCGGTCCGAGCTTGCACGGAACGCCCATGTAGAGACCCTCGATCCCGTACTCGCCCTCGAGGTACGCCGTGCACGGGAGGACGCGCTTCTCGTCGAGCATGATCGAGTCGACCATCTGCGCGGCCGCCGCCCCGGGCGCGTACCAGGCGGACGTCCCCATCAGGTTCACGAGCTCGCCGCCGCCCTTCGCCGTGCGCTGCACCATCGCGTCGATCTTGTCGTCGGCGACGAGCTTGCGCAGCGGAATGCCGCCGACCGTCGTTGCGGAGACGACCGGAACCATCTGGTCGCCGTGGCCGCCGAGCACCATCGCCTGCACGTCCTTGACCGAGGAGCCCGTCTCCCACGCGATGAACGTCGAGAAGCGCGCGGTGTCGAGGATCCCCGCCATCCCGAACACACGCTCCTTGGGCCAGCCGGACACGTTCTTCGCGACGTGACACATGGCGTCGAGCGGGTTCGAGACGATGATCAGGATCGCCTCCGGGCTCTGCGCGGTCACCTTCTCGGTGACGTCCTTGACGATCTTCTCGTTCGTCGAGACGAGATCGTCGCGCGACATTCCGGGCGAGCGCGGCAGCCCGGCCGTGACGACGACGACCGATGAGCCGGCCGATTCCTCGTAGCCGTTCGAGCCGGTGACGTTCGGCTCGTAGCCGAGCACCGCCCCCATCTGGTTGATGTCGAGCGCCTTGCCCTGAGGCAGGCCTTCCTTGATGTCGACGAGCACCACGTCGGCGTAGTCGCGCGTCGCAAGCACCTGCGCGCACGTCGCGCCGACGTTGCCGGCACCGACGACGGTGACCTTTCTCCGGTTACTCATGCGGGGACACCAGCCTCCAGCTTCTCGATGATCGCGTCGGCGACCTCGCTCGTGCCGACCGCGGTCGCGTCGTCGCGCGTCGGCTTCATGTCGTACGTCACGCTCTTGCCCTCCTTGATCACCGCGGCGATCGCGCGCTCGAGCCGGTCGGCCGCGTCGCGCTCCTCGAGGTGGCGGAGCATGAGCATGCCCGACAGCATCTCCGCCATCGGATTGACCTTGTTCATGCCGGTGTACTTCGGCGCAGAGCCGTGCGTCGGCTCGAACACCGCGGCATGCTCACCGTAGTTCGCTCCCGGTGCGAGGCCGAGACCGCCGATCATGCCGGCGCAGAGATCGGAGAGCACGTCGCCGTACAGGTTCGGCAGCACGAGGACGTCGTACTCCTCGGGCCGCTGCACGAGCTGCATGCACATGTTGTCGACGATGCGGTCGTCGAACTCGATGTCGGAGTTCTCCGCAGCGACCTCGCGCGCGACGTGGAGCCACAGGCCGTCGCTGAACTTCATGATGTTGGCCTTGTGCACGCAGGTCACTTTCCTGCGGCCGTTCTTGCGCGCGTAGTCGAACGCGAACTCGAAGATCTTGCGTGTGCCGGTGATCGAGATCGGCTTGATCGAGATGCCGGCGTCCTGGTGGCGCAGCTTCCCGCCCTTGGACTCGATCCACGCGATCAGCTCGCGCACGTCGTCGGTGCCTTGCTCGTACTCGATGCCGGCGTACAGGTCTTCGGTGTTCTCGCGCACGATGATCAGGTCGACGTCGTCGAACCGCGAGCGCACGCCCGGGTAGCTCTTGCAGGGACGAATCTGCGCGTACATGTCGAGCTCCTTGCGGAGCGCGACATTCACCGAGCGGAACCCGCCGCCGACCGGGGTCGTGATCGGCCCTTTCAGGGCGACTCCGGTCTCGCGGATCGCGTCGAGCACGTCTTCCGGCAGCGGGTTGCCGCCGTGCTTGTCCATGACGTCCGCGCCGGCCTCGCGGACGTCCCATTCGAATTCGACGCCCGTCGCCTCGAGGACGCGGCGCGTGGCCTCCGTCAACTCGGGGCCGGTCCCGTCGCCGGGGATGAGTACGACGTTGTGTGGCATACGTCGAGGGTAACGGAGGTTTTTCAGCGGTTGCGCCGGTACATTCCCAGCGTGGACCTCGCCGAAGCTGCTGCGCAGGCGGACGAGCTCGCGCAGGCGGGCTCGGAGCGCGAGCTCGCAAACCTGCGGGGCGAGTGGGACGAGGAGCTCGAGGCGGCCGCCCGCAGCTCCGACTTTCGGGAACGCGCGAAGGCCTTCAGGGCGATC
>Ga0207695_10007301_pt1 | contig 14110 bp, 16 predicted proteins | sample KBSC54metaG_FD_184354 | JGI IMG/M metagenome (GOLD analysis project Ga0207695, IMG submission 184354) | Corn rhizosphere microbial communities from Kellogg Biological Station, Michigan, USA - KBS C5-4 metaG (SPAdes) (version 2) | ecosystem: Host-associated > Plants > Roots > Rhizosphere > Soil... | reverse complement strand
CAGTAGTTGCATAGCTGTAGGAGCCTTTGCTAAATCGCTCACTGCTCCAGTTGGCAATGTTGCAGGAAATAAGTTGTGCCTTCAGGTCTTCCACGCTTATCTTAAATATATTCGCCAGCGACATAAGCCCAAGCTCTATTATAGATTCGTCAGATGCATCTTTTAGCGTTGTAGCTTTTGGCCCACCCAGCCAACCGGTCAGCAGTGTTGACTTTTTGGGGTATTGCGTCCACCAGGTAGGTATCTCCTGTTCTGAGATTATAAAGCTCATATCCTTCAGGCTTCTTTGCTCATTTTCTATATTCTCCCAAAAGGCTTCTTTGAATAAGTACAGCAGTTTTATTATGCCGCCATAGCCCATGTCCTGTACAGCCATAGTATGTCCTGGTATGGCGGGAGTAAATTTAATCGCTTCGGCTTGCAGCACACCCAGGGGTACAGTTATCACTATCTGTTTTGCCAGGTAGCTTTCTTCATTTTCTGTAAATACTGCTACACGCCCTTCCTGCCAGTGTATTTCTGTTACAGCGCTGTTTAGTTCCAGCTCAAAGTCCCCTTTGTCACATTCATTCAGCAGGTATTCTATCATTTCCCCATAGCCATTGTCTATCCGGTATGTTTCTTCCTCGTCTTCATGCAGCCATTCATCACGCAGGGCTATAGTGCTTGCTCTTGCTGTATCAGCAGTATCATATCCTTCTGCGTATCTGCGCACACTTTCACGCAGGCTGCTGTACTCGTCCGCCCCAAACCATTGTTCCAGGAAGTCTGCTATGCTCATATCTTCCTTCAGCTCTTTTAATTTTTGCACCAGCAGGTCCCAGTGTGCTATAAAGTGCATTTCTTTTTTTAGCACACCATTTCTTTGCTGCCATGTTTTCCCCGCAATAGTATGGTAGGATATCTCGGCTTCCTTAAGTAAGGAAAGGGTAGTTTGTAAATGCCCATGAATAAATTCAGCCCCTGCTTCTATATGGCCTCCCATAGGGCTGTCATATATAGTGTAGATACGCCCGCCTGCACGGTCTCGTGCCTCCAACACACATACGCTTTTCCCTTTCTTCACGAGTTCCCTGGCAGCCATTAGTCCTGCTGCGCCTGCGCCTATAATAATAACGTCAATCTCTGCCATATATCTGATAAGGTTAACTAGCCTAACTAAAAATCATTCCGTGCTCAACAGCATAAAGGTCTGTATTTTTTTAACTTTTCTAAATTACTACAGTCAATACTATTGTGGGGTATTAATCCGTTAATCTTGGTAACTTCGATTTAGTATGACCTTAGGTCGCATCCCTGTTTTCCTGGCTTTTACACTGTCGTTGCTCATGTGTGGTCTTTTTCAACCACTAAGAGCGCAGAATACTTATTTTTCAGATGAGTACCATACCTTTTATGGCGGTCTTGTTTTAGGGGCTAATTTTACCCAGGTAGATGGTGATACTTACGAAGGCTATCATAAAGTTGGCCTTAATGCAGGTGGTATTGTTTACATGAAGATTTCGCAGGATATGGGTCTCAGCATGGAGATGCTATATACACAAAAAGGTAGTCACGACAGGTCGCAATCTGAGTCTCCCTATATTGGTCCATATTTTTCAGAATATAAACTGAAGCTTAATTATGTGGAAGTACCTCTTCTCTTTCACTTCCTCACTTCGCGTCGCCTGCATTATGAGGTGGGTGCTTCCTACGCGCAGCTTATCAATTCAAGCGAAAGCCTGTTCAGTGACCCTGGCATGGTCATAGACCCCAATGTATACAGTTTCCGCAAGAGCGACATCTCTATACTGGCAGGTGGCAGTTACCAGCTTTATAAATGGTGGTTTATTGAAGCCAGGTTCCAATATTCATTGGTCACAATCCGCGATGCTAATCGCATACCTTTCGGTGGGCCACAGCAATTTAATAACGTAGTTACGCTTCGACTTGTGCGTTTTCTAAACAAGACAGATAATTAAACATCTGTCTTTTCCCATATTCAAAGTTCAGTGGTGGCATGGTCTTTTAATTCCCTATGCTGTAACCATAAAAAACTTCGTTATGAGAAGCTTACTTTATTTGATCGCGATAATCTTGTTAATAGGATGGGTATTGGGCGCATTCGTTTGGAACGCCGGTAACATTATCTACATTCTCCTCGTTTTGGCTATCATCTCATTTTTATTGGGTGTTATCAGGCGCGGAAATGTTTAATAAGGATATTTAAATTCATAGAGCTATGGCTTATAGTTGTAGCTCTGTGAATATCATTCACACACATTTAAAAAACAAAACACAAAAATGAAAAAGTTATTTTTCGCAATTACAGTTATTGCAGCCATGGGCACCACAGCCATAGCACAGGAGAAAACACACGTTGTAGAAAACAAAACTACAGTAAAGAAAACATCTACTGTACCGCAGAAAGTGCACAATACTTTTAGCAAGCATAAACATTACAGCGGTGTAAAAGTGAAGCACAAGAAAGTAGTAGAAAAAACTGAAACAAAATAATTTACCGGAGTTACTGCATTATAGGTAATGCATAATTCAAACAGAAAAGCCGTTCATTTTAGAGCGGCTTTTTCTTTTATTGCAATGGTTTAATGGCGGCTATAGTGCCTCTGTCCGCTGCTTAGCGGCGGCCTGTGGCAACTGCTGAATGCAATCAGTCCTGCCAGCAATACAATTATAAGTGTGTTGTACTTTTTCATAAGCTATTTTTTAACTTGCAATAAATATAACTCAATTTCTCTTTATCGCTATGGCAAAACAAATTCAGCGTTTCGACTGGGCATTATTCTTTCTTCGGGTTAGTTTGGGCCTCGTGTTTACATTTATTACCGGCTGGGCTAAAGTAACAGGTGGTTCCGCAATGTGGGAAAAATTAGGGGCCAGCATGCATTATATTGGCGTTGACTGGAAGCCGCAGTTTTGGGGCTTTATGGCTATGCTGGCAGAGTTTGGTGGTGGTATTTGCCTGTTGCTGGGTATAATGGTGCGACCCGTAGCTGTTCTTTTGTTATTCACAATGTTCATTGCCACTTTGGCAAGCGTTCACAATGGAAAAGGCTTTTCTGGTTTGGCAGAGATAATAGTGATATTCGGCGGACTTCTTTGTGTGTTGCTTTTAGGCAGTGGAAAGCTTGGCCTACGATATTTTATTAAAAGATAAAAAAAGAAAGACCTGCATTGCAGGTCTTTCTTTTTTATGCTGGTTCTTGTTCCGTTATTTGTTGCATTATTCGTTCATGTCTGTGAGCTGGCAATTCCTGTTTGGCTATGTCCAGCATCATGTTCACCATCTGTTCGGGTAAGCCTGCTTTTACCTTTTTTACAAATTCTGCTATTTCCATATCGTTACAGCTGCGCATCATCCAGGTTACATTTACAACGGCTTTTTCTGGCGGCACGCTTGCAGATATCTTTTGGTTTACCATTCCTATTTCCATATCACTGTAGTTAGCCCATAGCGTTTCATTCAGCACAGTTTCCTCCCTGTTCATATGTGTTAGGTTAAAGGCTATAAAATCATTGAAGGTATAGAACAGCTTCGAGCCTGCTTTTATTCTTTCCAGCGGGCTTTCGGCAGCTCTGTATCGGGCAATAGCATTTTTCAGTTCATTGCTCAGTGCCTTATCCGTTACATGTTCCTGCTCAAATGCCTCAGCAAGTGCAGGGTGGTAATCTTTTATGAGGGGCAATATATGATTGTCCTCATGGTCTGCATGGTCATCAAACAGGTCCACTATCATTGCTACCTTAGTTAGCGCCTGCTCTGTGTGAGCCGTATCTGTAAAATCAGCATGCTGCAGGCTTTGGGCAGCGTCATAAAGCATCGAGCGGAGTGCTTTATGTATCATGGAAAATCCGTTAAATCTTAAGTCTTGCATGTGTTAGTTTTATATTCGGCAAAAAGAAGATTTTTTTTCGAATTTTGGCAGCGTATAATTACGCTTTGTTTTGATTTTTTTTCAATTACTAAGTTGCTTTTTCTTTTTCACAGACGCCTATATGCTGCTATCCCTTATCTGTCAATAGTTATTAGCTAAAATTATAATGATAAAATATGCAATTCATACCCATAGACAGATAAAAATTAAATATTTCTTAAGAAATTTATTAGCCTAAGGGCTCGCAGCTATAGCCTTATTTCTGTCAGCCGTCCTATCGCAACAAAAAGGCAAATGCACAGTAGTATAATATTGTTGCGCACATTCTTAGGCTCATTAAGTTGCCTATGGCTCATGGCGGCTAATATCATAATAACGCTCAATCCTCCAGCAGCCAGCGGTGTAAGTATAGGTGCTATGTGCAAGTACCACGGCAGTATTAAGCCAAAGCTGCCCATTATTTCAGACAGGCCTATGAACCGTACCAAATGTATCGGAAGGTCCACCACGCCCGTCTGTTTGGTATCTATTAATTTCTGTCTTGAAAAAGTTGACTTTGCAAAGCCAACTACTAAGAAGGTGATAGCCAGCAATATCTGTGCTATCCATAATGCTGTGTTCATATTATATTCTTTTCTGCAAAGCTCTCTACACTACAGCAACTATCCTTTGACATTTATCAAAAAATTAGACTCTGGCCCTTATCCTGCTCAGCGTTTCCTGTGTTATCCCCAGGTAAGATGCTATTATGCCCAGCGGCACTCTATTAATTAAGCTTGGTTGGGTATTCATTAGCTTCATGTATCGTTCTTGTGCGCTGGCAAAATGCAGATCATCAAATCGCTGCTGCAATTGTACCAGCCCGAAGCTCACCAGTAACCTGCCAAGCCTTTCTATCTCATGGTATTGTGTATACAGATGTTCCAGGTTATTATAAGACACCGCACAAATATTGGAAGGCTCCAGTAGCTCTACATTGCGTATATCAGGTTGCCTGGTTATAAAGCTTACTACAGATGCGGCAAAGCTTCCCTCCGCGCTTATCCAGTCAGTTATGTCTTTGCCGTCTTTATAATAAAATGTGCGACTAAGTCCTTTTTCGATAAAATAAATATAATTACATACAGTGCCCGCCTTTATCAACAAATGCCCTTTAGGCAGCTCCTCTTCTCGTGCCACTGTACTAAAGGCCTCAGTAGCTGCATCGCTCAATGGACTTATTTGTTTCAATGCTTCCAGAAATGCTTTCATTTACTGCTCACTTTTGTTTCTCAATATACGTGTAGGAATGAAGAATATAGCTGGCAGCAGTATAAAAAGAAAAGTAGACAGGTAGATGTTTACAAAGCTCAGTGGTATACTAAGTCCATATACAAACGTAGAGATCCAGTTCAGCTTGTTTATTTTTCGTCTTTCGTCATCACTCAGTAGCGCAGTATATTTATTTACCGCATTTTGTAGGGTAGAGTAGAACACGGCTGTCAGGGTAAGGACTACTCCATAAAACAGGTGCGCATCTTTTGAAAAGAAGTTTTCACCAAGCGCCTTTGTAGGTAGTGGTATTAGAGACATCATAAACAAGAACATAAAGTTCAGCCAGGTAATGCGTATGCTCACATGCTCCACAGGTATAAATATATGGTGGTGATTGAGCCAATAAATAGCTATTACCACAAAGCTCAAGGCATAAATGGCTATATGCTGCAGCACAGGGGCAAAGCTTATGGTGGTAAAAGGGTAAGGTACTTTTATCTCCAGCACCATCAGGGTAAGTATTATGGCTAATACACCATCACTTATCATTTGTAACCTTTCTTTTTTCATATTGATTGCTTGTAATGCTAAGTTATTAATATTCATAACTACGAGCTTTAATGCAAAAGGTTTCCCAAATGGGAAACCTTTTGTGTTTGTCAGCGGCGACGACCTTTATATTACTTCATCCACCACTACTTGCCCATTTCTTAGCGCCAGTTCTTCATTTATTCGTTCCAGTGCGCGCGTTTCATTTTTATTTTTCACCAGAACGCTTACCCTGTATATCAGTATAGCACATCCCACTATTACTATCGATACCACGTATCCAAGTGTATCATAGTGCTGTAGTGGGCTGCTCTTGCTGGGTTGGCTCACTATCAGCCCTGCGCATACGGCTGCTATACCGCCGGCTATTTGCTGCAGCGATGCATTTATACTCATAAAGGCACCTCTGTCTTTCATCTCAGGTATGCTGGTCATCAGGGTGGTAGCAGGTATCATACGACTCATGATTCCCATAAACAGGAACATGTTTATCACTATCACTTCCCACAGTGGTATAGGGCTCAGATTAGTGTAAATGATTATCATCACTATCGCCAGAATAGACCCTGCAGAGAATAAAAAGAATTTGTCTATTTTATCACTTAGTTTACCCACTACCGGCATTATTATGATAGATGAAATTCCCGTCCACATGTATATCATTGGTAATTGCGCCTGGCTTATTTTTATATTGTTTATCAGGTAAGCACTGCCAAATGGCATTAGCATAAAACCACCTATCGACATAAAAGCAGTAGCTATAAAGCCCACACCGTAAGTGTTATTCGTTAGTGTATGCCACAGGTGCAGAAAAGCGCTTTTGTCAGACTGTATGGCCAGGTGTTTATCTATTGGCTTCATCTTTATCAGCACTGCCGCAGCTAGGATAGTGCCCAGTATCACTATCATCATGAAGGTTGCATGCCAGTTCCAGAGGTTAGATACATATAGTCCTATAGGTATCCCCAGTACCTGGCTCGCAGCAAAAGCCATTTGTACAAAGCCCATTACACGCCCGCGATGGTTCACTGCAAACATGTCCGTGATTATCGCCATTGATATTGAGCCTATCACACCGCCAAAGAATCCGGTTACTATTCTTGCTGCTAGCAGTAGCGCATAGGTGTTGGCAAATGCACAGCACAGCGTGCCTATTATAAATCCTGTATAGAAAAATAATAGCAGTTTTTTACGGTCAAACTTATCGGCAAACCCGGCTGCCAGTATTCCTGATGCCCCTGCACTAAAAGCGTAGGAGGAAACCACCAGCCCAAAGCGGGCCGGCGGAATACTCAGCGTTTTCATGAGCACATCGCCAAGTGGCGATAGTACCATAAAGTCCAGTATCACCGTAAACTGCAGTAAGGCAAGTATGGTGATCAGGAACTTTTGATAAGGAGTAAAAGGGGCGTTTACATTAGGGGTCTGCGTTCGTATTTCTTGTTCTTCTTGTCGTTCTTGTTTCATAGTTGTTAGGTTTTATTGTTAATATTCCAGTTCGGCGCACTCATAGCCATGCAGGGCTATCAGTTTTATCACATCACTGTGTTGCAGTATGCAGCTTACTATTCGCAGCACACAGTCCACATCATCTGTGTCCACACTCCATTCTGCTATGTGCTGCTGCGCATTCAGCATGTCTGTTATACAGTGTACATCACCTTCTGTTTTTATGTTTGTCTTAAAGACCATTACCTGGCCTGTAGTTTGCCTATTCATAAAAAAGTAAATGCTCACTTATGGGTTCACTAAAAAATTATTTCTTCAGCGCCTTCAGCGCCAGGTCAAATGTTTGCCATAGTACTTGGTCACTCATCTTAAAAGGTTTTCCGGCCAGGCTGCGTCCTTCTTTATGAAACCGTATCAGGTTATACAGCGGCGCAAATGCTATAGACCAGTACACTTCCAGTGGTAATTCCGGTATTTCCCCGCGGTTCACGGCATTCGTCCATAGCCTGCCAAGTGTCTCTTTCATCTCTACTTCAAAGACACTGAAAACTTTAGCCTGGTAGTTAGATGCCCTTACCTGGTCAAAGAAGTTTACCAATTCAGGATGGTTGTTCATTTCCTTCACCCTGTTTTTCCACTGTTGCTTTAGTCCTTCTGCAAACGTTGCTTCCGGGTCTACATTCTTCAGCAGTCTTCCGCACATCTTCTTTGCTTCGTCTATAGCTATCTGTGTTATCAGGTCGTCTTTGTCTTTATAGTATATATATAGCGTAGCTACAGATATACCACATGCTTTGGCCAGTTTATTTACGCTAAAGTTGTCAAGCCCCTCGGTTACCACCAGTTCCACAGCCTTCTTCCGCACCAGTTCTTCCTTTCCTATGTCTCGGGTACGCATTAAAAGAGTATTTCCATTTTAAAAAGTTTTTTGCAAATATAAAAGAATGAACGCTTATTTATATCTTTTTTCAGTAGAAGGAAAAATTATTTTTTTTCAGTTGAAGGCTCTAGGGATTCATACATGCATAAAAATGTAAAGCCCAATAAAAAAGGCTTTACATTTTTACATATTTAATAAAGGAAAAGTTTGCCTGGCAATAGTATAGCTATTAAGCACTCACGGCGTTGGCACCGTTCATCGCCCGGAGCCCTATTTTGCAAAGAGGATTAATAAAATAATAAAGAACAAAGCCTTTATGCTACCGCAACACCATAGTACTTCCGTCGCAGCCAAAACGCTACGCGCACCAGTATTATCAATGCAGGCACTTCCACCAGCGGACCAATAACACCGGCAAATGCCTCACCACTGTTTATGCCGAATACACCTATGGCAACAGCAATCGCCAGCTCAAAATTATTTCCCGCAGCAGTAAATGCTATTGAAGTATTCTTCGAATAATCGGCACCCAAAGACTTACCAATAAAGAAGCTCACAAAAAACATGATAGCGAAATAAATAACCAGGGGTATGGCTATACGCACCACATCAAAAGGTATTTGTACGATTAAATGCCCCTTCAGGCTAAACATCACCACTATAGTAAACAGCAATGCAATAAGTGTAATAGGGGAGATGAAAGGAATGAACTTTTTAGTGTACCATTCTGCGCCTTTCGCACGTATCAGTGCATACCTGCTTATCACACCCGCAGCAAAAGGTATTCCTAAATAGATGCCTACAGACTTGGCAATCTCAACAATGGTAATGCTTACCGTAGCACCCTTCATGCCAAACATAGGCAGCAGCCAGGTAATAAACACGTATGCATACACACTATACAGCAATACCTGGAAGATACTGTTCAGTGCCACCAGCCCCGCCGCATATTCACGGTTACCTTCGGCCAGTTCATTCCACACTATCACCATGGCTATGCAGCGTGCAAGCCCTATCAATATTAACCCTACCATATAGTCCGGCTTGTCATGCAGAAACACCACCGCAAGTACAAACATCAGTATAGGTCCTATCACCCAGTTCAGCAACAAGGAAGCGCTCAGCACCTTTGTATTCCGGAACACTTCACCCAGGCTTTCGTATTTCACTTTTGCCAGTGGCGGGTACATCATTAGTATCAGGCCTATTGCCAGTGGCACATTTGTAGTGCCGCTCGAATAAGAATTAATAAATGTTGCTGATGAAGGAATGAGATAACCAATGCACACACCTATCGCCATAGCAAGGAATATCCATAGCGTTAAATATCTGTTCAGGAAGCTCAATTTTTTCCGCTCGTGTGCAGGTGCACAGTTGTTTGCTGACATGTTTTCTGTTACAGTGGTAGTTAAAATATTAATCGCAGCAGCCAGGTGCGCAGCACGCTGCTGGCTTCTCTGCATATACGGTTACACTATAGATACCAGTTTTGCTTGCTTTAAATGTAGTTATCTCTTCAGCGCTCAGGTAGTTTACCAATATATCATCAGGTATCACTATTGCCTTTTCTTTTTGCAGCACTACATTTTTAAAGCCATTCTTATCTATCAATCCCAGGTAAGCATCTTTCTGTATCGCGCCAGATACACAACCTGCATACATTTCTGCGGCCTCACGCAATTTTCCCGGCAGTTCACCCACCAGCACCACGTCCGATATACTAAAGTGCCCACCCGGTTTCAGTACCCGGTATATTTCTTTAAAAACATTATCCTTGTTAGGTACCAGGTTCAGTACGCAGTTGCTTACCACTACATCTGCCCTGTCAGCAGTCACAGGCATCTTTTCTATATCCCCCATGCGAAACTCCACATTATTAAAGCCCAGCTTTTCTGCATTATCCCTTGCCTTAGCTATCATAGCTTCTGTAAAGTCTATGCCTATCACCTTTCCCGCTTCACCCGTTAGTTTGCGCGCCACAAAGCAATCATTGCCTGCACCACTGCCAAGGTCTATTACAGTGTCACCCGTTTTTATTTTTGCAAATTCAGTCGGCAGTCCGCAGCCCAGTCCAAGGTCCGCATCAGGATTATAACCTTCCAGCTTGCTGTAGTCATCGCTCATTATGTTATATACCTCGGTGCTGCATCCGCCCGCGCCGCAGCATGAGCTCATGTTTGTCTCTTTATCCTGCAGTGCTATTTCACTGTATTTTTGTTTTACTAACTCTTTCAGTTCCTGTTCGCTGCTCATATCTTTTGTTTTAAGATTTAGGAATATGTTGGTTTATAGCCAATAGCTTAATTCACGGGCTTCTTTCACAAAGCCATTTATTTTTTCTTTTATCTCGTCACGCACTTTTCTTGTTTGTTCCAGTATTTCTTCTTTACTGCCGCTAAATTTTGATGGGTCTGTAAACGACCACGCAATGCGTTTTGTCTTTCCCGGGAAAATAGGGCAGCGTTCAGCACTCGCGGCATCGCACACCGTTACTACTGCATCATATTGTTTCCCGGCTTTCAGTATGTCAAATACACTCTTCGTAGGGTTCTTGCTTATATCTATCCCGGCTTCCTGCATCACAGCCACCACATTAGGGTTCAGCGTGCCCGGTTCTATCCCCGCGCTTTCTGCTTCAAAATTTTCAGCACCCAGTTCATTAAGAAAAGCTTCTGCCATCTGGCTGCGGGCAGAGTTATGGATACATACAAACAGTACTTTGTGTTTTATTGACGGCATCATTTATCTGGTATTATTATATTGCAATATTGCGATTGGTTATTACAAATTTTTTTAGCAACACTTATCGCCGGTCACAGCCACATCCGAAAACAATTCAGTAAAAAAATGTTTGTACTGGTTCCACATTTTAGGGTTTATGCAGTAGCACACGCTCGTTCCCTCCACAGTGCCCTGTATCAGTCCCACATTTTTTAATTCCTTCAGGTGTTGTGATATAGTAGGCTGCGCCAGTCCCAGTTCATCCGCCAGGTCACCGCACACACAGGCATTCAGCTTCACCAGCCGCAGCAGTATGGCAATACGCGCCGGGTGCGCAATAGCCTTAGCCATATTCGCCAGCTCATTCTGCTTCTTCGTAAACAAATCCGTCTTAGTAGCGCCCATTATTTCAAAAATCAATTACTTCATTGCAATATTACGATTAATAAATAAAAAAACCAAGTTAAAATCCGAAATTTAATAATTCACCTCCATTGTCGGCGGAGGGGAAGCTAACAATCCTCATCTAAGATTATCCAAAAACAATGCTGATGATAAGCGCATTAAAGCTCAGCCCATGATTGCGCCTTAATTGTTGCCGGAGACACGACACAAGAACCTGCAATAGAAGCAAACAGCCCCCACGCATACAAAAGCTCAATAGTCCCCAAAAGCGGCAATAATTTCAGCGCATGTCGCTGATAAGCGAACTGCGTCAACAGCGTAGAGCAACTTTTTTTTGCGGGCGGAGCAGTAGCAAAAAAATCCCCTTTTCTTTTGCTTACTTTTCTTTTGGGGAAGCAAAAGAAAAGTAAGAAGACAACAAGAGCATGAAACACCCTCATTCAAATCGGCACAAAATGTGGACATCTTTATTTGCAATCAGCCCTCCAGCCATAGTATCTTTGCCCAACACCAAATGCGAAATGCACGCAAGGGCGCACAGAAAAACGAAACCGGAAATTCAGTTTTTCCCATATAAACCGGAAATTCCCACTCAAACACAAGCCCATCAACGCATATTATGAATACTAAAATTTCCGGCACCGGAAATAACCGGAAATCGCATCAAATGATTTAATTCACTAATCCAACCCATCTTAACCTTTTCTTTTTGCATTTATGTCCTATATACTTTCTATTTTTGACTAAAGCCCAAGGGTTTTTGAATTTTTACTTTTGAATTTTGACTTCGACGAATGAGTGATAATTATATAGTATCAGCGAGAAAATACCGCCCCCAGACCTTCGACACCGTAGTAGGTCAGGAGCATATTACCACCACGCTGAAGAATGCCATTAAAAACCAGCACCTCGCCCACGCATACCTGTTCTGTGGTCCCCGTGGTGTGGGTAAAACAACCTGCGCCCGTATTCTCGCCAAGACCATCAACTGCGAGCATCCTACGGCAGATATGGAAGCCTGCGGTGTCTGCAACAACTGTAAAGCATTAGAGAATAATACCTCCTTTAATATATTTGAGCTGGATGCTGCCAGCAACAACTCGGTAGATGATATCCGAGAGTTGGTAAACCAGGTGCGTTTTGCACCACAGCAGGGCAAATACAAAGTGTATATAATAGATGAGGTGCACATGCTCAGCGCCTCGGCCTTCAATGCCTTCCTTAAGACATTGGAAGAGCCGCCGCCATATGCCATCTTCATCCTTGCCACTACCGAGAAACACAAGATATTACCTACCATACTCAGCCGTTGCCAGATATTCGATTTTAAAAGGATAACTACCGGCGACATAGTGGCCCACTTGCAAAGCATAGCCACCAAAGAAGGCATGCAGGCACAGGAAGCTGCTTTGCACATCATAGCGCAAAAGAGTGAAGGCTGTATGCGCGATGCCCTCAGTATGCTGGATAGAATTGCCAGCTTCACCAATGGCCAGCTTACCTATGCCAATACCATGGAGCATCTTAACCTGCTCGATGCCGACTATTACTTCAGCCTCGTAGACCACATGCTCGCGCAGGACGTAAGCGGCACGATGCTACTGCTGGATAAGGTGTTGGAAAAAGGTTTCGAAGGAAACATAGTGTTGGAAGGCCTTGCAGAACACCTACGTAATCTGTTACTATGCAAAGACCCGCGCATGGCCAAGTTGCTGGATGTGCCTAATGAACACAAACAGGTTTATTACGAAAAAGCCATGCAGGCGCCACCTTCATTTATCCTTAGCGCGCTGAACGTAGTAAATGAAAGTGAGCTCAACTATAAGAACGCTATTAATAAAAGGCTGCATGTAGAGATGTGCCTAATTAGGCTCTGCTATGTATTGCAGGCCACACAGGCTATTGCTACCGATGCTGGAGAAAGCATCGTTGTAAAAAAAAACTTTGAGCCTGTAGCACAACCTGTTACACCTACCTCTCTGCCACCTGCAGCGCAGTTTCAGCCACCTGCAAATAATGTAGCTCCACCTGCACAAGTACAGCAGGAAGGGCTGGTGCCGGTAATTGAAGAGCCCGAAGAGCCGACACTGCAGGCCCCGCCAGTATACCAGGCAGAGCCGGAACCAATAGCCAAAGTTCAGGAGCCTGCACGCCCGGTAGCTGCATCAGCTCCACAATCATCAGCTCCTGCTAATGGTAATTCTTCCCGCCGCATTAGCCGCAATATCATGGACGACCTGGATGCAGAGCTGCAAAATGCCAAAGCGGTAGAGCAGGAGAAAAAAGAACTTACCCAGGATGCTGTTCAGCAGTGTTTCGATAAATACAGGGAAAAGCTCCGTGCAGATAACAGAAGCGTATATTACGCCCAGTTCTCCGCCATGACGGTAGAAGCAGCCCCGCCTGATGAGGTGCGAATAGTAGTGCCGACAGACCTCACCGCCACATACGCCAAAGAGCACAGGAATATCCTTATAGACTATTTCCGTGAGGAGACAGCTATGCCGGCCATCAGGGTAACTATTGAGATACGGGAGAATGAAGAAATAGAGGCGCAGCAGCAGGTAAAAGTCCTCAGCCGCCCTGAAATATACGAGGTTATGGTACGCAAAAATCCCAATCTCGGCCGTCTAAAAGATGGACTTAATCTGCAAATAGACTATTAATAATAAATTATTATAATTAATGTTTGTACAGGCTCATTAGCTAATCGGCCAATTATCGAATTAGCTAATCACCATTAACCACTTTATTATTACTTTTGAACCTTAAATAGAAAAATAAAGACCGCATTTATGGCCGAAGCGATACGTATGCCACTGTTGAGTGATACGATGACGGAAGGGAAAATTATAGCATGGCACAAAAAAGTAGGAGACCAGGTAAAAAGTGACGATGTAATAGCCGAAGTTGAAACGGACAAGGCTACCATGGAGGTAATGCCATATGTAGATGGTACACTCCATTATATAGGTAT
>Ga0207695_10007299_pt1 | contig 14112 bp, 10 predicted proteins | sample KBSC54metaG_FD_184354 | JGI IMG/M metagenome (GOLD analysis project Ga0207695, IMG submission 184354) | Corn rhizosphere microbial communities from Kellogg Biological Station, Michigan, USA - KBS C5-4 metaG (SPAdes) (version 2) | ecosystem: Host-associated > Plants > Roots > Rhizosphere > Soil... | reverse complement strand
TAAAATGATAATAGCCGTCCGCATCGCGCACGTACTTATCGCCGGTCTTCAACCAACCGCCCACGAAGGTGCGGTTCGAGGCCTCGCGATTGTTCCAGTAACCGATTGCGATCGACGGCCCGCGACACCATAGATCACCTATTTCGCTGTCGCCGGTTTCACCTCCATGCTCGTCGCGCAGAGCAACTTCATAGCCCGGAACCGGCCGTCCCGAACTGCCGTAGCGAACCGCGCCCGCGCGATTGGAGAGAAATATATGCAATGCCTCAGTCGAGCCCAATCCGTCGAGGATCTCTATGCCGAAACGTTCGACCCAATGCCGCGCGATCGGTTCCGGCAGCGCCTCTCCCGCCGAGGTGCAGATTCGCAGCCGCGCAAAGTTTCGCGATCGATCGAGCGGCACTTCGGCCAGCAATCCCGCATACAAAGTGGGCACGCCGCAAAAAATCGTAGGTTGATAGCGTTCCAGCGTATGCATCACGGCGGCGGGCGTTGGCCGCTCGGCCATCAGGATTGCGGTCGCTCCGGCGTGCAGCGGGAAACTCATCGCATTGCCGAGTCCGTAGGCAAAAAACATCTTTGACGCTGAGAAAACCACGTCGTCCTCGCTCATCCCGAGTATGCCGCCGGCATAAAGAGCGGCGGTCTGCACCAGGCTGCGATGTAGGTGCATCACGCCCTTGGGCCGGCCGGTCGATCCCGAAGAGTAGAGCCAGAACGCGACGTCATCCGCCACCGTCGGTGCCGACGCGAGCGTTGTGTCCGCAGCGGCTGTCAACGCCGTAAAGCTCACGGCTCGCGCATCCGCGATCGGCGTCTCATCGCCGCAGACCACGACGCTCTTCAAATACGGCTGCGATGCGATCATCGGGGCGACGCGTGACAGCAATGATGCCGAAACCGCCAGGACCGTCGCCCGTGAATCGAGCAACATGAAATCATAGTCAGTCGCGGGCAGCAGCGAATTGACCGGCACCGGGATCGCGCCGATCTTCACAGCGCCCCAAAATAGCGCGACGAAATCGATGCCATCGAGCATGCACAGCACAATCCGCTGATCCCTCCCGACGCCCAATCCCCGCAGCGCGTTGCCCGCGCGATTCACCCGCTCCGCCAACTCCCCGTAGCTATAACTGTCGCGATCGTCGATATATGCGATTTTGTCGGCACGCCCCTCGCGCCGATGGCGCTCGATAAAGTGGTCGGCGGCGTTGTATTCGCGCGGCACCGTCACCCAACGCGCTTGGGCATCCGCAGACGCATTACTCATTCGCCGCCGGTCAATCGAATTATCCAATCGCTTCATCCTGATAGAAATGGGTATGGCGTTGCGATTCGCAGTAGTCTAAAGATAGTGGCACTATATTGCATATAGCCCAGCACGATGACAACTGCGCTAAAAGCGGCCGCACTCTCTACTGACTCGGGTAACTCCAATCCCGGCGACGCCGCAGATCCGTACCTGCGCAAACTTGGCGAACGGGTGCGCGACGCACGCGCTCGCCACGGCATGACGCGCCGGATGCTCGCGCACGATTCCGGAGTCTCCGAGCGCTATCTCGCGCAACTCGAAAGCGGGCGCGGCAACTTCTCGATCGTGCTGCTGCGGCGCGTCGCCGCCGCTATCGACGTGACTGTCGCCAGCCTGGTCAGCGAAGACCAACCGCCGATCGAATTTGAATTGCTGACGGAGCGCCTCCGCCGCCTCGATGAAACGCAGTTGGCCGAAGCCTCCGCACTCCTGACTCAACGCTTCGACGACGGTGCGGCGCGATTAGAGCGAGTTGCGCTCATCGGTTTGCGCGGCGCCGGCAAGAGTACGCTCGGACGCCGTCTCGCACGCCGACTCAACTGGAACTTCGTCGAATTGAGCCGCGAAATCGAACGCGAGGCCGGCGTAGGCGTCACCGAGATCTTCAACCTGTGGGGTCAGGCTGCCTATCGCCGCTATGAACGGCAGGCGGTCGCACGCCTGGTACGCGAGCGCAAGCACATCGTCATCGCGACCGGCGGCGGACTCGGCGCGGAACCCGGCAGCTTCGCGCGCCTGCTTGCTTCCTGCTACGCAGTCTGGCTGCAGGCGACACCCGAGGACCATTGGGAACGCGTGGTCCGCAAGGAGGGCGACGAGCGCGTCCGCGGCGGTGCCGGCGAAGCCCAGGCGATGGCCGATATGCGGCGCATCCTCGCCCAGCGCGAACGGCTCTATTGCAAGGCCGACGCGCGCCTGGATACCAGCGGCAAAAGCCCGGTGCAGTCCTTGCGCGAGTTACTCCGACTCGTCAGCGAGGCCCGGGCAAAATCGAACTCCGCGCGACGCCTCGCCCGCCGCCTATCTTAATTGGCACTCATCCCCGCTTATGCGTTTGACGCTTGACTGGTTCGTATGCATTATAATGCACTAACTCCGCAACCTTTCACTCAACGGCGCCGCATATGATCGACTTCAGAACCAATCCGCAAAAATACCGGCATTGGAAGCTCAGCCTCGACGGTCCCGTGGCGACACTTGCGCTCGACGTCGACGAGGATGGCGGACTCGCTCCCGGCTATGAACTCAAACTTAACTCCTACGACCTCGGCGTCGATATCGAACTCAACGACGCCGTGCAGCGTCTGCGCTTCGAGCATCCGGAGGTCGCGAGCGTCATCTTGACTTCCGGCAGGGAACGGGTTTTTTGCGCTGGGGCTAATATCCGTGCGCTCGGACTGGCTACTCATTCATTCAAAGTAAACTTCTGCAAATTCACCAACGAGACGCGCAACGCGATTGAAGATGCGACCCGCAACTCGGCACAGACTTACATTGCCGCGATCAACGGATCGTGCGCCGGCGGCGGTTACGAACTGGCGCTCGCGACTGACTACATCATGATGGCCGATGATGGCGCGACCAGCGTCTCACTGCCCGAACTGCCGCTACTCGCCGTACTGCCCGGCACGGGAGGACTCACGCGGTTGGTGGACAAGCGGCGCGTGCGGCGCGATCGCGCGGATTTCTTCTGCACCACCGAGGAAGGCATACGCGGAAAGCGGGCGGTGGAATGGCGCCTGGTGGACGAAGTGGTGCCGCGCAGCAAACTCATCGAAGCCGCCAACCACAAGGCGGCCGAATTCTCGGAGCTGTCGCCACGGCCACATGGCATTGGCGGAATCGCATTGTCACCGTTGGCGCGCGACGCCACGGAAAGCAGCTTGCGCTATGACAACCTCGCGGTCGAGATCGATCGCACGCGCGGCCTCGCGAACATCACGATGCGCGGCCCTTCCGCGCCGGCGCCCCAATCGGCGAACGAGATTCATCGGCAAGGGGCGTCGTTCTGGCCGCTTGCGATCGCACGAGAACTCGAAGACGCAATCCTGCATCTGCGCTTCAATGAGGAAACGATCGGCACGTGGGTATTTCGTACAGCGGGCGACCGGCGGCTGGTCGAATCGTATGACCGTGCGCTTGCGGATCACGCGGACGACTGGCTATTGCGCGAAGTCACGCTCTACCTCAAACGCACCTTTGCGCGCCTCGACGTCACCTCCCGATCGCTCTTCGCGCTGATCGAGCCGGGGTCGTGTTTCGTCGGCGTCCTGTTCGAACTCGCGCTCGCCGCCGACCGTATCTACATGATGAATGGGCGGCGCGAGAACGACGAAACCCCGGCCGCCGCAATCACTCTGACCGGTTCCAATTTTCGGCGTTTTCCGATGTTGAACGGACTTGCGCGAATCGAGACGCGCTTTATCGACGACCCCAATCACCTGGAGGAGTTGCGCGGGCGTATCGACGACGACCTGCACGCGGACGAAGCCGAAGAGCTTGGGCTGGTCACCTTCGCGCCCGACGAAATCGACTGGGACGATGAGGTGCGGATCGCGATCGAAGAGCGTGCTTCGTTTTCACCGGATGCGCTGACCGGGATGGAGGCGTCGTTGCGTTTCGCCGGCCCCGAGACCATGGAAACCAAAATCTTCGCGCGCCTCTCCGCGTGGCAAAACTGGATCTTTCAGCGGCCCAACGCGGTCGGCGAAAACGGCGCTCTGAAACTTTACGGCACCGGCCGGCGCGCGGAATTCGACGCGCGGAGGGTATGACGATGGCGATCGATTACGCCGAGCGGATTCCCAATAACGTAAGTCTGGCCGAAAACCGCCGCCTGCAACGCGCGCTCGAACAGTGGCAACCGGGCTTCCAGAGCTGGTGGGCCGAGATGGGCCCGGTCGGCTTTCAGGCGCGTGACGTCTATCTGCGCACGGCGACCTCGGTCGATGCGCAGGGTTGGGCGAGCTTCGGCTACGTGAGAATGCCGGAATATCGCTGGGGCATCTTTCTCGCCGACGCCGTGCACGATCGCAAAGTCGCCTTCGGCGATCACAAAGGCGAACCGGTCTGGCAAGAGGTGCCGGGAGAGTATCGCGGTGCGCTGCGCAGACTGATCGTCACGCAGGGCGACACCGAGCCCGCCTCGGTCGAACAGCAGCGGCATTTAGGGGCCACCAGTCCGTCGCTTTACGATTTGCGCAACCTCCTCCAGGTAAACGTCGAGGAAGGACGGCATCTATGGGCGATGGCCTACCTGCTGCATGCGTACTTCGGACGGGACGGGCGTGAAGAGGCGGACGCGCTATTGCAACGGCGCTCCGGCAGTGACGATAATCCGCGCATCCTTGGCGCCTTTAATGAGCAGACCCCCGACTGGCTATCATTCCTGATGTTCACTTTCTTCACCGATCGCGACGGCAAATACCAGCTCGCCAGCCTCGCCGAATCAGCCTTCGATCCGCTCTCGCGCACTTGCCGCTTCATGCTCACCGAGGAGGCCCATCACATGTTCGTCGGCGAGACCGGCATCGGCCGTGTAGTGCAGCGCACCTGCGAATTGATGAAGGAGCATGACACCGACGAGGTCGGACGCTTCGGCGGTATCGGCCTGAAATTAATGCAGAAGTATCTCAACTTCCATTACTCAGTCTCGCTCGATCTCTTCGGCGCGGAGCTTTCTACTAACGCCGCAAATTACTTCAGCATGGGACTGAAGGGACGCTTCAACGAGGAATCGCGCGACGATGACCATAAATTGAAAGAGACTTCGTACAGGATTACGCAGGTTGATGAAAACCGCATCGTGCAGAAGGACCAGCCGGCGCTGCTCGCCCTCAACGAGACTCTGCGCGACGCTTACATTGCCGATTGTGCACGCGGCGTATCGCGATGGAACAAGGTAATCAAGGCCGCGGGAATCGACTTTGAATTGCGCCTTCCCCATCGCGGCTTCCATCGCGCGATCGGCGACTGCGCGTCGGTCAAGGTCACCCCCGAGGGACGCCTCATTACGGAGGCAGAATGGGCGGCGCACCATTCTCATTGGCTCCCAACGCCGGAGGAACGCGTGTTCGTGGGGTCGCTGATGATCGGCGTCACCGAGCCGGGACGGTTCGCCGGATGGATCGCACCGCCCGCGCGCGGGATCAATCACCAGGCGCTCGATTTTGAGTATGTAAAGCGCTAGCGCACCGGAGGCGCACGCGATTACTCAGTCGCACACGGCGCGCTTCAGTCGCTCCAACGCGAATGCATTGGTCGCCGCCTCAATTCCTCGATGATGGAATGAACGGCGGCATTCCCGTATGCGCGGTGACGCCTCCGTCCACTACAAATTTTGCGCCAGTGATGAATGATGCTTCGTCGGAAGCGAGGAACATCACCGTGTTGGCGATTTCCTCGGGCTCGCCCATCCGCCCAACGGGATGTATCGCACCCATGGTGCGACGGAATTCGTCGGCACGATCGCCACCGAGCACCTGGGCCACGCGGGTATTGATGCCGCCGGGGCATACGCAGTTGATGCGGATCTTGTGCTTGGCATTTTCCAGTGCCGCGGCGCGAGTGAGATTAATCACGCCGGCCTTCGCCGCATTGTACGAGGCCATTCCGTAGTCGCCGCGAGTACCTGATATCGACGCGGTATTGATAATCGCACCGCCACCCTGCTTGCGCATGATCGGGACCGCATACTTGATCCCCAGGAACGTACTGGTCAGCGTCACGGCCATCACCCGGTTCCACGATTCCAGCGTGGTGTCGTGAACCAGCGCGACCTCGGCCATGCCGGCGTTATTGAACATGACGTCGAGCCGTCCGTAGTTATCGAGTGCGAGCTTGATAGTCGCCTGTATCGCCTCCGGATCGGAGGCGTCCATCTTGATACAGACCGCGCGACCGCCCGCCGCCTTCACTTCTTCGGTCACCGCTTGCGCACGCGTACCGCTCAGGTCCGCGATCACCACCGCCGCGCCTTCCTTGGCAAAGCGGCGCACTGTGGCTGCTCCGATTCCCGCGCCGCCCGCCGTGACGACGGCGACTTTACCTTCGAGTTTACCTGGCATGACTATCCTTTCGGCAGGCCGAGCACGCGTTCGCCGATAATGTTGTGTTGGATTTCATTGGTGCCGGCCGCAATCGTGCCGCGGCGCGCCGCCAGCATCCGATGTGACCATTTGCCGCGATCGATCGCCCCGGCCGCCCGGTATTCGAACTGACTATACGGGCCGAGGAGTTCCATCGCAAATTTCTGGATGCGCAGGTTCAATTCGGTGGTGCCGAGCTTCATCACCGACCCTTCGGGTCCCGGCGGCAAGCCGCGAAGCTGGCGCGTGAGTTGGCGCAGGCTGGTGTACTTGAGGCCCTCGGCCTCGCACGCGAACGCCGCGATCCGCTCGCGCACGTAGCCATCTTCGATCGCCGGGCGTCCGTTGCGTTGCACCTGTTTCGCCAGCTCACCGAGTTGCCGGACTTCGACCATCATATCGGTGCGGCCGCCGTGAATGGTGCGCTCGAACATCATGTTGGTAATCGCGACCATCCAGCCCTGGTTCTTCTGTCCGACCAGGTTTGCCTTCGGTACTACTACGTCCTCGAAATATACCTGGTTAAAGCCGCTCTCACCCGTTATTTGTACTAATGGCCGAATAGTCACTCCGGGGCTTTTCAAATCAACCAGTAGATAACTCAGCCCGCGATGCTTCGGCGCCGTCGTATCGCTACGGCAAAGCAAGGTCGAAAAGTCCGCATGATGCGCATTCGAGGTCCACACCTTCGACCCGTTCACGACGAAATGGTCGCCGCTGTCGACCGCGCGGGTCTCGACCGCGGCGAGATCAGAACCGTGATTCGGCTCCGACAGGCCCTGGCACCAGATTTCCTCAGCCGAGGGAATCTTCGGGATAAAGCGCGCTTTCTGTTCGGGCGTCCCCCATTGCATCAGGGTCGGGCCCACCCGCGCGATGCCCTGGAAATTCACCACCGGCGGCGCCTTCGCGCGGTCGAGTTCCTGATGATAGACGAACTGCTGCATCAAGGTTGCGCCACGGCCGCCGAATTCTTTGGGCCAGTGGATGCACATCCAGCCCGCATCATAGAGCTTGCGATGCCATCCGCGGCGCCGCTCGAACTCGGCCCTGGTATCGGGATCGGCAAGCTCACCATCGTCACGCCAATCGCGCGGCATATTCGCTTCGAGCCATCGGCGAAACTCGTGGCGGAACGCTTCGTCTTCCTCGCTGTATTTGAAGTCCATCAGGATACCCGGAACGGCTAACGCGGGTCGTTCGGGATCGCGCGATCGGTGAAGCTCATCACCATGCCGAACGAATCGCCGGTGTTGAGCACAAGCGTGTCGCCGCTCTCCGTTTCGATCCGCTGCCCCTTTGACTTCAAGAACTCGGACGCGCGCTTGAGGTTGAGCGTCTTGAATGTCACGGCGTGCACGCCTTCGCCATTCGCTGCGAGGTCGCGACCCTCGGGGCTCGCCGCCGAGAGCGGTTGCGCAGCCTCGATAATGGTGTCGTCACCCACCGCGATGAAGGCGCTACGTTTGCGCCCCGCGGTCTCCGATTCGTGCAGCAGCTTGCCGCCCAGCCGATCTACGTACAGCGTTTTCGCGGCTTTCAGATCGCCGAACAGCACCGTGATGTGCGAGGTACGATCGATGCCCAGCGGATGATGCTCGCGCCACGGCGCCGTCGTCCATCCGGACTGGAAACGCGGGTCCGCGATGTAATCGCCATTGACCGCGAACTCGAGCAGCGCGTGCGTCTCCTTCGGATGCGTCCAGATGGCCGGGGCGCGCGACGGCGGCTTCACCACTTTGCCGGTCACGTCGTACAGTCGCAGGTTTTGCTGAGTGAGGTCGGCCGCAATCGCGCCAACGTTATCGACGTACCACGCGATCGAGTGGAAGTGTTCGCCGAAGCGCCCGAGGAACTTGCCGATCGGCGTGCGCTCGGCGTCCGGCACCTTCGCCAGCATGACGGGTTCCATCACGAGGTCGCCGATCAACAGCAGCGATGCCTCGCGCGCGGCCAGCTTTTCGAAGCCGTGATAGAAGCGATTGACCGCGAAAATCTCGTCGTACCAACGGTCGCAGGCCGCCAGGTCTTTCACCACATGGGTGAGATGGAAGATTTTGCCGATTTTGAACATGGGATGACTCAGCCCCCCTACTTCAATCCGAGCGCCGCGAGCGGCGCGCGATCGGCGACCGGCCCGCGCGAAGTGCCGGCTGTCAACTTCACCGACCCCGGCGTGCGCTGGAACGGATCGGGCAGGTCGATGGCCTTCGCATGCTCCTTCAACGCCGGCATCACGTCCTTGGCAAACAGCCGCATACTGGTTCGGCGATCCTCGTTGCCGACCGGGCCCTGAATGCTGAACATGATGAAGACGCCGGGGCGCAGCACGCTCAGAATCGACTTGATCTTCGGAATCACCGTGGTAGGCGTTCCTGCGATCACCTGCAGATTCTGCTGGACCTTCTGCAGACCCGCGCGCAGCTTGCGCCGCACTTCGTCGTAATTCACCGCGCCGGTTTCGCCCTCCTCCATGCTCTCCCGGATTTTTTCGCCGCTGACGCCGAGCCAGGTGCTGGTCTGCTGCTTGGCAAGCATGCGAATGGCGCCCTTGGAGTTGTAACCGGGCGGCATCGTGAACTGCGGCGCGGAAAACGCATTCTGGCCACCGCCATACACGAAGTTGTCGGCGATCTTCTGCGCTTTTTCCTCGCTATCGGCAATCACCGTGGGAATCAGGTAGCCGAAATTCTCGGAGCCGGCCTGATAGCCGTTCTTCGCCGCGACATCGGCGTAGAAATCCCACAAATCGCAGGTGGGTCCGAGTTGTGTGCCGAGACCTATATAAGGATAGCGATGTTCCGCGCACCACTGCACGGTCTCCGGACTGAGCACGCCGGGAATCCACATCGGAGGATGCGGCTTCTGATACGGCAGCGCCCACGGATTCACGTGGCGATAATGAAAATGCTTGCCCTCATAGCGCCACGGGCCGGGCCGCGTCCACGCCTGCACGATGAAGTCGTGGGCCTCGTTGAACATCTCGCGGTTGTAGGCGGGATTGGCATTGTTGAAGAACTGCTCGCTACCCGCACCGCGCACCCATCCGGTGACCAGCCGCCCGCGCGAGATGAGATCGATCTCGGCCAGCTCTTCGGCCATCCGCAGCGGATGCTTGATCACCGGCAATGGATTGCCGATCAGCACGATGCGCACGCGCTTGGTCCGATAGGCCAGCACCGACGCCTCGACGTTCATCACCGAGCCCATGCAAAACGGATTGCCGTGATGCTCGTTGAGTGCGACGACGTCGAAGCCGAGGTCTTCGGCGTAGCAGTATTCGTCGAGATAGTAATGATAGTCGTCAGACGCCTTCTCGCGATCGAAAAAACTATTGGAGACGGCGAAGTAGCCGCGGTTGCGCAGGATCTCCTCTTCAGGCAGCCAGCGGTACGGGCGTTCGGTGAAATAACCTACTTGCATTTCATCTACCTCTCGGTTGCCCTTCGTCAGGCGGCCAGGAACTTCCTGACCGCACGATCGAACTCCGCAGCATTTTCAATTTCCGGACGATGGCCCGCGCCCTCGATCTCAACGACCTGCGCGCCGGTAATCGCGGCGCGATACGCGTCGATGCATCCGCGCGGCACGACCTTGTCATGCGTGCCCCAGACCAGCAGCGTGGGAGTTTCCAAGCCACGCAGAAGATGCGGAAGGCTCGGGTTGTGCATGAACGGTTCCCAGCCGATGCGCGCGGTTTCGGAGCGGGCCTCCTCGAACGCCTCGAAGCGATCCGGCGTCATCTGGCCGCCGTAAATCTTGGTGTACTCCGGAGTATTGGCGGGGTCCGCGATCGTCGCCATCAGATGGCGCCGTACCGTCACCGCGAAGAAATCCATGATCTCGCCTTGCGCCGGTTTGATCCCCATCGGAGCGACCAGCACCATGTGCGAGAAGATCGCGGGATCGGCAGCCGCCATCTCCGCCGCGATAAAGCCGCCAGCCGAGAAACCGATCACATCGATCGGCTCGAGCTTTATCTCGCGCAGCACTTGCGAATAAAAGCCGCCGAGGTCGCGATAATTCATGATCCAGTCGATGCGCGGGCTCTTGCCGTACCCCGGCTGCTGCGGAATCAGCAGCGTGCGATCCTGGGCGAGCTTTTCATTCCAAGTCACCCATCCCGGATAACCAAGTTCGTCGTGCAAAATGAGCAGCGGCTTACCGGAACCTCCGCGCACCAGCGCGATCTCGGCCCCCGCCGCCTTGACGGTCTCTTCGATAAAGTTTGCCAATGGTGTCTCTCTTTTGGTTAAACCCGATTCAGCTTGAACGCGCGCAGCTTGCGGATTCGGCATCGGGCTCGTCGCCGATGCCCGGGCCACGCAATCAATCGTCGTTGCCATTCTCTTCGCAATAAACCGCCGCCAGTGTCAAATGGCGCGCGCGCGAATCAAATCATCGTGCGCTTGCGCTTCAAATCACCCTGATGTTTAAGATGCCGGTCACAGGCGCACGCACATTCGCGAGGTGATCATGGAGTATCGACGGCTTGGCAATTCGGGTTTGCAGGTTTCGCTCGCCGGGCTCGGCTGCAACAACTTCGGCATGCGGATCGACGCCGAGCAGACCCGCGCAGTGGTCCATTGCGCGCTCGACGAAGGCATCACGCTGTTCGACACCGCCGATATCTATGGGAATCGTGGCCAGTCCGAGGAGATGCTCGGCAAGGCGCTCGGCAATCGCCGCCACGAGATCGTGCTGGCGAGCAAATTCGGCATGGCGATGGGCGACGGGCCGTACAAAATCGGCGGGTCACGCCGGTACATCATGGCCGCTTGCGAGGCGAGCCTGAAGCGCCTCTGCACCGACTATATTGACCTCTACCAGATTCATCAGCCGGATCCGGTCACACCCGAAGAGGAGACGCTGTCAGCGCTCGACACACTGGTTCGGGCGGGCAAGGTGCGCTACCTCGGTAACAGCAATTATGCGGGATGGCAGGTGGCCAACTCCTCGTGGATCGCGAAGTCGCGCGGATGGGCGCCCTATGTCTCGGCGCAAAACCAGTACAACCTGCTCGACCGTAGTATCGAGAAGGAGCTGATGCCGGCGTGTCGCGAATTCGGGATCGGCATCCTGCCGTTCTTCCCACTCGCGAGCGGCTTCCTCACCGGTAAATACCGCAAAGGCGAGGAGCCCGCGCAGGGCACCCGCTTCGCGGCGATGCGCCGGCTGGCCGATCCGATGCTCACCGAGGCGAACTTCGCGATGCTCGAGCGACTCGACGAGTTCGCCGGCAAGCACGGCCATTCGCTGCTTGAACTGGCGGTCGGGTGGCTCGCGACGCAACCGGAAATTTCGAGCGTGATTAGCGGCGCGACCAGCCCCGATCAGGTCAAACAAAATGCCAAGGCGATCGACTGGCATCTCTCGGCCGAGGAGATGGTGGCGGTCAACAAGCTCACCCGCAAATAGGAAAGATGCGTATGGTTGGCACCGACAGGTTGTAGATGAATTTGCGCACGGCCCATCCGGACCAACCATGGCTATGGCGCGCTGACTGGGCTGCCGGGGAAATTCATTCCAGTCCCAAGGCGAAAGCGATTGGCCTCTCGCTGCTCGCGATATTCTGGAACGTTTGTGCGCTGGCGGCCGTCGGCACCGTCCCGAATATCACCGGGCCTGATCGCACGAAGACGATTGCCTGGATTATGGCGTTTCCAGCGATCGGCCTCGGAATCCTGCTCACGGCGGTGCGCGCACTGCTTCAATGGCGCGAATACGGCGAATCACGCTTCCTGCTCAAATCCGTGCCCGGATCGATCGGCGGTGCGCTCGCGGGCGAGGTTCGCTGCTTGCATCCACTTCCACCGATGCGAGCAGTGGAACTCCGACTCACATGCATCAACAGCGCTCGGCAAATCGATGGCAAGATCGCCGATCAACCCATCTGGAGCGATCAGGCCGAAGTTTCGACGGACGCCGATGGTGGTATTCCCGTCGCGTTTTACATTCCACCCGAATGCCGACCCACCGCGACCGAACCTCTTGATAATCGCGTCACCTGGAAGCTCATTGCCTCTTTCACCGCAAACCCGGTTTCATATCGCGCAAAATTCGAGGTACCGATCTTCAAACTGAACGGGACTCTCTCTCGCCCCGCCGACACGGTTCAGTTACGCGCGCTGCGCGACGCGAGGGTCAAGGCATTCGAGACGCCAGAGCCGTCGCGCATCCGGGTAACGCTCACCGATGACGGCTCGACCGAGATTTTCTTTCCCGCGTTTCGTAATCCCGGGGTCGCGCTCTGGGTGACTGCCTTTCTCGTCGTCTGGAGCGGCGTAACGTTCATCATCTTCAAATACAACGCGCCGCTAATTTTCAAGATCGTGTGGCCGCTTTTCGATATGCTAATCGGCATCTGGACGATGTTTCTGCTATTCGGTTCGACCGCGGTTGTAATCGGCCGGGGCGAAATGACGATCGTTTCGCGATTGATCGGGATTCCGGTTCGCAGACGCCGTTTGGCGGTGTCCGAAATCAGCGAAATAGGAACTGGAGCTGGCATGTACGCTGGCAACACCGTTTATCGGCGCATCCAAGTCCATCGCACCGGCAAAGACACCCTCAACTTCGGCGACGGCATCCCTGATTCGATCGAAGCGGAATGGATTGCGTCCAAAATCACGCAAGCCATCGGCTTGGAGAATCGCGAGGATCAATCATAATGACGAAGCCCGCATCTTTAAAATGCGACCTTTAAGGATGTGGCGGCCCGATAACGTGAGTTGTCACGACCGCGCCCGGTCGGTTCGTGACGATGAGACCCACCGCTGATTCCGACGCGGGCGGCGCCGGGATCGACTTCGCGTTCGGAGGTACCGGCGGAGTTCCTGAGATGGGGGTGATGACACCGATCGTGTAGCCGCGACCGAGCCGTCTATCTACTGACACGACCGCATCGGCGAATTCGTTGCCTGTCGATTGAACAATGAATGCCTGGCCACCAGCAACATTGGCCAATTGATGGAGAGCGTCCGCATCCACCCACTCGGCGTCGCCGTATGAACTCACAAGCCGCTGGCCGGTGAACGGTTTGCCGATTCCGATCACGTAGATTGGTACATCCTGTTGCCTGGCCAGAGCGGTTACCTGCTTGAGCGTGGTTGTGCTCGTATTGTCCATCCCATCGGTGATCACCAGCAATGCCTTCCGTGCATAGCGCGCCTTCTGCAGGATTTGGAGACCGTCGAAGATCGCATCGTACAGACTGGTCTGGCCGAACGCGCGAAGCGCCATCAGATGACTAGCCACTGCCGCATGGTCAGTAGTCAGTGGCTGGAGCAGATACGGACGCCAGGTGAAGGCGAACATGAACAGCTCGTCGCACGGGTCGGACTTTGTCAGAAAATCGACCAGCGCCGAGCGGACCGTTGGCAGCTTCGGCTCCATGCTACCCGACGTATCAACCAGGAGACCAACGGTTACCGGCGCTGCCACATCTTCGTGGAAATAGGCAATCGGCAGCGGCATCGCGGATGAGTAAGGGACAAAGTCCGACTCTCTAAGGCCGGAAATCGGGCCACCGGATTTGTCTGTGACCGACGCGCTCAATTCGAGATAGCCCGGCTTGGTAGCGATTTGAGATGGCGCCTCGAACGGCGACGATGGTCCCGGGACCATTGAGCACGCTGTGAAATGGGTCGCCGCAATCGCCGCTGATTGTGCAGCTAGCGCCTTGGCTGCCGCTGCATGAGCAGCAATCTCCTG
>Ga0207695_10007297_pt1 | contig 14115 bp, 10 predicted proteins | sample KBSC54metaG_FD_184354 | JGI IMG/M metagenome (GOLD analysis project Ga0207695, IMG submission 184354) | Corn rhizosphere microbial communities from Kellogg Biological Station, Michigan, USA - KBS C5-4 metaG (SPAdes) (version 2) | ecosystem: Host-associated > Plants > Roots > Rhizosphere > Soil... | reverse complement strand
CGGATAGACGTACAACGAATCGTGCGGATCGAGTCGCCGGTTCGGCGATTGAGTCAGCAGCAGCGACGCGCGCACGATCGTCGTCGAATCGACGATCCGCGATGGGACGTTGAACCGAATGAACGATCGGCGCGATGGTACACCACCCACGCCCAGCAGTATGGCGGGCGTACGCGTGGTACCGTTCAAGACGATCGTGTAATCGGAGAGTGGCCCGGATAGAAACGGCTGATCCGTTGGCGTATTCGACACGGGTGCGACGTTCACAGGCGCTGCTGCCGTGTCCTTCGACGCGGTGATGTGCAGCGTCACACCGAGTCCGAGGGTCGTACTGCCGACGCGCAGATCGACGCCCTGCGTACTGACGATGCGAAGCCCGACCCGGAGCTTGGTGCCGTTCTTGACGCGATCCAGCACCGAATCCGTCGAGACAGGAATGCGCAGCGTGTCGAGCAGCGACTCGGGCGCGAACGTCTTCGAGCCGATGAGCCGATCCGGGCGAAAGAGCGGTGCGAGTATCGCCGCGACCGTGTCGGTCGCCGTGGTATCGACGTCGTAGGCCTCGATCGTTACGGGCGCCTTCGGCCGCCTCAGACTGTCCGGCTTGACGATCGGCGTGATGAGATATGCGCTATCGATGTTCGCGATGGTGCTATCGACGCCGCTCTTGGTGTACGATTGCGGCAATGTGTCGTAGCGGATGATGGCGCGCGTCTCGACGGTGTCGCCGTGCGACGCCAGCATGAGATAGCCTTCGGCGCCGATCGGCGGCAGCCCGGCGATCGTCGTGTCGGAGACGGCCGCGTCGATGGTCGTATCGACAAGGGTGATCGCCTGCTCCGGACACAAGAGCGGACAGGACTTGCCCGCCTCGAGCTTCTCGCTGCACGCCGCGATCGAAAACACCACTGCGATGCCCGTGAGCAACAATGCGACTTTCTTAAGCAAAACGAGCTCTCCGGTTCATCGCCGGTCCAGTGAATTCGGGGTAAACGCGCGGGGTAGCAATTCGTCCAACGTCCAATGCGCCTCTCGGCCGGAGCGAGTCACGCTCACGACCAGCAGATGCGGCGAAAATTCCTCCAAGACCTGACGGCACATCCCGCACGGAGGCGTGGGCTCGTCGGCTTCCGTCGCAATGAGAATTGTCTCGAAGCTCCGGTTGCCGCGCGCGACTGCGCTCGCGACCGCACCCCGCTCGGCGCAGATTCCAGACGGGAACGCCGCGTTTTCGACGTTGCAACCTTCCGTGATACTGCCGTCCGACGACAGAATCGCGGCGCCCACCCGAAAGTTCGAGTATGGCGCGTAGGCGCGCTCCATCGCGGCAAACGCGCGCTCGCGCAACACGGTGAGCGTCCGCTCGTCGCTCGGCGGCTGCACACCAGTCACCGGCCGATCCGCTGCCGCCATCCTATCGAGCAACCAACTGCGGGACGAAGGACGTACCGCGTCCCCGATAGGCGACGCCGAACCACTCAGCGACAGTCGCGCCGAGGTCGGCGAAGGTCGAACGGCGTCCGAGATCGACTGGATGGACCGAAGGACCGAGCGCGAGCAACGGAACGCATTCGCGCGCGTGGTCAGTCGAAGGCGTTGTCGGGTCGTTTCCGTGGTCGGCCGTAATGAAGAGCAGATCGTCCTCTCGTAACTGAGACAGCAAACCGGGCAGTGCCGCGTCGAACTCCCGCAGCGCACCATAGAACCCCGGAACGTCGTTTCGGTGCCCGAACGCCTGGTCGAAATCTACCAAGTTGGCGAATAGTAACCCACTTGACCCGCTACCAAGCCACTTCTCGATCAAAGCGATCCCTTCCGCGTTGCTCGCGGTGTGCCGCGACTTGATCGCGCGTCCGGCAAACAAGTCATCGACCTTTCCTACGCCGGCCCGTTCGATGCCCGCCAGCTCCAGCGCGTCGAGCAAGGTTTGCTCCGGCGGCGCGATCGAAAAGTCGCGCCGATTCTTCGTGCGCTCGTAATTACCCGGCTGACCCACAAACGGTCGCGCGATGACCCGTGAGACGTCGTGCGGCGCGACGAGCATCTCGCGGGCCGCCTCACAGCCGCGGTACAACGCATCGAGCGGGACGACGCCCTCGTGCGCCGCAATCTGAAAGACCGAGTCGGCGGACGTGTAGACGATCCACGAGCCGGTGCGCTGATGCTCAGGTCCGAATTCGTCGATGACCGCGGTGCCGCTCCCAGCGACGTTCCCGATGACGCCTCGACCTGTCCGCTGACTGAACTCCGCGATCACGTCGGCGGGGAATCCGTGCGGGTAGGTCGGAAACGGACGGGCGAGCTGCACGCCGGCGATCTCCCAGTGGCCCGTTGTGCTGTCCTTCCCGGCGGAATTCGGGATCATGAGACCCCACGCGCCCGCCGGGGGCGCCGCCGGGCTCATTCCCGGGAGCGACGCGATGTTTCCGAGCCCAGCGTGCTCCAAGTTGCGCAAATCCATTCCGCCAACCGCGCGAGCAACGTTGCCGAGCGTGTTGCTGCCAACGTCGCCGTAGTGCGCAGCATCTGGCGCTTCTCCGATTCCAACACCATCGAGCACGATGATCGCCGCGCGCCGGCTCATGCGTCGCCCTCGACGCCGACATAGCGCCGCGGAAGTCTGCCGCGCAGCCCGGTCAACACCTCGTAGGGGCTCAGCTCTCCCCAAGCGGCAACCTCGACGACGTCGATGCGGTCCGCGCCGTCCGAGCCGATGAGCGTGGCGCTGTCACCAATCTCGCAATGGACGTCCGTCACGTCGACCATCGTCATGTCCATGGTGACCACGCCGACGACGCGCGCACGCCGGCCGTGCAGCAAGACGCTCGCTCGATTCCCGAGAACGCGGCGATATCCGTCCGCGTAGCCAATTCCGAGCGTGGCGATCCGCCGCTCAGTCGGAGCGCGATACGTTCCTCCATAGCTCACAGTCTCTCCGGCTGCGATCGTGCGAAGATCAATCACCCGCGCCCGCAACGAGACGACCGGCTCGGGCTGGATCTTCGGCGAGTTGCCACTCGTGATGCCATACAGAAAGATTCCCGGCCGGGCGATGTTCCACTTGGATGGCGCGCGATGCTCGACCGCGGCGCCGTTTTCCGCATGGATCAACGGCGGCCGCGTCGGCATCCGACTCAATGCCTCCTCGAAGCGCCGCTCCTGCAACACGCGCGTCTCATCTTCACGCTCGGCGGAATGGAAATGAGTGAACGCCGCTTCCGGCGGATTGCGCAGAATCAAATCGTGCAGCGCATTGACCTCGTTCCATTGGACACCGGCGCGATTCATTCCAGTGTCGATTGCGAGCTGCCAAGGCAGCCGCGTCTCCTGCCAACGCTCGATGCCCTCGCGAGTCCCGAGCGTCGGCGTAAGGTTGGCGCGAACAGCGGCGTCGAAGTCCCCTGGCAACAGTGGACTGAACACGACGATCCGCCGGCGAATCTCGGCGCGCCGCAATTCTTCGCCCTCGGCCACGGTGGCAACGCCGAACCCCCAGGGATCGAGCTGGTCCAGCGCCCGCGCGACGGCGACGGCGCCAAGGCCGTACGCATCCGCCTTGACCATCGGCACGATGTTCACGCCGGCATGGGCAGCGATCGCGGCGCCGTTGCGTAACAACGCGCCGAGGTCGACTTCGACCCAGGCGCGTCTGATCGAACTATGCATTGACCCGTGGTTCAGAGGGCGGGTAGTATACCGGACCCGAGGAGGCTATGCAAGCGAAACCGTCACTTGAAGATACGCTGTCGTTGATGCGCGATTTGCGCGCCCGCTGCGACTGGGATGCGGCACAGACGCACGAGTCGCTGCGGCCATACCTGATCGAGGAAGCCTACGAGGTCGACGACGCCATTCGCGCCGGCGACGACGTGAAACTTCGCGAGGAGTTGGGTGATTTGCTTCTCCAGGTACTGTTTCACGCCATCCTGGCCGAAGAGCGGGGAGCGTTCACGATGTACGACGTCGCGGAAGCATTCATCACGAAGATGAAGGGACGGCATCCGCACCTATACGGCGATGGCGTCAAGCAGTCTTGGGAAGAGATGAAGGCCAAGCGGCGCTCGAGTATCGTCGACGGGTTGCCGGCCGACCTGCCTGCGTTGCACCGCGCGTTTCGGTTGCAGGATCGCGCCGCTGGTGTCGGCTTCGATTGGCCGGATGTCGCCGGCCCCATCGAAAAGGTCGAAGAGGAGTTGGGAGAAGTGCGCGACGAGCTGAAGGAGTCGCCGGCGTCGAAATCGCCCGGGCCTGTCTTCGATGCAGCGTACCAACGCCTGGAGGACGAGATCGGCGACTTGTTGTTCGCGGTGGTGAATTTGAGCCGGAAAGCCGGCGTCCATCCGGCTCTGGCGCTCGACAAGGCAAATGTGAAGTTTGCGAGACGGTTCGGCGCCGTGGAGCAGATGGCTGCCGCGCGTGGATTCAAACCCGGCGAAGCGTCGCTCGAGCAGTTGGACGGGATGTGGGACGAGGTGAAAGACACGGAGTGATCACGCGCAGGGGTCGTCGTTAGCGTCGTCTCATTCTAGAGTTGGCAGATGCGATTTCAGGCGGTTCTTTTCGCTTCTCTACTCTCGGCCGGTCTCGCAGTCGACGCGGCCGCACAAGAGCTTCATGGCACGGTTCGCGACAGCGCGAGCCGCCAGCCCATCGCCGGCGCCGTGCTCATGCTGCTCGACACGTCCGGTGGCGTGCTTGGCCGCAGCATCAGCAACGAGCGCGGGGAGTATCGGCTCGTCCTGAGCGATCGCACCCAGCGAGTGCGCGCCGTTCGCATTGGATTCCGGCCGCAAGAAGTTCCGATTCCGACTTCGCTTGGCCTCGCGGAATTGGACATCGCCATGCGCGCGCTGCCGACCTTGCTCGAGCCGGTGCGAGTGTCGGCCAACGCGCATTGTCCTCGCCGGTCCGACGAAGCAACGACCTTCGCACTGCTCGAGCAGGCGCGAGCGGGACTGTTGACCATCGTCGTCGCGCGCGAAGCAAATCCGGCAACGCTCATCCGTCTGACGTTCGAGCGGACGATGGAAGGTGCGAGCGATCGCATCGCCAGTCAGACGGTGCGCATCGACTCGGCCGATCGTGTGACGACATCCTTCAACGCCGCGCACACCGCGACGGATTTCATTCAGCGCGGCTTCATGGCCGACAGCGCGAAACGTCAGATCTTTTTCGCGCCAGACGCCGATGTGTTGCTCGACGAGGGCTTTGCCGACGGGTACTGCTTTCGAATCGTCGATGCCGATCCGACTCGTCCGAATCAAATCGGCCTCGGCTTCTCGGCCGCGGATCGCCGGCGCAATCGCGTGGACATCGAAGGTACGCTGTGGGTCGATACTGTCGCTCGCGTGCTGCGGGACATCGAGCACCGCTACGTCGGACTCGATCGGCGCATCGAAGCGCTGCTGCCGGGTGGTCACATTCACTTCCGTGAGATGGCGAACGGCGTCGTGATGATCGACCGCTGGTCGCTGCGGCTCGTTGGCGGACAGCTGGATACGATCAACACGCCCGCCTTCACACAGGGTCGTCGGTTGACGCTCCCGATCGCGCAAGTACGCGCTTCGTTTCATGCATCGGAGAACGGCGGCGAAGTCGCGCGCGCGACGTGGGCCGACGGCAGCAGCTGGCATGCGTCGCTTGGGACTTTGCGGGTTCACGCGACGACGAGCGACGGTCAGCCCGCGATCGGCACCGAGGTTCATCTCGTCGAGACGCAGTATGGCGCCATTGCGGACTCGAACGGCAACATCGAGATCCAAGATTTGGTGCCCGGTCCCTACTCGCTCACGATCAGAGATCCGCGACTCGCGCCATTGGGTTTCGAGATCGCCACCTCGCTGCACTTCGTCGCCGATCGAGATTCGACATTGCAGCGTGCGCTCGTCGTGCCCACGACGGAAGATTTCGTGATCGGCCGCTGCGTCGCAAACCGACGGTACACGCCTGGCGATTCAGTACTCCTCATCGGACGCGCGCTGCTCGCGGACGGCACCTCGGTGAAGGGCCTGACGATCTCCCTCGATGCACAGACCGGCAACGAGCGAAAGGCGCTGCCGGAGTCGTTCACGACTGACTCGGATGGGCTCTTTCAATTTTGCGGGCACGGATTGCAGGCGGGAATGACGGTACTCATCGAAGCGTCGCGCGATGGCGATCACATCGCGACGACTACGGTCGTACTCCGCGACAACGTGACTGCGGTGAGTGTGCCGATCGGATCACGGCCGTAGCGCGCGCCTACGGCCGCAGGCGATGCATCATGCGCGGGAAGGCGCTCGCTTCGCGAATGTGCGGCAGACCGCAGATCCAAGCGACCGTGCGCTCCAGGCCAAGACCGAAGCCTGAGTGCACGAACGTGCCGTACTTTCGCAGGTCGAGATACCAGCCGTAGGCGTCGACGGGCAGACCTTCTTCGTGGATGCGATGGAGCAGCTTGTCGTAGTCGTCTTCGCGCTGTGATCCGCCGATGATCTCTCCATAGCCCTCGGGCGCCAGGCAATCGTCGCACAACACGGTGCGCGGGTCCTCGGGATTCTCCTTCATGTAGAACGCCTTCGCTTCTTTGGGATAGTTCATCACAAACACGGGGCGGTCGTAGTCCGCCACCAGCAGCGATTCGTCCTCGGCGCCGAGGTCCTCCCCCCATTTAGTTTCGCTTCCCTTTTCTTGAATCACGGCGACGGCGTCGGTGTAGTTCACGCGATGAAACGGCGCTTTCACGCGTTCGAGCGGCGCGATGTCGCGCTCGAGCTCGCGAAGCTCGGCGCCGCGGCGCTCCAAACACCGCTGCACGATGTATGAGATGAAATCCTCCTGCAGCCGCATGTTGTCTGCCGAGTCATTCCATGCGACCTCCGGCTCGATCATCCAGAACTCCGTCAGGTGACGGCGCGTCTTGGACTTCTCGGCGCGGAATGTCGGCCCGAAAGTGTAGATCTTGCCGAACGCCGCCGCCGCAGCCTCGCCGTACAGTTGGCCCGTCTGCGCGAGGTAGGCATTCCCTTCCTCGAAGTATTCGGTCGAGAAGAGGCCGCTGCGCTCACCGATCGCCGCCGTCAGAATCGGCGTGTCGACCCGGAGGAAGCCACGCTCATAGAAGAAATCATGGATCGACTGCTCGATCTCGTTTCGGACCGAGAAGATCGCGCGCTGCCGGTTGCTCCGGAGCCAGAAATGGCGATGATCGAGCAGAAAGTCGATGCCGTGCTCCTTCGGCTGAATTGGGTAGTCCGGCGGGCTGGAGCCGAAGATCGCCAGCCCGACAACGCCCATTTCGAACCCGCCCGGTGCGCGCGGCTCGGCGCGGACTTCGCCAGTAACGTAGACGCTGGTCTCCAGCGTCAATTCTTTAAAGCGCTCCCAAACCTCAGGTGGCAGCTGGGTTTTTACAAACACCGCCTGCATGACACCCGTGCCGTCGCGGATCACAGCAAACGCCACCTTGCCCGACGATCTTACGTGCGTCACCCAGCCGCGAACCGTGACAGTCTGGCCGACGTGATCAGAAAGGTTGGCGATGCGGGGAGTCGTATCGGGCATGAATGACGGGCTAAGCTGTTGGTGGGACAAGCACTAAGGCTACACTTCTCGTGGAACCGATGGTACCCTCATCGAGCAACTCGCGGCCGGCGTACTGGCTGGCGGCGTCGTCCTTGCGGAGTTTTCGTTTGCAGTGCCACGGTACCATTAATTACCAGATCGTTCCCGCACCAACATGACCTTGCGCTCGAGGCTCGCGGCTGGCCTCGTCACAATCGCGATCATTCTCGTGTGCCCGCTCGTGTTCGCCATTCAGTCGCTGCGCGGGCTGCACAACGACGCCGTCGCGCTTCGCGAGGGAGATTTCGCCGCGTCGTTGCTGCTCGGACGACTCCGCGAAGGTCTGAACGATCTTCGGCGCCAGGAGTTGAGCTTGCTGTTCTCGAAAGACGTTGCGTCTCGCGACGCCATGAACAAGCAGCTCGATCGGGTGGCGAACCTCTCGGACTCGCTGAAGCACTTTCAGTTCGCCTCGTACGCTCGCGACATCGGCGAGTCGGTTCGCCTCGTCGCCCAAGCAGCGCCAGCGGAATATGGTGCCGCGCTCGCAAGCGATACGGTCGTCGCCGATTCGCTTTCGGCGCGCGTCTTCGTCCCGGCGTTGAATCGGGCTGATTCCATTGTGCGGGTCGCCGAGACCGAGCTCCGCGTGCGAACGACCGAGCGCGTTCAAACGCAAGCGGCGCGGATCACGGCGACAGCGACCGGATCGATTGCCGCTCTCGTGCTCGCGCTCGTCCTCGCCGGCATCATCGCCATTTGGCTGACGCGATCGATCAGCCAACCGATCGTCGATCTCAAATCAGGCATGCGCGCCGTCGCCGAGGGGGACCTGAGTTATCGTCTCGGGATTCCAAACGACCGGTCGGACGAGTTCGGGGAGCTGGCGCGAAGCTTTCAAGCAATGACGCGTCAGCTCGGTGAGCTCGACAAGCTCAAGGCGGAGTTCGTGTCTGTTGCGTCGCACGAGCTCAAGACGCCGATCAACGTGATGATGGGCTATCTCCAGCTTCTCGAGGAAGGCGTGTATGGGCCCCTCAATCCAAAGCAGCAAGAAGTTCACAAGACGCTGGCACTTCAGGCCCACACGCTCGCGCGGTTGGCAACGCAGTTGCTCGACGTCAGCCGCTTCGAGGCCGGCGGGGGTCGTCTCGATCCGCGCGTCATTCAACTCGACTCGATTCTCGCCGAGCTTGAAAACTCGTTCCACGTGCTCGCCGTGCAGCGACAGATTCACTTCCGCGTCGAGCGGAATGAGGGCCTGCCCGATGAAGTGTACTGGGATCTGGACCGCGTGAATGAGGTGCTTGGCAACCTGTTGTCGAACGCGTTCAAGTTCACTCCGCATGGCGGCTCCGTCGAGCTTCGCCTGGAGCGGGTCGACCATGCCGTGCTCATGGAGGTGCACGACACGGGCGCGGGGATTCCGCCGGAGCAATTGCCGCACATATTCGAGAAGTTCTATCAGGCCGACAATCAGCGGTCGGCGAGAGCATCCGGGGCCGGATTGGGGCTCGCCATCGCGAAGCAGATTGTCGAGGCGCACGGCGGAACGATCTCTTGCGAGAGTACTCCGGGAGTCGGCACGACTTTTTCGATCGTTCTTCCGGTCCAGGTGACACGTCGAACCTCCATGCAGCGTCCACAACCGGCCGGCATATGAACCTTGGACCACGCGGCGCACGCATCGTCATTGCAGCATTCCTCGCCGCATCGAGCGGCGGCTGCATCAGCGTGCACCGTCCCTGGTTCATGGAGCCGAGCATCGATCGGGAATGGGACAATGCCCTGCTCTTGGCCCGGGTGCGCGCGACTGAAGGCAAGTTCGGCGATGCCGATACACTCATGTTGCATTTCGCCAGTCGCTATCCCGGAACGCCCGAAGCACTCGAGACGGCCTATTGGCGCGCTCTGTTCGAGTTGGATCCGGCGAACCACACGGGGTCTTTTCGCGACGCGATCGCATCGCTCGACTCCTATTTGTCCGACAGACATCCGCACGAGCATGGTGCGGAGGCGACGACGCTTCGTCGCATTGCCGGGCACATGGAGGAGTTGAACAAGTTGGCGGCGACGGCGCTCGCCGAGGCGCACGACACAAGCTCCGCGGCCAAATCTTCCGCGACCGAAGCACGCCTGGAAACAAAGCCCGCCGTCGCGGGCGACGTGGCGCCAACGCCCGCCGACATCGAGATAAAACGCCTCAAGGACGAGCTGGCACGAGCCAACGCGGAGTTGGAGCGGATCAGACGGCGCTTGGCTCAGCCGCCCCCGCCTCGTCGGTAAACGTCGCCGCGCGGCGCCTCTACCCGACCCGAAACAACTCCAACGACCGCGCGTAACGCTCGCCGAGGACGCGTCGGAGGCCAGCATGTTCCGGACGCTCGAGGCCAGAATCGCGCGCCAGTAGTTGCGCCGCAGCCGTGCGAGCGCGGTCGTTCAATTCCTCGTCGCGCAACGGGTCGGCGATGCGGAACGTGGGCACGCCGCTCTGCCGCTCGCCGAACAAGTCGCCCATACCGCGGAGCCGCAGGTCCTCGCGCGCGATCTCGAATCCGTCTTCGCTGCGCGCAAAGATCTGCAATCGCTCCGAGACATCCGGGCTGACGTCGCCGAGCAGAATGCAGAACGATTCTTCGGCGCCCCGACCGACGCGTCCGCGCAACTGATGCAATTGCGACAGGCCGAACCGCTCTGGGTGCTCGATCAGCATCACGGTCGCGTTGGGCACGTCGATCCCGACCTCGATGACCGTCGTCGCGATGAGAAGATCGATCTGCCGGTCTCTGAAGCGTCGCATGGTATCGTCGCGCTCCTCGTTCGGAACGCGCCCGTGAAGCAACGCCAATCGTCGCGCCGCGAACGGCCCGGTCGCGAGCGTCTCGTACATCGTGGTGGCCGCTTTGAGATCGCTCTTTTCAGATTCCTCGATGATCGGGTAGACGACGTACCCTTGTCGCCCTTGTTCGATTTGCCGATCGATGAACTGCAGCACGCGCGCGCGGCCCGACTCGTGGCGCAATGCCGTCATGATCGGTCGGCGGCCGGGCGGACGCTCGTCGAGAACGCTGAGATCGAGGTCGCCGTAGAGCGTGAGCGCCAGCGATCGGGGAATTGGCGTCGCGGACATCAACAGAATGTCGGGCGCTTCGCCTTTGGCGCCGAGCGCTTTACGCTGCTCGACGCCGAACCGATGCTGTTCGTCGATGGCGGCGAAGCCGAGGTTCGCGAACGATGTCGCGTCTTGCACGAGCGCGTGCGTACCGACGACGAGCACCGGTTCACCAGTCGAGAGCCGCGCCCCGATCGCCTTCCGCTCGCGCGCCGGAAGACTTCCCGTCAATAGAATCGGCTCGACCCCGAGCGGCGCGAGCAGCTCCGTCATCGTCCGAGTGTGCTGCTCGGCGAGCAGCTCCGTCGGCACCATGATCGCGGCTTGATAGCCGTTCTCGATCGCTAGCAGCGCAGCGAACAGCGCGACGATCGTTTTGCCGCTGCCAACATCGCCCTGCAGCAGGCGATGCATGCGGCGATCGCTGCACATGTCGGCGAAGATTTCGCGAATCGCGCGCGTCTGAGCCCCTGTGAGCTGGAAAGAGAGTCGCTCACGCAACTTGGTAGTCAACTCGCGCTTGTTCAGGAACGTGATGCCGGCGCGCCGTTCCCGCGCCAGCTCTTTGGCGCGAAGCTGCAAGAGTTGCACGAAAAACAACTCTTCGAACGCGAGACGCGATCTGCCGGCCATCGCCTCGGTGATGGACGTCGGGCGATGCACCATTCGCAGCGCCTCGGCGATGCCGGGAACGCCGGCTGTCCCAAGCACGTCCAACGGCAGATACTCGGACACCTGGGGCAGCAGCGCGTCCAGATGCGTGTCGATGATCGATCGGATCAGCTTGAACGACAGCCCTTCCGTGGCCGGATAGACGGACAGCACACGGCCCTGCGTCGTCGCGCCCTCCTCGTCGCCCAAGTTCACAAACTCGCGCGGTTGGAACTGTCGGCCGTGGAAGAAGCGCACGGACCCGGTCACGAGCAAGACGTCCCCTTTGTTAATCGTCCGATCGAGGAACGGCTGACCAGGCCATGAGACTTCTATCATTCCAGTGTCGTCGCGGAGCACGGCCTGGAAGATTCGCAACCCCTTTCGGGTGGGAATGACCCCCTTCGAGATCACAGTGCCGATCATCGTCCCGTGCATACCAGGCTCGAGACTCTTGATCGGCGTGACCGTGCTTGCATCTTCGTAGCGATGCGGCACATGGAAGAGCAGGTCGCCCGCCGTGATGATCCCGAGACGACGCAGCGCCTCGGCGCGGACGGTGCCGACGCCCTTGAGGTACGTGACCGGAGTATCGAGGTACAGGCGCTGCGGCCGCTGCGTCTGTGTCACTCGTCGCTCACTCCTCGCTCAACAGGTCTCGCGCGAAATCGGCCGGATCGAAGGTCAGAAGGTCGGCCGCGCTTTCGCCGACGCCCAAGAATTTCACCGGCGCGTCGATCGCCTCGTGCACCGCGATGACGACGCCGCCGCGCGCCGTGCCGTCCAGCTTCGTGACGACAAGGCCCGTGATCGGCACCGCGGAAGAAAAAATCTTGGCCTGCTGCACCGCGTTCTGTCCGATCGTGCCGTCGAGCACGAGCAGTGTTTCATGTGGCGCACCAGGCAGCCGCTTGGCGATCACGCGTACGACTTTCTTGAGCTCATCCATCAACCCTTCGCTCGTGTGCAATCGGCCGGCCGTGTCGACGATCAGCACATCGACGCCGCGATTGATCGCCGAATCGATTGCGTCGAAGGCGACGGCGCCGGGATCGGCGCCAGCTTTGGCGCCGTGAAACTCGGCGCCCGTTCGCTCGGCCCACACGCGCAATTGGTCGACGGCGCCGGCGCGGAACGTGTCGCCGGCCGCGACCATGACACGCTTCTTCTCGTTCTTGAATCGCTGACTCAATTTGCCGATGAACGTAGTCTTTCCGGCGCCGTTGACGCCAACCACCGCGATGACGGTCGGCGGTGACGGCGCCATCACGAGACTCGGATCGCTGTTTCCCGCGCGGAGCGACGCCTCGATGCCTTCGGCGAGCGCCTCCTGAAATTGATCCTGCGTCTTCACGAAGCCACGCATCGCCTTGCGCTCGACCTCGGCGACGAGACGGAGGGTGACCGGCACGCCGAAGTCCGCCTCGAGCAACAATTGCTCGAGCTGCTCGAGGGAGCCTGGCGACACGCCGCCCCGCGCAAGCACCGCGACGTCCATCAATGCGACGTCTTTGATGCGCTGCCACAGTGAGCGTTTGGGAACGTCGCCGGATTTACGCAGTAACCGCATCGATCTCCGTCCGAATCACTGGTCTCATCATCGCATACCTCGTTTGCGCCGGAGAATCCACTCCGCGCACAGCAACAATATCGCGAGCGCGTAAGCCCAACCGGCGTTGCGCAGCCGCGGCCCAAGATCGGCTGAGATCGCGCCACGAACGGCTCCGGCGGCCACGCGCGGAGGGCGCGGCAACCACTCGCGAGACGGGTTCACTGCAAGCAGTGCGCTGCCGCCGCGCGTCGTCACATCGTAAATACCCGGCGGCAGCGGACGTGTCTCGGTAACACTCGCACTGCCCGCAAATCGAAGCATCAGCGAATCGACGCGGGTCGTACCGCGTTGATGCAGAGCCACGGCGACCACCGAGTCGGTGGGAGATCCGCGACGCCAGCGGACGGGATCCCCCGCCCGAAGCATTCGATCGTCGGGCACCGCCGCGCGGTGATCGGCGCGCTCCGCGGCAAGCCAGTCGAAGATGCTGCCCCAGAGCGCCGTGAATGCGTCCGATGCAACGCCGCCGCGAAATCGCCAGCGCCACAGACCCGACGCCGCGATGATGGCCACACGCCGTGGCTCGTCGGTGCCGACAACGATCGGCTTGCGTTCCTCACCGCGTCCGCGTCGCGCCTCGACACCTTCCCACGTGCCTTTCGGCGGGTTCATCGCGATGCCGACAGGCGGCAGGCTGTCCCACACGAGTCCAGACAACGCCGCGGCCAACGGCGACGATGGCGCGGCCGAGGGATACCATTCGCCTTCGGTCGAAGACGTGACGATGAGAGCCAACGGCCCGAGCGTGATCGAACGCGGAGGACCGAAGGCCGAGGTGTCTCCGTGAATAATCGCGACGGGCGCCTCGTGGAGCGCTTGTCGGACATCGCTCTCGGAGACGGGCGTCAACGCACCCTCGATCCGCCACTCACCCGGCGCAACGCGAAAGAAGCCGCGGGTCGGGATGCCTAACGAACCGCGAAGCACCGCAAGAGCGTAGCGCGCATCGAAGTCGGGCGACGTCGAGACGAAGACGGCAGTCGCCGCGCGTGAGAGATCGATCGTTACCGACGCGGTGTCGTTCCGCGGCTCGGCGTCGCCGGCCGACGCGACGATGGCGCGAAGAATCGACGGGCCGCTCGAGCCTTCGAGCTTCGATTTCACGACGATCGTCCGCTCGGCGAATGGGGCGAGCGAGTCTATGGGCGACGTCGCAATCGTGCGGCCTTCGAGAGCCACGGTGAGCGTCCCCGCGCGA
>Ga0207695_10007296_pt1 | contig 14115 bp, 10 predicted proteins | sample KBSC54metaG_FD_184354 | JGI IMG/M metagenome (GOLD analysis project Ga0207695, IMG submission 184354) | Corn rhizosphere microbial communities from Kellogg Biological Station, Michigan, USA - KBS C5-4 metaG (SPAdes) (version 2) | ecosystem: Host-associated > Plants > Roots > Rhizosphere > Soil... | reverse complement strand
CAGCTTTGGTTGTCCTTCAGCTTTCGGTGCCTATCCATGATTCGCTGAATCACCGCAAATCCATCCAGCCCGGGCATCTGCACATCGAGGAACACAATATCCGGATGATGCTCCTCGATCAGTTCCACAGCCTCGATGCCGTTCGCGCCCTGCGCCACAACATCGATATCCGGTGCCGCCTGCAGCAGGTAGGCCAGCTCATCGCGAGCAAGCTGTTCATCATCAATGATCAGGGCGGAGATAGTCATCGCTGGCAAGCCGAAGCTTGATTGTAGGTAGCCGAACCTCAGGGGTCAAACACACTCAAGCCGAGCGGTGATAGACGCGCCGCGAACGGTGATCGCAGACATTCGAGAGGATTGTGACGCTATTCGCGTCCGGCATGGACGCGCAGCCTGGCCGGCATATGATCGCGCTCGAGCTCATGCCCGCATCGCGTGCAGAACTGATCCGTCGCCCGCACCGTGCGAAAGCAGTTCCCGCAACTGGCCGTCAGCTGGTAATTGCATTGCGGGCAGAAGTGAAAATCACTCTGAACATGAGTGCCACAGGCCGCGCACGTCGAAACCAGAGGAGCCCGCAACAGGAAATAGAGAACTGCGCCGATTCCGCCCGGCATCACAAAGCAGATCAGCATCCAGAACCGCGAACTCATCGAGCGCCGCGGCGCATCCTTGCTGATGTATCCCACCATCAGGATGTACAGCGACGCCAGAAGCCCCCACGTGATGTTGAAATACGTACGCAGCCCGAGGGGAGCGGAGTGATGCTGCGACTTCGGGAAAACAATCCAGAAGTAGTACTCCACCAAAACAAATACCGCGGCCGCAATAACGATGGACCATATCGGCACCAGCCGCGTGTCGTCGTTCGGGCTAATTGTTTCCGGTTCTCGCATATCTCAAGTGCCCCCGTGGGGGAGGGCTCGTCGCTTTCATGCAGCTCTGATCTGTTGTATGGACGGTCCTGCCGTCGCTGAAGTTGCGCCGAGCCTGAAGTGCGCCTGGTGGAGCTGATGTTGCGCCCGATGGCGCTGGTTGCGCCCAGTATAGACCGGAAAAGTCTAGGACCTGCGCCTCAGCCAGCCCGCAAGTAACGCAGCGCCCAGAAGAGCCGTGATCGAGAAGAATCCCCAGAACGCAAGCTCCCCGAATGTGCTGGTCAGGTGCTGCTCCTCGATCAGGTTTTCGGCCAGCCACCAGATCGGGGGCGCGACGATGAAGAAAACCACCAGCGTCGCGGCGATCGCCCACGCCCGGATCTTCTTTCGTCCCGCTTGTTGCTCCTGGATAACGCCAGCGGAGGCCATCACCACGCGGCGCGTTTTGTCTCCCACATTCCGGTCGCGATCACCTTGCAGCCCCGACACAGCTTCGATCAAATCGCTCCGCGATGGCTCGTGGTTGCCCGCCACCAACCCGGAAGGACTCACACTGCCTCCGGACGCCGATTCTGTGCCCGCTCCAGGCGCGGCTTGATCGATGCCATTCCGCGATAGAGCCGCGACTTCACTGTCGAAAGCGGGGCCCGCGTGACCTTCGCAATTTCCTCTAGCGAAAGATCCTCGTGGAAACGCAGCACCAGCACTTCACGATAAAGCGTGTCGAGTTGCAGCAGAGCCGCCGAAATCTGCTCGCGGTCCTCCACATTCGACATCCGGTCGAACGGCCCCGGTCCATGATCGGGAACCTCGAAGGAAACGGGGCGATCGTCCTCCCCGCCAGCTTCGAAAAGTTCGTCCAGACTCGACATGGTTCGCTTCCGGCGCTGATCGATCACCAGGTTCCGCGCGATCGTAAACAGCCACGTCTCAAAGCGCGACTTGCCGTTGAACTGCGTCCCTCGCGTGAGCACCCTCATCCAGACCTCCTGGAAAAGATCCTCAGCCTCTTCGCGATTCCCGGTCAAAAACAGGAGGTATCGCAGCAGACGATGCTGGAAACGCACGATGAGCTGATCCAGCAGCGCTGTATCTTTGCGCTTAAGCCCTTCAGAAACAGCCAGATTCTCGCGCCTGACCTGCTCGTCCGTCGCCGAGAGGGATCCCGAGGTGAACAGCGCGCGAATGGCCGAAACTGTGCTCATCTTGTTCCATTAGACGACAAATGGTTGCCCAAAGCCGCAAAAAACTCGATTTTCACCAAAAATACAGCGATTTAGTTGCATTTCGGACACCCAAGCTAACTTCTTAATTGCCAGCCCCATTTGTCGCAATGTATACGTTTCCGATAAGTACCTGTCAGAACAGCTACTTGGCTGAAAAGTGCACACAACCCGGGGCTTTCCCTATCTCACCACTGGTTACAAAAATCACTTCTTTCAGACACTTCGGGCCACTCAGGAATCCTTTGCTGGCATCAAAACGCAAGCGAGCCAGAATCTTTTCGTTCCGGAGTTGGAATGGGTCGCCAGACACCGTACAGAAAAACCGCAGACGTACTACGCAGAACCATTCAGCAGCTTGAACAAGATCCTACGATCGACACAAACGGAGCTGCGTTCGTCGATCTGAAGTGCAATCTGCTTAACCGGATCATCGAGCTTGAGACCGGCAAGGCACGCGCCGAGTCCGTGATCCATCTCGTGAACTCCGATAGTCCCGAACAAGCCAAAGCAGACAAAGAGCAAGACTCAAACTCAGCGATAGCCTGACCCACTTCCCTTTACTTCTCCAGAAGCGGGATCGGCTCCCGTCACCAGGTCCCATCAAAGCCCCTCCCATCCCCGAGGCCGGATTTGGATGCTTTGCCGTTGTGTGCGTACCTGATCGGGTAGATCTCACCTGCACCTTTGTACCCGGCCGGCAACCGCAAAACTCCAGAATCACCTTTGCGCATCGGCGGCCGCCCGCTATGCTCCCCCAAGACCACTAAAAAAGCTGACTATGCAGATGCAGTGATCTCTTGTCTTCCCCGCACGAGGAGATTCCTTGCACCCACGCCCGGAACGTATTTTTGTCTTCAAACTAGCCCTGACTCTGGCATTGAGCTTCACCGCTGCTTCGCTCATCACTGGCTGCTCATCCAGCGTCACCGTCGGAGATCCAGCCAGCTTCACCGCCATCTCGGCTTCGGTGAGTTCGCTCCGCGTTACTGAAACCGCCCAGCTCGCCACGCATACTCAATTCGACGGTACCAAGCTCTCGTTCTATGTAAACGGAGTGCTCGGCGGCAACGCCGAACTCGGCACCATCAGCAGCACCGGCCTGTACACAGCTCCCGCCATTGTTCCCATTCCGAATTCCATCAGCATCACCAGCGCCTCCGTAGCCCACCCCTCATACCCCAAGGGCACCGTTGCACTCGCTATCTGGAATCCCATCCCCATCATCGACACAGTGTCGCCCTCCGGCTTTCCTGAGGGCGACACTGAAGTCGCCGTCACCGGCTCCAAATTCGTCTATGGCGCCAAAGTGATGTGGAACGGCAAGGCCGTCGACACCACCTACGTCTCCAGCACTCATCTCGAAGCCATCATCCCCGCCGCCAACCCCGGCACCTATCCGCTGCTCGTCGCCAATCCCGATCCCGGCTCCGCAAACTCCAAGACCCTCCAGGTCCAGGTCGCTCCTGGCCAGGTCAAGCTCAAGGTCCTCGCCTACAGCGGCAGCGACGTTCGTGTCCGCAACGCTCTCAACCTCGGCCTCGACGTCACCGGAACCCTCAACAAAGCCGTCACCCTGACCATCAACGGCATCCCCGGCGGCAACTCGACGATCGGCACCGCCGTCTCCAACTCCGACGGCAGCGTCACGTACCAGGCTCCGCCCGTCGTACCCACACCCAACAACGTTGTCACCCTCACCGCCACCAGCGTCGACAACCCTAATGTCTCTGTCAGCCAGAACATCTCCGTCCTCAACCCCATCCCCGTCCTCACCTCGGCCACTCCGCTCACCATGAACCCCGGTCCGCCGGCCACCACCATCGTCCTCACCGGCTCCGACTTCATCAACGGCGCGCAAGTTCTCATGAATGGCGCAGCCGTCCCCACCACTTTCAACAGCGGCACGCAACTGACCGCCACCGTCAGCCCCACTCAACCTGGAAACCTCGACCTGCAAGTCCTCAACCCCAGCCCCGGCCCCGCCACCTCCGCCGATCTCATCGGCACCGTCAACGGAACTCCGCCCGTTCCCATCGTCCCCCTGCCGGACGCCGCGCGCTTCCTCGACCAGGCCACCTTCGGCGCCACCGATGCCGATATCCACCACCTCTCGCTCATCGGATACCAGCCGTGGCTTGACGAACAATTCGCCGCGCAGCAAACCCTCATGACTCCCGGCGTCGAGCAGGCCCTCATCGTCAATACGCAACCCGCCTGCTCCTCCACAGACGTGAAATGCAACGCTGCCGTATTCGTCCAGAACAACCAGGGCCAGGACTACGTCGAGAACGCCTTCTGGCAGCAAAGCCTCACCGCGCCTGACCAGCTCCGGCAGCGCGTTGCCTACTCGCTCCACGAGATGCTCGTCATTTCCATGGCCTCGACCGGCGTCATGAACATGCCGCGCGGCGCTGCGCATTATTACGACACCCTCGCCGCCGACTCCTTCGGCAACTTCCGCCAGCTCCTCGAGGACGTGACCCTGAACCCGATGATGGGCCAGTGGCTCGCCCTCCAGGGCAACGACAAAGGCAATGCCAACACAGATCCCGATGAGAACTACGCGCGCGAGGTCATGCAGCTCTTCACCATCGGCCAATACCAGCTCAACGACGACGGCACCCAGAAACTCGACAGCACCGGAAAACCCATTCCCACCTACTCCAACACCGACGTCATGGGCCTCGCCCGAGTCTTCACCGGCTTCAGCTGGAATGTTCCCGGCAACACATCAGACTCTGCATGGTCCGACTGCTGCATGTATGTTGGACCCGGAATCGGCGAAGACCTGCTCCCCATGCAGAGTTACCCCAGCCATCACTCCACCGCGCAGAAAACCTTCCTCGGCGTCACCATCCCTTCGAGCGGCTCAGCCGATCCAAACGGCGATCTCAAGATTGCCCTCGACACGCTCTTCAATCACTCCAACCTCCCCGCCTTCTTCTCCAAGCAGATGATCCAGCATCTGGTCACCAGCAACCCGAGCCCCGCCTACGTCAGCCGCGTCGCTGCGGTCTTCAAAGACAACGGCCTCGGTGTCCGCGGAGACCTCAAAGCTGTCATCACCGCAATTCTTCTTGACCCCGAAGCCCGCGACACCGCCGGAGACGCAACCAACCCGCAATTCGGCAAAGTCCGCGAAGCCCTCCTCCGCTACACCAACTGGGCCCGCGCCTTCACAGCGCAATCCCGCACCGGGGGATTCTGGATCGGAAGCACCGAAGACCCCATCTGGGGACTCGGCCAGATGACCCTCCGCTCCCCAACCGTCTTCAACTGGTTCGCGCCAGGCTACGTTCCTCCCGGCACCAGCATTGAGCAGGCCGGCCTTACCGGACCCGAGTTTCAGATGACCAACGTCTCGTCCGTCGTCGGCTACCTCAACTACATGCAGACCGCCGTCGGCTCAGACTCGACAACCGGCTTCGACATCTTTTCGAGCTACGCCGCCGAGTTGAACCTCGCCAACAATCCCGGCGCGCTCGTCGATCGTGTCAACCTGCTGCTGATGTCTGGCCAGATGGACAGCACTCTCTACAGCCAGATCCTCAGCGCGGTGAGCGCCATCTCGGTCCCAACCGGCGGCGATCAAAACGTAATCAACGCCGCCCTCGCTGGCCGCGTCAGAACCGCCGTCTTCCTCACCCTCGCATCGCCGTCATATTGCGCGCAGTACTAGGAGCAAAGCATGTGCAAGTTTGATCACTCACGCCGATCGTTTCTCAGAACTGCCTCGCTCACCTCGATGGCCGGCTTTTACGCCAGTCCATTCCTCATCGGCCTTAACGGGCTCGCCGCCATGGCGCAGAGCAGCAGCCTCACCGACTATCGCGCTCTCGTCTGCGTCTTCCTCCAGGGCGGCAACGACGGACACGGCACCGTCATCGCCACCGATCCCACATCCTTCAGTGCATTCACGCAGGCCCGATCCGGCGCACCCGGCCTCGCCTACCCTCTCGCCGACCTTTTGCCGATCATTCCCCGAACATCCCAGAGCGGCCGCACCTTCGCTCTCAACCCCGCACTCGTGGGACTCCAGAATCTCTTCAACGCCGGACGCGCCGCAGTCGTCGCCAACACCGGCACGCTCATCGCTCCAGCCACGAAGACTCAAATCCAGTCCAATTCGGTACCGCTCCCTGCATCGCTGTTCTCTCACTTCGATCAGACCGCCGCGTGGCAAGCCATCGCCTCCAACGGCGGCAGCTCCGAACACGTCGGCTGGGGCGGATCCGTCGCCGATGTCATTGAGAGCATGAAGGTGAATTCCAACTCGATGTTCACCTGCATCTCCACAGCCGGCATCGCTCTCTTCCTCTCCGGAGAACAGTCCTATCAACTCAACGTGACCTCCGCTGGCCCCATTCCCATCTACGGCACCGCCAATTCCCTCTTCGGCAACTCCGCCGGATCGAGCGCGCTCCAATCCATCCTCTCCGCCGATGAGACGAATCTCTTCGCAAAAGAGTACGAAGTCGTCGTACAGCGCTCCATCCAAGCTCAGCAGACGCTGGCAACTGCGATGGCCGCAGCCGGCCCGAGTGGCGTTCCCGATCCTCCGCAGTACCTCGATCCCGTCACCAACAAGCTCGCCAACAACGATCTCGCCGTCTCCCTCCAGACCGTAGCTCGCATCATCTCCGGACGCGCCAGCCTCGGCGTCAATCGGCAAATCTTCTACGTGCAGCTCGGCAGCTTCGACACGCATGATGGACAAGCCACGCAGCACGCGCGCCTTCTTTCCCAACTCGGCTCCGCACTCGAATACTTCGACACGCAGATGGTCGCGATGGGTGTCGGCAACCAGGTCACCGCATTTACCGCATCCGACTTCGGCCGCACCCTCACATCTAACAGCGACGGCACCGATCACGGCTGGGGAAGCCATCACTTCGTCGTCGGCGGCTCCGTCGCCGGTCAGGACATGTTCGGCACCTACCCCGTCGTGGGCTCCAACCAGGCCGACGACCTTGGCGCCGGTCGCCTCATTCCCACCACCTCTGTCGATCAGTACGCCGGAACTCTCGCCCGCTGGTTCGGGCTCTCCGACGGGCAGATCAAAACCATCTTCCCCAACTTCGGCAACTTCGGCTCCAGCCCCTACCTGGGCTTCATGGGATAGCGCGGTGCTGTCACAGATCGCGCATGATCACCGCCGGTGCAATCAACGAAGCCCGCCCCGCAGGAAAAATGCTCATCATCACTACCGCGACAACCGGCAGCAGCGGAGCAATCAGCCATACCTGCATTGATGGCGACGTGACAATCGCTGCCTCCGCAATCACAAACCGCACCATCGCAAGCGAGAGAAGAGCGCCGATCGCCGTCCCCAGCAACGCAAGCCCACCCGCCGTCTTCATCACCAGCAGAACGATCCGCCAGCGCTGTGCCCCAAGCGCGATACGAAGTGCGCGATCGCGCTGCCGCTGCCTCTCAGCATCGCTCTGAACATTGAGCGTGCCAATCAGTCCGAGCAGCAGTGCCATCGCGGCCGATGCGCCTCCAATCAGCGTCGCAATCCTCAATCCCGCAAGACCGGAGCGAGCCAGTTGCACGTCGAAAGTCGTCACCCCACTCGGAACCGGGCTGCCACCCGGCACCATTGCAACGCGCTGCCGAAGCTCCGCAGCCACTCCCTTGTTCCAGTTCGCAGCCTTCAGCATCAGAGTCATCCGCGCCGGAGGGTCCTGCCACATCGGAAAGAAAATCGTGGGCCCCGCATGCTGTTCGAACGTCCCGAAAGCCTGCGACTTCACCACCCCCACAATTTCCGTTCGCACCCCGCTATCGTCGATCACTCCAGAGCCAAGAGCCTTGCCGTTGAAATAGAGATCGGCTGCCTCCTGATTGATAACCGCCGCTCGGCCCTCACCTGGTATCCGTTCCGCGCCATACTTACGTCCCTCCAAAACTGGAATCTGCAGAGCGCTGAAATAACTCGCCGAAACCACATTCGCGTTCAGCTCGACATTCGCCACCGGCTCCGCAACCGGCACGCGAAACCGCGCATCCCGGACCGTACGCGGAGCCTCCGCTCCATTCAGATACCCGTAGTAGATAGTCGGTCTCTTATCAGCCGCCTTAACTCGTCCGCTTGTCCCCTCGTCCTCTCTTTCTCTCACCACCCCGATAATCTCCAGCGGGTGATCACTCGAATCCCGAATGACCATTCCGGCCGTCTTCACACCGAAAAGCTCCGACGCAGCCGCCTCATTCACAACAGCAACCCGGCCCGTCCGATCGCCAACCCCAAACATCCTTCCCGCTACGGGCAGCCTCTCCAGCGTTTGCAGCGTCTCCGGCGTAAGCCACGAGATGTCCATCGCAACCTCGCGATACTGCGATGACGCTTGCTGAATCCTGAAGCTCTCCCATGTCGGTTGATTGCCCGGCAGTCGCTCCGTCCAACCCAAGGTCCGCAACCCCGCGATAGCGCTCACCTTCTGCTCTACGGCATCGAAATAGCCTGGATCGATGTTCGGTCCTCCTATCGGCTGTGCTTGCACAGTCAGCAAAACGGGATTTCCGAGCCGATGTCCCGCACCCGTCTCCAGTGCCGCGTAAAGCCCCGTCAGCAGAACCGCTGTGCACACCACCAGCATGCAGCACACTGCAATCTGTCCCACCACGAGCGATGACCTCAGCCGCAAAATCCCTCGCGAGGGCGAACCCGTCTCGCGCTGCAGCACCATCCACGGCCGGTCCGTCACCGTCCCCACCACCGGCAGCATCCCGCAGATCACCGTCACCACAACGCAAAGCAGTGAGGCCGCGCAGATCGGCAGCAAATGCGGCGCAAACGTAAGTCGCGCTGCGTCGCCTTCGAATAGAAATGCCCGAAGAGCACGCGCGGTCAGTATTCCAATGAGCAATCCCAGCACACCGCCGCCTACCGCGATCACCACGCTGTCCGCAATCAGATCTCGCAACAACTCCCCGCGCGTGGCGCCGAGCGCAACACGCAAAGATGTCTCATGCGACCGACGAAGCGCTCGTCCCAGCAAAAACGAAGCCACATTGATACACGCAACTAGGAACACCGCTGCCGCCGAAAAGGTCAGAAACAAACTCACCTGCGACAGCCCGCGAGCCATGCGCGGCGCCAATCCTGTAAACGGCACGACAGTGACTTCTCCTAGCCCTGCCGACCCGGCACGGATCTCCACCTCCGCCTGATCCGCCGACGCGCTCTCGCGAAGACTCCCGACGACCCAAAGATCGCGCCTCTCCCGACCGGCCCCTTCCAGATTCTCCGGCTTCGCCGCTACCCACACGTCGACATTCTGATCGCTGTACAAGCCGTCAAGCCGCTCCGGCGCCACCCCTCCGATTCGGACATCAACTCCATCGATCCGAAGCCAGGACCCAACCGCACGTGCGCTCCCGCCAAGTTCTCTCTTCCAGAAATCGCGGCTGATTACCGCACCCTTGTTCAAAGGTAGAGATAGGGCTTCGCCCAGCTGCGGTGTCGCAGCCGCGACACTCAGAACTCTTGTGTGTCCGCCAACAATCGCCGTTCGCGGCTTGATGCTAACTGCCCCAACCCACGCGAGCACACCTTGGCTCTTCTCGATCAGCCCGTACTCCTCCGGCGAAAGCGGCCCCGCATTCCGCGAGCGATCCGTCTCGAAGACCGAGACGAGCCTCTCCCCGCTCCGCAACGGCAGCGCAGGATCAATCAGTCCTTGAAGAAACCCATAGACCGCCGCATTGCTGCCCACTCCAAGCGCGATCGTAAGCAGCAGTACAAGCGCCAGACCCGGCGCTCGCGCAAATGCCCTTATCGACCTGCGAATTCGGAGGAAGCCGCCCGAAAAGCTCACCCGAGTAAGCTAGCAACTCTCGCGCCATAACAGACGCGCCGTTTCATGCTTTCCTCGCATACACAATGTTCTCTTGCGTCCGTTTAGGCCTTCTGGTGTCCGTATCTGGACAGCCCGCAATCGCCATTAGCTTCCTCGCGATCAGACCACTGCACCCTCAGCAGAGCTTGTCCGCCCTCGCCGCCAGATCGAAATCCTTCTCCGTGATCCCGCCCGCATCGTGCGTCACCAAGGCCAACCGAACCTTGTTGTAGCGAATATCAATATCCGGATGGTGCCCCGCCTGCTCCGCCAGCTCACCCACCTCGTTCACAAACTTCAGCGACCCTCTGAAATCCTTAAACAGAAAAGTCCGCACCAACTCACCTGACTCCATCTGCCAGTCCGGAACGGTCGCCAATCTCGCGCCAATCTCCTTCTCTGAAAGTGCCCCCATCCTGCCCCTCCTTGGGAAGTCTCAAAACCTTCAACCCACCCACTATACGTCTCCTGCTATGGCCCAGGCCTAGCCGACACATCCTCCTTGAAATTTCCACCTCTCCCGTGATAACTAATCCATTAGTTGCACGTCTACACGAATGGAGGGCGAGCCAAAAACCCTCTCCAAAGACGTAGATTCAGCAACTTACAACATGCCTCCAAAGAAATCAAACACGTTAACCGAAGCCGAACTCAGGCTCATGAAGATTCTCTGGCGCCGCGGCGAGTCCGCCGTCACTGATCTCGTCGCTGCCATGCCCGATGGCGAGTCGCTGGCCTACAACTCAGTCCTGACTACCATCCGCATCCTTGAGCAGAAAGGTTACGTCGACCACCGTCAGGAAGGTCGCGCCTTCATCTACCGCCCCCTCATCGCCGAACACGAGGCCAGCCGCACTGAGGTCAAGCACATCCTCAGCCGCTTCTTCGGCAACTCCAGGGAACAGCTTTTGCTCTCGCTTTTAGGCGACACCGAAATCTCCCGCGAAGAGCTCGATCGCCTCAAAGCCGCCATCAACGCCGCCGCCCCCGACCAGGGAGGAGAAGTCTAGCCATGCATCCTGCAGCCCACATCGCGTCATTGCTCATCGAGACCGCGCCCGCTGCCTTCGCATGGCTCGTCGCGCACTCGCAATCGTTCGCGTCTGCCGCTGGTTCTACGCTCATCACTGCCTTCTGGCAGGGAGCCGTCATTGTCTCCGTTCTCGAGATCGCCACGCGCCTCATGCCGCGCATCTCTGCCGCGCATCGCTTCGCTCTCTGGACCGCTGGATTCCTGCTCTCTCTCTCTCTCCCGTTCCTTTCCTTCATCCACTTCGGCAGCAACACAGCGACAGTCCTCGCCTCCAGCTCTGCCGCTTCCTTTGCAGCCCCGCACCCTCTTCTTCAACTCGACTCGCGCTGGGGCATCGCCATCGCAGTGCTCTGGCTAGCCGCTTCTCTCATCCGCGCGGCCGCGCTCGCCGCGCATTCCCTCCGGCTCCGGCGGTTGTGGAAGGCCGCCGAGCCGGTCGAGATCACCGGCTCCCTCTCCGCTCATCTCAGCGATCTCCGCCGTGGCCGCATCGCCATTTGCACCACGCACCTCCTCGATCGACCCAGCGTCATCGGTTTCCTTTCGCCGCGCATCCTCATTCCTTACTGGTTGCTAGTGCGCCTCACGCCCGGCGAGCTCGAGCAAATCGTCCTTCACGAGGCCGAACACCTCCGTCGCCGCGATGACTGGACCAACCTCATCCAGAAGCTCAGCCTCGTACTTTTCCCGCTCAACCCGGCACTCGCCTGGATCGAGCGCCGTCTCTGCCGCGAACGCGAGATGGCCTGCGACGAAGGTGTCGTGCGCATCACCAACGCACCGCGCGCCTACGCCGCCTGCCTCGCCAGCCTCGCCGAGCGCCGTCTCGAACGCCGCGCCGAAGCTCTCTCCCTCGGTGCATGGCATCGTCGCTCCGAACTCGTCACGCGCGTTCATCAGATTCTCCTTCGCAAGCGCACCATGAGCAGAACCGCCGCCGGCACGCTCCTCGCTACCCTCGGCTCCATGCTCCTCGCCGGCTCCGTCGAAATGTCGCGCTGCCCGCAGCTTGTCTCCTTCGTCCCCGAGCACAACTCGCAGGCGATGACACCCGCTCGCCAGGCCCAGCTTGACGCGTTGCTCGCCCGCGAAGCAGCCGAAACGAAACCGCAGCTCTCCGCAAGCTACCGCGCAGTCCCGACCAAAGCCGTCCTGCCCGAGCAGCATCATACGCGCAAACACACAGCCCCTAGGCCCGCGTCTGAAGCGCATCCGCCCACCGAAGCTCTCCCGGCTAGCGCGCAGCAGATCGCCAAGTCCGAACAGCTCGGTGACCGCGTCATCCCAACTCAGCCGCAGCCCCAGCAGCAATGGATACTGGTGACAGAGTGGCGTGAGTTCAGCTCCGCCAGCCGCATCCCGCAAACCATCTCTGACTTTGAGCCAGAGAGCCAGGCCACCACAGCTCCAGCAAGAACCACCAGCTCTCAAACCGCAGCAAGCCAGGCGGCATCAGCGATCGCATCCCCAACCACGCCCGCACAGTCGCCCGGCAAGAATCAACTCGCGCCGCATCACTTCACGGTCACGCAGCTAATCCTGCGCGTTGTACCCGCAAACCCGAATTCAAGTTCCACGCAGCCGCCCATCGCTACAGTCCGCGACGGCTGGTTCGTCATTCAACTGTAAGTTCAACTTCAATCACCAACGGAGAATCACTCATGCCTGCACCAACTAATTCATTAAGAGCGAAGGTAAAGAAATTCGGAGCTCCCGCGGCAGCCGCCGCTGCCGTTCTCATCGCCTTCGCGCTCATCATCGGACACACCGCGCATGCCGCCGCGTTCATGCATGGACTCGACGCTGCCGCTCCTATGGACGACAACAGCGTATCTTCCCTTGTCGCCCTCGATAACGCCGTCGAAGCCGTCGCTGCCCGCGTCACACCTGCCGTCGTGAACGTGTCGGTCACCGCGCGCGTCAATGGTCAGGACGCTGACGGCGACGACGACAACGCGCAGGACAACGACAACGGCGGTGGTCAAGGCCAGCAGATTCCGCCCAACGCCATCCCTCCCGAGTTCCGCCGCTTCTTCGGTCCGATGGGCCCTATGGGACACGGCCAGAACCCGCAGCAGCTCGAGCACGGCATCGGTAGCGGCATCATCATTTCGCCTGACGGCTACATCATCACCAACAACCACGTCGTCAACGACGCCACGCAGATCAAGGTCACGCTCAACGATCGCCGCGTCTATCCCGCGAAGCTCGTCGGTGTCGACAAGCTCAACGACCTCGCCGTCATCAAGATCAACGCCAATAATCTCTCCACCGTCGCGTGGGGCGACTCCACCAAACTCCGCCCCGGCCAGACCGTGCTCGCCTTCGGCAGCCCCTTCGGCTACTTCCAGTTCTCCGTCACGCGCGGCATCGTCAGCGCGCTCGATCGCCCCAACCCCTACTCCAACGATCCTCGCCGCCCCGGCGCCTTCATCCAGACCGACGACGCCATCAACCCCGGCAACTCCGGCGGTCCGCTCGTCGATGCACGCGGGGAACTCGTCGGTATCAACACCTTCATCATCACCAACAACGGATCCTTTGCCGGCGCAGGCTTCGCGATCCCCACGCAGATCGTTCGCGCCTCAGCCGAGTCCATCATCAAGAGCGGCACAGTCCACCACGGCTATCTCGGCATCAGCATGAACGATGTCACTCCCGACAACTCCAGCTTCTTTAATCTGCCCGACGCCACTGGCGCGATCGTTAGCCAGGTCACGCCCGATTCACCCGCAAGCCAGGCCGGTCTCAAGCGCGGCGATGTTCTCCGTGAACTCAACGGCACCAAGATCAAGAACGGTGGTGCTCTCCAGGTCGTAGTCAGCCAGACCGCTCCCGGGACCGACATCAAGCTCGGCATCCTCCGCGATGGCAAGCCCGAAACTCTCACCGTCAAAGTCGGCGAGTTCAAAGGCGAAAAGCAGGTCGCTGAAAACGGCGACAACGGCGCGCAGAAAAAGGGCAAGCTCGGCGTCTCTGTCGGCGACCTCTCCGACGACCTCCGCCAACAGATGAACCTTCCCTCGCAAGTGAAGGGAGCCGCGGTGCAAAGCGTCCGCCCCGGAAGCCCGGCTGACGACGCCGGTCTCGCACCCGGAGACGTAATCGAAGAAGTCAACCGCAAGCCGGTTA
>Ga0207695_10007293_pt1 | contig 14120 bp, 12 predicted proteins | sample KBSC54metaG_FD_184354 | JGI IMG/M metagenome (GOLD analysis project Ga0207695, IMG submission 184354) | Corn rhizosphere microbial communities from Kellogg Biological Station, Michigan, USA - KBS C5-4 metaG (SPAdes) (version 2) | ecosystem: Host-associated > Plants > Roots > Rhizosphere > Soil... | reverse complement strand
TTTCGTCGTGTCGGACGTGAGTGCCGACCGGGCGTTCGTCTCGCTGGCTCGCACCGGCGCGCGCATGCCGCTGCGCAGCATCCCCGTCGCGTCGCTCTCGGCACTCGCGACCCGTGCCACGAGCCGGCACCACAGCAACCAGGTGTCGGAGATGCTCGACCGAATCGTCGAGACCACGTCGGGATCGCACCGGCCGGTGCAGACCCTGAGTGTTCGAGAGCGGCTCGTGCTCGCGCAGGTGAAGCGCGGCCTGACCGTCGCGGCGATCGCCGCCGAGCTCTACATCTCGCCGAATACTGTCAAGACCCACCTGCGCCGGCTGTACAGCAAACTCGGCGTCAGCACCCGCGAGGAGGCGATTCGCGCGGCTCGGGCCCTGGGGCTCGACCACGAGATCACCCGCGATTCACCCGGTTCTCACCGCGACTCTTCGGAGGATGCGGTGCTTTGATCGTGTCGTTGCATGCGAGCGACGGTTCCTGATCCCCGTCGCTCGGTTCGACACTGGGTGGGGCATCCCGGCTGGTTACCGGGGGCCCCACCCACCTTCCTTTTTGGCGCGCCGCCGCTCCTGCGGCGCGCGTGCGCACGGAGGCGACGTACACGCCGCCGCCTCCGCGCGGGTTGCGCGGTCCGATACCCATCCCGCGGGCGTTGCCTCGCTCGCCCCTGCATTGCCAGCGGGTCTCCGGTCTCGGGAAAGGGTGAGCTGCGCCTCACCATGAGGCGCAGCTCACGCTTTCCCAAATGCATCCCGGCCCCGCCGCGCACGGGACGGTGACCCGCTCTAGACCAAACTGTCGCGCCAGGCGGCGTGCAGCTTCGAGAAGCGGCCAGTTCCGGCGATCAGATCGGCGGGGGCGCCGTCCTCGACGATGCGGCCGTGCTCCATGACCAGCACGCGATCGGCGATCGCCACCGTCGAGAGCCGGTGGGCGATGATGACGGCGGTGCGATCCGCGAGCAGCGTCGTGAGGCCCTGCTGCACCAGGCGCTCGCTCGGCACGTCGAGCGAGGCGGTCGCCTCATCCAGGATCAGCACCGCCGGGTCGGCCAGGAACGCCCGCGCGAACGAGAGCAACTGCCGCTGCCCGGCCGAGACCCGGCCTCCGCGCTTGTTCACGTCGGTGTCGTAGCCGTCGGGAAGCGCCTCGATGAACGACTCCGCACCGACCGCGCGCGCCGCGGCCCGGATCTCGTCGAACGTCGCGTCGGGCTTGCCGAGCGCGATGTTCTCGGCCACCGAACCGCTGAACAGGTACGCCTCCTGGGTGACCATGACGATGGCGCGCCGCAGGTCCTTGGGATGCAGCCGCCGCAGGTCGATGCCATCGAGCAGCACCGCGCCCCGCGTGGGGTCGTAGAACCGCGCCATGAGCTTGGCCAGCGTGGACTTGCCGGCACCCGTCGATCCCACCAGCGCGACGGTCTGCCCGGCCGGGATGTGCAGCTCGAAATCCGGAAGCACCACCCGGTCGGCGTGATAGGCGAACTCGACGTCGTCGAAGTCGACGGCTCCGCGCGCCTGCCAGAGGTCGATCGGATCGGTCGGGTCGGCAACGCTCGGCTCCTCCTCGAGCACGCCCGAGATCTTCTCGAGCGCGGCCGCGGCGGATTGGTAGGAGTTGTAGAAGGTCGCCATCTCTTCGAGCGGGTCGAAGAAGCGCCGCGTGTAGAGCACCACGGCCAGCAGCGCACCGATCTCGAGCCCGCCCCCGATCACGCGGAACCCGCCCACCAGCAGCACGATGGCCACCGTCACATTGCCGATCAGGATCAGCCCGGGGTCGAAGATCCCGAAGAGCTGGATCACCCGGGCGTTGGCGTCGCGGTAATCCTCGACGACCCCCGCGTACTCCTTCTCGTTGCGCTCCTCCTTGCGGAACGCCTTCACCGCGCGGATCCCGGTCATGGTCTCGACGAACTGGACGATCAGCCGGGCCGAGAACACGCGCGTCGCACGGAACCCCTCCTGCGAGCGCTTCTGGAACCACCGGGTCAGCAGGTACAGCGGAACCAGAGCGATCGCGAGCACCAGGGCGCTCCACGGGTCGAGCGCGACCAGGGCGATCGCGATGAAGACCATGTAGAGCACGCCGGTGACCAGTCCGTTGATGCCCGAATCGAACAGGTCGCGGATCGACTCGAGGTCGCTGGTCTGGCGGGCGATGATCCGGCCCGAGGTGTAGCTCTCGTGGAACTCCAGGCTCAGCTGCTGCGCGTGCTGGAACACGCGACGACGCAGATCGATCAGGATCGCCTGTGTGATCCGCGCCGACAGCACGGTGAACTGCGAGATCAGCACGGCGCCGAACACGCCCGCGATCAGGTAGCCGCCGACGACCAGGCCGATCGGCAGCCAGTCGTGTCGATTCATCAAGGCGGGCAGCCCCTGATCGATGCCGATCGCGATCAGCGTCGGACCAGCCACCTGCAGCGCGGTGCTGACCACGATCACGAGCATGGTCAGCGCGACCCGGGCGCGCAGCGGGCGCAGCAACGAGCCGAGCAACCGCAGCGACCGAGCGCGGATGGCGCGGCTCTCGTCGCGCGTGTACTCGGAGCGCTCCTCGCCCTCCACGCCGGTGAGGGTGCTGCTCATCGGGCCACCTCCTGCAGCTGCGTGTTGTCGTCATCCAGCGAGGAGATGACGAAGCGGTAGTGATCGTTGCTGGCGAGCAGTTCGGAATGCCGGCCCACCGCCGTCACCCTGCCGTTCTCGAGCAGGGCGACGCGGTCGGCGAGCATGACCGTCGACGGCCGGTGGGCCACGATCAGGGCGGTCGTGCTGGCCAGCACGCGGCGCAGCCCGGCTTCGACGCGGGCCTCGGTATCGACGTCGAGCGCCGACAGCGGGTCGTCGAGCACGAGCACCGCGGGTCGCGCCGCCACGGCGCGCGCGAGCGCCAGGCGCTGGCGCTGTCCGCCGGACAGGCTGAGCCCCTCCTCGCCGACCCGGGTGTCGACTCCATCGGGCAGCTCGGCCACGAACTCGGCCTGGGCGATGTCGAGCGCCTCGGCCAGCACCGCGTCCGCCTCGGGTCCACCGCCCGCGAGCTCCGGACGACCGAGCAGCACGTTGTCGCGCACCGACGCCGAGAACAGGGTGGCGTCTTCGAATGCCATGGCGATGTGCCTGCGCAGCTCCTCACGCGTCAGGTCGCGGATGTCCACGCCGTCGAGCGTCACCGCGCCGCCGGTCACGTCGTACAGCCGCGTGGCCAGCGCAGTGAGAGTGGTCTTGCCCGACCCGGTGAGGCCGACCAGAGCCATCGACTCCCCCGGCTCCAGCTCGAGGTCGATGCCGTCGAGGATGTCGGGGAACTGGGCGGGCGAGTCCTGGTACCGGAAGTGCGCCCCACGGAACGCCAACCGCCCGCGCGGAGCCGCGATGGTCTTCGGATTCTCCGGATCCTGGATCGTGTTCTTCTCATCCAGCACCTCGAACAGCCGGTCGATGGCGGTGCGGGTGTCGAAGGTCATCGACAGCAGGAAGCCGATCGACTCGATCGGAAAACGCAGGACGGTCGCCGTGGCGAAGAACGCGAACAGCTGCCCGACCGTCAACGAACCGGTCGAGGCGAGCCAGACGCCGCCGAACAGGCAGAGGGCGAACGCCACATCCGGAACGAGCAGCAGCCACAGCCAGATGCCGGCGACCGCCTTCGCCTTCTCGATCTCGGTGCCGCGCAGGCTCTCGGCCTGGCGGGTGAACTTCTCGAGCGAGTACTTGCCGCGCCCGAAGGCCTTCAGCACCCGGATGCCGTGCACCGACTCCTCGACGGCGGTCGCGAGATCGCCTTGCTGGTCTTGCGAGCGGCGGGCGACCACCGAGTACTTCTGCTCGAAGACGTAGCCGTAGATCCACAGCGGCACCGAGCAGACCAGGAAGACCAGGCCGAGCTCCCAGCTCCAGAAGAAGAGCACCACGAAGCCGACCAGGATCGTGATGGTGTTGACCACGAGCAGCACGATGCCGAAGGCGAGCCAGCGCCTGATCAGACCCAGGTCGCTCATCGAGCGCGACAGCAGCTGCCCGCTCTGCCAGCGGTCGTGGAACGCCACCGGCAGGTCTTGGAGCTTGGCGTAGAGCGTCGTGCGCATCGCGGCCTCGACGTGGGTTCCGGGGGTCAGCACCAACCAACGCCGCGCGGCGATGAATCCCGCCTCGAGCACGCCGAGCAGCAGCACGATCAGCGCGGCCGGCCAGATCTGAGCACCGTCACGGCTGGAGAGCGGGCCGTCGACCAGATTCTGAAGGACCAGCGGGATGGCCAGCGAGACCAGTCCGGCCAGGAGCGCGGCGCCCATCCCCATGATGATGCGGGGCAGGGCGGGGCGCACCCAGGGCATGATGCGCAGGATGGTGCGTGCCGTTCCCCGGCGGTGGGGCGACGGGGTGGACGTGGTGGATGGCGTGTTCGACATGACTCTTCCGGAGTCGAGCGGAACGCGCGACGGGACGCGCGAACCGGGATGGTGAGGCGGTGGTGGTGCTGCGATCCGGCCAGAAGGCCGTGGATCGCCGAGTCGGGCGGAGCGGGTGGCGGCTAGCGCCCGCTGGCGAGAAGCCGGGCGACGGCGCCGACGCGCGGCCGCGGGCTGAACTTCCGCGTGATCCCGTTCGTCTTCATGGCAGGCCTCCCCTGGCGATCCGTTGTGCTCCCGGCAGGCGCCGAACAGCCCTCCAGACTATGCCCCGTCGTGACGCCGAGGCAAGCGAATGTCACCGAACCGTGATGCGACCGCAAACCGCCGGTCAGCTGCCGGGAACGATGTAGGTGCTGCTGACGGTCAGCAGGCCGATGTCGTCGTTCTGACAGGCCTGCGTGGGAGGGATCGGAACCTCGCGATACTGCGTCAGTCCCGGGGGCGTCACCAGCAGGGCGCTCGCGGTGACGATCGTGCAGCCCTCGACGATGCCGGCGTCGGTGATCGTGAGGTCGGCGGTCGAGAACCCGCCGACGCCCATCAGAGCAGGACCAGTGGGTTCGGAAGGATTCTGCGACGCCGGCTTGCCCATCGGCTGCAGCGCCTCCGGATTGTCGAACACCACGGTCGGGTAGCCGGTCAGCGAGCAGTCCTGCTGGCTGGTGTTCGCGAAGGTCAGCACGCCGTGGGCGTGGCCTGCCGAGTTATCGGTCGGCGAGAAGGTGATCGAGAGCTGGTCCAGGGTGCAGGCGGGCGCGCCGCCCGCCGAGGACGAGTCGCTCGGAGTCGGGGTCGCGCTCGTGCTGGACGGGGCCGTCGATGACGGCGAGCCGGATGGCGGCGCCGTGGGGTGGCATCCGCTCAGCACCATCACCGCCGCGACCGCCAGCGGAATGCTGAGAACGGTGACGCGTCGCTTCATGCCGCACATCTTGGCAGAAACGTCCTCAGTGGAAGAAGTGCCGCTCCCCGGTGAGGTACATGGTCACGCCTGCCTCCTCGGCAGCCGCGATGACCTCGTCGTCGCGGATCGAGCCCCCTGGCTGCACGATGGCGGTCACGCCGGCGTCGATCAGGATCTGCGCCCCGTCGGCGAAGGGGAAGAACGCGTCCGACGCCGCCACGCTGCCGGTCGCGCGGTCGCCCGCCCGTTCGACGGCGAGCCGGCAGGAGTCCACTCGATTGACCTGCCCCATGCCGACGCCGACGCTCGCGCCGTTCTTGGCCAGCAGGATCGCATTCGACTTCACGGCCCGGCAGGCGATCCAGGCGAACTGCAGATCGGCCAGGGCGGCCGCGTCGGCGGGTTCGCCGGCGACCAGCTTCCACTGCAGCGCCCGCTCGAACTGCGTGTCGGCCGTCTGCAGCAGCAGACCGCCGCTGATCTGGCGCAGCTCGGTCGTGCCGCGACCGTAGCCATCCGGAAGCTGCAGCAGGCGCAGGTTCTTCTTGGCCTGCAGGATCTCGAGCGCCTCCGGATCGAACGCCGGGGCGATGACGACCTCGGTGAAGATCGGGGCGATCGACTCGGCCGCCTCCTTGGTGATCGGGCGGTTCGCCGCGATCACCCCGCCGTATGCGGAGACCGGGTCGCAGGCGTGAGCGGCCGCGTGGGCTGCGGCGACCGTGTCGGCGGTCGCGATGCCGCAGGGGTTGGCGTGCTTGATGATCGCCACGGCGGGCGTCGGATGGTCGTAGGCGGCCCGGAGGGCGGCATCCGCGTCCACGTAGTTGTTGTACGACATCTCCTTGCCGCCGAGCTGGGTGGCCTGGGCGATACCGGCGGCGCCGGGCGTGCCGTAGAGAGCGGCGCGCTGGTGCGAGTTCTCGCCGTAGCGCAGCGGCGCCACGCGGTCCCAGGTGGCGCCGAGCCAGCCCGGGAATCCCGAGCCCTCGTCATCGGGAGCGAGCACGTTGCCGATCCAGCTGGCGACGGCCACGTCGTAGCGTGCGGTGTGCCGGAAAGCCTCGCGCGCCCACTCGCGGCGCTGCAGCAGCGTCGTGCCGCCCGCCGCGAGCGCGTCGATGATGTCGCGGTAACCGGCGGGGCTGGTGACGACCGCGACATTCGCGTGGTTCTTGGCGGCGGCGCGCACCATCGCCGGGCCGCCGATGTCGATCTGCTCGACCACGGCATCCGGCTCGGCGCCGGCCGCCACGGTCGCCTCGAAGGGGTAGAGGTTGCTGACCAGCAGCTCGAACGGCGCGATCCCCTGGTCGGCCAACTCGGCCTCGTGCGACTCGAGGCGCAGATCGGCGAGCAGTCCGGAGTGCACGAGTGGATGGAGCGTGCGCACCCGCCCGTCGAGCGACTCGGGGTACCCGGTCAGTTCACTGACCTGCGTGACGGCGTGCCCGGCGTCGGCGATGGTCTTGGCAGTGGATCCGGTCGACACGATCTCGACACCCGCGTCGGCGAGCGCCTGGGCGAGCTCGAGCAACCCGGTCTTGTCGCTCACCGAGACGAGGGCCCGGCGGATGGGAACCAGATCGCGCGGGCGGTAGGCGGCGGGGTCGATGGTAGGACCGGACATCGGTGCTCCTTCTGGGTACGACCGGACAGGGTGAGATGGTCCGGTTCAGCCCAGGCGAACGGCCGAAACGAGAAGAGCCGCTTCCCGATGGTCACCCATCTCAACGCCAGTCGCGACGGATGTCAGTCTAGCGCCGGCTAGGCGCTGACGATCTGCGAACGCATCCGCTCCAGCCGCACGCGCAGCTGACCGATCACGTCGCTCCCCATGCCGACCCCTTCGAGAGCGAGCACGAGGTGCTCGATCGTCGCGTCGAACGCCGCGTCGGTGATCTGCATCCCGGCGTGAGCCTCGTGGAGGGGCCGCCCGGCATAGCTCTCCGGGCCGCCAAGAGCGAAGATGAGGAAGGCCGCCTGATGCGCGCGCAGTCGTCGCATGTCGACCCCCGCGAACCAGCCGGCCAGTTCGGGGTCGTTCAACACGCGGTCGTAGAAGTCGGCCACCGCGGCTTTGACGGCGTCGGCTCCCACCTGGTCGGCCATTCAGATCGGGCCGCCATCGAGCCGGATGCGCCCGTTCGCGACGTCGAGCACGACATCCACCAGCAACTGCCGCTCGACCACCTTGATCCGATCGTGCAGCCGCGCCTCGGTGTCGCCGGGCAGCACGGCCACGCGTCGTTGCGCGACGACCGGCCCGGTGTCCACACCGTTGTCGACCACGATCACACTGGCCCCGGTCTCGGTCACACCGGCCGCAAGCGCATCCCGAACGGCGTGGGCGCCGGGGAACTCGGGCAGATAGGCCGGATGCGTGTTCAGCAGGGCCGGGCTCAGCGCCTCGACCACCCGTGGCGGCAGCAGCCGCATGAAGCCAGACAGGATGACCAGGTCGGCCTCCCACTGCCGCAGCTGGTCCAGTAGCTCATCGCCCCATGCCTCGCGGGAGTCGAACGCGCCGAACGGGACGACGAAACTCGGGATGCCGAACTCCTCGGCATGCGCCAGCCCCTCGGCGTCGCGGTCGGCTCCGATGGCGACCACCCGTGCCGGGAACTCCGCGTCATCCGAGGCGTCGAGCAGAGCCCGCAGGTTCGACCCGCCGCCGGAGATCAAGACGACCAGTCGCAGCACGGGCTCAGCCTATCGAGCCCGATCGGCGCCACCGGGGCAGCCGACCGGATGCCGCGAGCCCGATCCCGATCGCGATCGCGAACTCGATCGCCGCCGCGGCCCCGACCGCGAGGGCATCCGGACCCACCTGCTGAAACCGACCGGGGCCGGCCGCACCGGCCGAGGCCGCGGCGAGCAACCCGAGGAGCACCCCACCGGCTACCCCGCCGCCCACCGCGGCCGCAACGAAACCGGGGAGATGCGGAGCGTCACCGCCTGAACCGCCGCCTGCCGCATCCAGGTCGCGCACCAGGATCGGGCGAACGGCCGCGCCGGCCAGGAATCCGGCCACCACCGGCACCAGCAGCCCGGCGAATCCGAAGGCGAGGTCACCGGTGGGAAGAGCTCCGAGGATCGGGATCGTCGGCATCGGGCCGAGCGCGGTGCCGAGCGGCGAGACGTGCGATCCGGCGCCGATCGCGAACCCCGGACCCACGAACCACGACGCCGCCCAGATCACCAGGTTCGGCATGAAGGCGAGCTCTCCCGCGGTGAGCGCCACGCCGCCGACCACCTCGGTGTGCAGTCCCTCGTAGAGCCGGATCAGCTGGGCGTAGTCGATCGCGATCAGCAGAGCGACCGCGACTGCGCTCACCAGGATGGTGATGGCGGCGGCGGCGGTTCCGGCACGGAGTGCTCCGGCAACGGCCGCGCCCAGGCGGGGGCGCCGGTCGTCGATCCAGGTCCGCAGGGAACCGCCCGCGGCATCCGGGCCCCGTTCCCGCCTCTCGCGGAGCACCCCCACGAAGAGGCCGATCCCGAACACCAGGGTGGGCAGCAGCGCACCCTGCCAGATCGAGGGCCGGGCGGCGCTGTTGACCGCGGTGAGGGTGACCGCACTCGATGCCGCGCCGAACACCGCGAGGGTCGTGACCTCACCGAGCAGGCGATGGCCGGTCTCGGCGACCCGCTCGCCGGCGCGGACGCCGAGCAGCAGCGTCAGCAACGAGAAGCCCAGGAGCGCGATGGTGATGGTCACCGGTGCGCCGGCGCCCGCCACCCCGAGCGCTGCCGCGGTGGTCGGATCGAGCGTGAAGGTCACGTCGACGCCGTGCCCGATCAGCCAGATGTCGGCCGCCCCGCGCCAGAAGATCGCCCAGTCGGGCGCGAACCCGAACTGCGCCGCCCAGAGGATCGTGAGCGGCACGAGCGGGATCGCCACCCCGATCGCCACAACGAGCAGCGCCTCGAAGGCCGAGAACAGCAGAGTCAGGCGCCGGGTCATGTCGGGACGACCCTAGCCGGGGTCGCGGAGCTCGCCGCGGCGGCGTTCCGCGCGCGGAGAGAATCGTCGCCGGCTACGCGCGGCGGCGCCGCACCTGTGCGCCTCGCACCGCCAACCAGACGGCGAGCGCGACGATCACGAAGGCCAGCGGCACGTGGACACCGATCCAGCCATCCGCTTCGGCGTCGGTGATCAGGTGGCCGAGCACGGTCTGCAGCACCAGCAGCACGAACAGCACGAGCGACGACCAGGCCAGCACCCGATCGGTCGCCCGCACCAGCACGAGGCCGACCACGGCCGTGACCAGCGCGACCACGATCGTGGCGCTCGCAGCGATGTTGTGCGCGGTGATCCAGCCGTCACGGTGCTCCTGCGAGACGAACTCGCCGGCGGTCACCGCCTGCACGAAGATTCCCAGGGTGGTCACGCCGATCAGCGCGTTGAAGAGCCGGAGGCCGCGCGGGGCGGTCGACGGGGCGGGTGTCTGAGCAGCGGCGGTCATGGCATCCATTCTGGCTGAGTCGGGGTCAGTTGCACATCGGGTCGGTGGACGGCACCGTTCCGGTGATCAGGTAGGCGTCGACTGTGTTGTCGACGCAGTCGTCGCCCTGCGCGTAGACCGTGTGGCCCTCGCCCTTGTGCGTGAGCAGCACGCCGCTCGACAGCTGCTTCGACAGCGAGACGCCACCCGCATAGGGCGTTGCCGGGTCGTTGGTGGTCGCCACCACCAGGATCGGCGGAGCCCCCTTCGCGTCGAACACCGTGGGCAGCTTGGCGACCGGTTCCGGCCAGTTCGAACAGGCGGTGTCGAGCACGGCGTAGTCGTCTTCGGCGAAGTACTTGCCGAGGATCGGGGCCGCTGCATCGATCTTGGCAAGGCCCTCGAGCGGCGTCACCCCGTCGGTGCCGATGTCGCTCTCGGCGCAGGTGACCGCGGCGTAGACGTCGGTCTCGTTGTCGTAGGTGCCGTCCGGGCTGCGGTTGTTGTAGCCGTCCGCGTTCTGGAGAGTGGAGTCGGCGTCGTTCTTGGCCAGGTCCTTGAACATCTGGGTCAGGTCGGGCCAGCTCTGCTGCGAGTACAGGGTGTACGAGATGCCGGTGCCGACGGTCGCCGAGTCCACCGCGCGTCCATCGGATCCGACCAGGTGCCGGGCGTCGATGCCGTCGAGGATGGCGCGCACCTGGTGCAGGCCGTTGTCGACCGAGCCGGTGAACGGGCATCCCTTGTGCTTCATGCAGTCGGCCATGTAGGCCTTCAGCGCGCTGTCGAAGCCGGCCATCTGGGTGGCGAGCGAGTCGAGCTGCCCCACCAGGGGGTCGATCGGTCCGTCGAGCACCATGCGGTCGACCTTCGTCGGGAACAGCTCGGCGTACATCGTGCCGAGGTAGGTGCCGTACGAGTAGCCGAGGTAGTGCATCTTCTTGTCGCCCAGCACGGCGCGGATGACGTCCATGTCGCGCGCATTGCTCTCGGCGTCGATGTGGCCGAGCAGCGGCCCGGTGTTCTTCAGGCAGGCTGCCGACCAGTCCTTCTCGACCGCCGTGAGCTCGTCGATCCAGCCCTGTGTGCCGTACGGGCTCGAGTAGGTGCCGTAGAGGAGCTTGTCCTCTTTCTTGGGATCGGTGTAGCAGGTGATCGCGGGCCGCGACCGCCCGACGCCGCGCGGGTCGAAGCCGATGATGTCGTACTTCTTGAGCACCGACGGAGTGACGATGTCGTTCACGTACTGGTCGACGAAGTCGTACCCCGAGCCACCCGGTCCGCCCGGGTTGATCAGCAGCGAACCGAGCTTGCCGCTGCCGGCCGAGTGCCGCGCGATGGCGATCTTGATGGTGGCGCCCGCCGGGTCATCCCAGCTGAGCGGCACGGTCACAAAGGTCGAGTCGATGCTGCCGCTCTGCTTCTTCCAGGTGAGGCTCTGCTCGTAGAAGCGCTTCAGCGGGGATGGCACGGCCTCGTCGGTGTGGGTGGTCACGGTGGTCGTGGTCCCGTTGGGTTTCGGGAGGAATTGGCAGCCCGACAGCAGCAGGGCGACAGCCGCGACAGTAGCGGCCAGGACGAGACGGCGTGCGCGCATGCCCGAATCCTAGGGGACCAGGCGCTCCGCGGACTCGTGGCCGGCCTGCGCCGCCCGCGCGAGAAAGGTCCGGATCGTCGCCAACTGGGCGTCGTCGAAATCGGCGCAGACGGCATCCATGGCGTGGTTCATCCCGGCGAACAGGCGCAGCATGTCGCCGGTCTTCGCCGGGTTCGCCGCCACCGCGATGGCCCGGCGATCCGCCGGATCGCGGGTGCGCGAGATCCAGTCGCCGGCCTCGAGGCGGTCGAGCACACCGGTCATGGTGGCAGGATGCAGCCCCGCGAGCCGCGCGAGCGCGCTCGGGCTGAGCGGCCCATGCCGGGCAACCAGGTCGAAGGTGTCGAGGTCGGCGTCGCGCAGCGACGCCTCGGATCCCACGCGGTGGTTGAGCGCGGCGAGCTGCGTGCGCAGCTCCCGGAGTCCCTCTTTCACGGCGTTGACGGCCTGGCGGCGCTCGCGCGCGCTCACGGCGTCACTCATTATCTGATCCATATGATACGGTTCTCATATTATATGACTCCTTGATAGCAGAGTAGAGGACCGACCATGAAGATCGCACTCTTCGGCGCCAACGGCGGCACGGGCCGCGTGCTGACCCAGCAGGCCCTGGCGGCCGGCCACGAGATCACCGCCGTGACCCGTCACCCCGAGACCTTCGGGCCGTCTCGCGAGGGATTGCGCGTCGTGGGCGGAGACGCGATGGATGCCGCCTCGGTCTCGGCCGCGATCGCCGGCCAGGATGCGGTGCTCTCGACCCTCGGGGTGCCCTTCGGCAAGGGACCCATCACGATCTACTCGGTCGGCGCCGCGAACATCGTCGCGGGCATGACCGAGCACGGCGTGCGACGTCTCGCCTGCGTGAGCTCGAGCGCGGTGGACCCGCACGACGATCCCGCCGAGGGGTGGCTGTTCAACCGCGTCCTTCAGCCGTACGTGGTGAACGGGATCGGCAAGACCACCTACGACGACATGCGACGCATGGAGGGGGCCGTCGCCGCGAGCGGTCTCGACTGGACGGTCGTGCGCCCGTCCGGCCTGTTCGCGGCGCCCGCCGTGAGCGACTACCGCGTCTCGGCGACCGAGCACCTGAGCGGGCGGTACACCTCGCGAGCCGACCTGTCCGACTTCCTGCTACGACTCGCCACCGGCTCGGAGTTCATCGGTGAGCGGCCCGAGGTGCGCAGCACCGAGGGCACGCCGAACTTCTTCGCCTTCATGTGGAACGAGACCATCAGGAAGAAGCCGTGAGCCACTCCTCGAAGCGGGTCGGCGCGAGTTCGGCACCTTCCCCCGGGATGAGCTCATCGCCCTCGATCAAAGCCCCGAAGTAGCGCGCCGCGGGATCGGCCACGATCGGGCGGGTGTCGCCGGACGCGGCGAACGCCAGCCGGATGAGCTCCGCCATGGGGAACGGCTCGGGGCCCCCGACCTCGTGAGTCGCATTCAGCGGAGCGCCCGCAGCCACCCGCGCCAGCACGTCGACCACGTCATCCGCCGCCATCGGCTGCATCGAGCCCGGCGGCACCCGCACCAGCCCATCGACGGTCTGCGCGTCGGCGATCCGCGACACGAACTCGAAGAACTGGGTCGCCCGCACCAAGGAATACGGACGACCCGAGTCGACGATCAGCTTCTCCTGCGCAACCTTCGCGCGCAGGTAGCTGCCCTCCGGCAGCCGATCGGCGCCCACGACCGAGAGGGCGACATGGACGCCGACGGCGGCCTCCTTCTCGAACCGCAGCTGGTTCGACGTCGAGGTCTGGAAGAAGTGCATGACGTCCTGCTCGGCGAACGAGGGCGAGTCGGCGACGTCGACGACGACATCCGCCCCGTCCAGAGCCTGGGCGAGGCCTTCCCCGGTCAGCGTGTTGACACCGGTGCGCGGCGATGCCGCGGACGCCGTGTGCCCCTGCTGGGTGAGCTTCGTGACGAGCCTCGAGCCGATCAGGCCCGTCCCGCCGATGACGACGAATTTCATGGTGGACTCCTCTTCCGGCGACCCCGGCCGCCCTTCTTCAGGTCTACCCGATGCGGCTACGCTCTTCGCCATGAAAATCGTGGTGGCCGGCGGCACCGGTCTCATCGGAACCCGTGTGGTGGAACAGCTTGTGGCTGGTGGTCATGACGTCACCGCCGCGTCCCGCGCGACGGGAGTGAACACCTACACGACCGTCGGACTGCCCGAGGCGCTCGACGGCGCCGAGGTCGTGATCGACGTCACGAACTCCCCGTACACCGACTACGAGGGCGCGATCGAGTTCTTCGAGACCTCGACCTTCAATCTGCTCACGTTCGGCCGCGCCGCCGGCGTCCGGCACCATCTCGCCCTCTCGGTGGTCGGCACGCAGCGTCTCGCCGCCGAGGAGGGCAAATACTTCCTGGCCAAGGCGCAGCAGGAGGAGCTGATCCGCGAGTCCGGCATGGCGCACTCCATCGTGCATTCGACCCAGTTCTTCGAGTTTCTCGACAGCATCGCCGACTTCGCCACCGATGGGGGGCGCATCCCGCTCACGCACGCCTTCGTGCAGCCGATCGCCGCCGACGACATCGCGGCCGCGGTCGTGGATGCCGCGCTCTCGGGCCCCACGAACACGATCGTCGAGCATGCCGGACCCGAGGTGTTCCGGCTGGACGAGCTGGTCGACCAGCACCTGCGGATCCGCCACGATCCGCGCGAGGTCGAGGTCGACCCGCTCGGACGGTACTTCGGCGCTCAGCTCGCCGAGAAGGACCTGCT
>Ga0207695_10007288_pt1 | contig 14124 bp, 12 predicted proteins | sample KBSC54metaG_FD_184354 | JGI IMG/M metagenome (GOLD analysis project Ga0207695, IMG submission 184354) | Corn rhizosphere microbial communities from Kellogg Biological Station, Michigan, USA - KBS C5-4 metaG (SPAdes) (version 2) | ecosystem: Host-associated > Plants > Roots > Rhizosphere > Soil... | reverse complement strand
TCGCCCTGTACCGGTCGATCCCGCCGATGGCGCCGGACGCGGCGGCCGCGGCGGCCGGCCGCTACGCCGCCGACGGCTACCGCCGGATCCAGGTGAAGGTGGGCGGCGACCCGCGGGCCGATGCGGTGCGGCTGGCGGCCGTCCGCGACGCGGTCGGCCCCGAGGTCGTCCTCTTCGCAGACGCGAACGGCGGCTGGAAGACCGCCGACGCCCGCCGCTTCCTGCTCGCGACCTCCGGCCACACCTACACGCTGGAGCAGCCGTGCGCGACCCTCGACGAGTGCGCCGCGGTGCGGCCGCACTGCGCGCACCCGCTCGTCCTGGACGAGTCGATCGACACGCTGCCCGCGCTCGTGCGGGCCGGGCGCGAGGGCATCGCCGACGGTGTCACGATCAAGATCGCCCGCGTCGGCGGGGTCACCCGCGCGGCCACCCTGCGCGATGTCGCGGTCGAGCTCGGCATGACCGTCACCGTCGAGGACACGGGCGGGGCTACGATCGACACCGCCGCGATGCTCCACCTCTCGCTCTCCACCCCCGAGCCGCACCGGCTGCACACCGTCGACTTCACCGACTGGGTCACCGTCGCAAACGGCGACGGCCTGCCCGCCCACGCCGGCGGCCGGATGGCGGCGCCGTCCGCGCCCGGCCTCGGCATCGAGGTGCGCGAGGCGGAGCTCGGCGAGCCGTTCCTGCAGGCGTCGTGACCGCGCCGCTCCTGCTCGACGCGAGCCTCGCCCTCGAGGACGTCGGCGACGTCGCGCTGCGGCGCCGGCCCGTGCGGCTGGCGGACGCAGCCCGCGCCCGGATCACCGCGGCGCGCGACGCCACCGACGGGCTGCTCGCCCGGGGCGAGCGGGTGTACGGGCTCACCACGGGCGTCGGCGCGCTCAAGCGCGTGTCGGTGGGTGGCGACGAGCAGCTCGCGTTCAACCGGCTGATGCTGCTCTCGCACCGCACGGGCACCGGCCCCGATATCGCCGAGCCGGTGGTGCGGGCGGTGATGCTGGCGCAGGTGGCGGGGTTCGCGCGCGGCCGCTCCGGCGTGCGCGCCGAGCTGGCCGATCACCTGGTCGACGCCCTGAATGCCGGCCTGGTGCCGCGTGTGCGCACGACCGGGTCGCTGGGCCAGTCCGACCTGGGGCCGCTCGCCGACCTGGCGGCGGCGCTGACGGGCGACGGCGCCTGGGCCGAGGAGCTCCACCGGCTCGGCCTCTCCCCGTGGGAGCCGACGGCCAAGGAGGCGCTCGCGTTCGTGAACTCGAACGGTTTCTCGCTGGGCTGGTCGGCGCTGGCGCTGGTCGGCGTCGGCACGCTGCTCGACCGCTTCGACGAGGCGGCCGCGCTCACGTTCGAGGGCATGCTCGGCAACGTGCAGGCGCTCGACCCGGCCGTCGGCGACGCCCGGCCGGTGCCGGGCATCCCCGAGCAGCTGGCGCGGCTGCAGGCGCTGCTCGCCGGCGGCAGCCTGCTCTCGGGCACGCTCCACCGCCACCTCCAGGATCCGCTGACGATGCGGATCGTGCCCCAGACGCACGCCGCCGCCCGCACCGCCCTCGCCCACTCCCGCGGCGTGGTCGAGGCCGAGCTGACCTCGTCGCACGACAACCCGTGCATCACGCCGGACGGCCGCGCCCTCTCGACGGGCAACTTCGACTCGGTGCCCTACGGCGTCACGCTCGACTACGTGCGGCTGGCGCTCGCCCACGTCATCACCGCCTCGTGCGAGCGGGCCAACAAGCTCGTCCACTCCGCCTTCAGCGGCCTCCCCACCGGCCTGCGCGACGACGACGCGACCAGCCAGGACGGGCTCGCCATCGTCGTCTACGGCGCGAACGCCGCCGCGGCCGAGGCACGGCTGCTGGCGCTGCCGGCCACGCTCGAGCTCTCCACCTCCTCGACGGCCGAGGGCATCGAGGACCGCGTCATCCCGACGCCGGTCGCCGCCCGGCGGATGGAGGAGATGACGCGGCTCGGCCGCTACGTCGCCGCCGTCGAGCTCTACCTGGCCGCCCAGGCGGTCGACCTGCGCGACCGTGCCGGCGAGCTCGGCCAGGGCACCCGCCGCGCGTACGACCTGGTCCGCGCCCACGCCCCCCGCCGCCGCGCGGGCGAGCCCCCGCTGGCCGACCTCACCCCGCTCGAGACCGCCCTGGAATCGGGGCCTGGCCCCGGTTAGGCCGGGAAGAACGCGGCCCGCAGCCGCGCCGTCTGGCCGAGGAGCGTCGTCAGCGCCTCGTCGCCGATGCCCATGCCCATCCGGGCGACCGTCAGGAAGCCGCCCTCCTCGCCGTGATCCTCGATGTCGAGGAGCACCTCCGGCTCCTGGGCGACCCACCACGCCGTCAGCTCCGGCGTGAACGCCGCGGCGAGCTGGTCATCGGGGATCTGCCGCGACGCCACGATGCGGTAGCGCTCGTCCATCTGCGGCGAGGCCGTGTGCACGCGGCGCTCGGCGTGCAGCAGCCGCCGGGCCCATTCGTGGTCGGAGAGGCGGCTCGGATGCACCGTGATCCGGCCCCAGCGCGAGGCGTCGACGAACATCAGGAAGACCGTGAAGCCGGTCGAGTCGACGCCCCAGCCGCCGAACGCCTCCGACCAGTCCGGCGATCCGACCGAGAATTCGGCCAGAACGGCCTCGTGGCCCTCGACCTCACCGCGGTAGGCGGCGTCGGTCGTGTCGAGCATGCCCAGGTCGAGCAGCTGCGTCGTCCCGCCGATCTCGTCGCTCGACGGAGTGAAGCCGTGCGCCTCCGCCCACCTGTCGATATCGGGCCGTGGTTCGGTGCTCATCCGCGCGATGCTAGCCGGTGGCGGCCCGGTCGGCGGGATGAACCGCCAGGCCGAACCGCTCGCGCAGGAGCACGCGCACCCGCGCGTCGTCCCCCGGCTTGACGCCGAGATCCGCCGCGATCTCGTCGATCGCCAGGTCGACCGAGAAGACGCAGACGTCGGCGCCCATCCGGTCGAGCGCCTCGTCGAAGGCGCGGTTGGCGGCCACCTCGAGCTCATCGGGAGCCATATCGGAATGGTAGACCCGCTAGAGCGGGAACGGCGATTGCCACCACGCCGGCCGGGAACTCGGGCGCATCGACGTGACCCACTTCACCCACCAGAATCCGCGCCGGCCCGCGGCGACCAGGCGCACCGGCGCGCCGTTCCCCGGGGCGATCGGCGCGCCGTCGAGGTGGGTCGCGAGCATCAGGCCGGGCACGCTTCGGAGGTCGAACCGGCGTGTATAGCCGGTCGCCGAGCGCACCTCGAGGCTGCCCGTCCCGGCCGGGTATGCGAGCGGCAGATCCGAGACGAGCACGCCGCGCCAGCGGTTGCGCGCGTACCAGCCGCTCGTGCAGTCGAGCGTGCACGTCCACTCGTGCTGCGGCAGGCGGGCGAGGTCGGCGAGGCCGAGCCGGTGGCCGCCGACATCGACGCGCCAGGCGGAGGCGTCGATCTGCGGCGTCGAGTCGTCGATCCACACGGTCGGCGACGGCCGCGGCTGCGCGAGCGAGCCGGTGGCCGCCCGGCGCGCGCCGAGCGTGCGGTCAAAGGCCAGCTTGGCCGCCACGCCGGCGGCGGCGACGGCGGCGAGCCGCAGAAACGCCGCCCGGGTCAGGTCGCCGCGCCGCAGCAACACCGGCCGCGTCGCCAGATGGACGACGACCAGCGGCACCAGGGCGAGGGCGAATGCGATGTGCCAGCCGAGCGCCGTCACCGGCCCGACGTTGCCAACGCCCGCCGAGTGGGCGAGGCCGAAGCCGAGCAGCCCGACCGCGCACACTGCACCGGCGAGCGACCCGCCCACTTCCGGCCATCGCCGCCGCAGGCCGCGCCTGACGACGCCGAGCTTCGACCAGACGAGCGCGATCACGGCCATTCCGGCGGCGCCGTGCGCCCACACCACCAGCCCCGCATGGCGCTCGCTCACCCACAGGCCGAACACGCCCGTCGCGAACGAGGCCGCGAGCGCCGTCCCCAGGAGCACCAGGTCGACACGCCGCCGCACGCCCGAAGCGTAGGCGAGCGCCGCCGGCGCGGCCGTGACGGAGGCCTACTCCGCCCTCGGCTGCTGCACGATCGACCGCACCCGCACCTCGGTCGGCTTGCGCCCCCACGGGTCGCGGCGGAAGAACGCCTCGTCGACGGCGAGCGCGTGCGACGCGCTCACGTCGAGGGTGATCCACGCTTCGCCCGGCCCGTAGCGGGCCTGGGTCTCGTAGGCGAGGATCGGTGGTGGGCTGCCTTCGGCGCTCATGTTCTGGTAATCGGCGGGTTTCCCCAAAACGTGCCCGCAATACGCAGTACACGCACCCCCCGCTTCCGGGGGAGCCGCTCCCACCCTTTCGGGGCGAACTACGCCCGCGGAGACGAAAGCTCGGTCGGAACGGCGAAGCGCACCCGCGTCCCGGCGCCCGGCTCGGTGTCGATCGTGACCTCGCCGCCGGCGGCGCGCACCCGCTCGACCATGCTGTCGAGCCCCATGTGCAGTGCGGCGCCGGGCCGGGCGCGCACCTCGTCGAGGTCGAACCCGCAGCCGTCGTCGGCCACCTCGCTCTCGAGCACGCCGTCGTGCTCGACGATCCGCACCACGATCGAGCTCGCGCGGGCGTGCTTGCGCACGTTCGCGAGCGCCTCCTGGGCCGAGCGGTACACGACCTCCTCCACCGCGAGGTCGTAGCGGCCGCCCGGGCCCGTGACCTCGCTCGTCGCCCCCACCTCCTGGGCAATCTGGCCGGCCAGCAGCCGCATCGCTGCGACGATCCCGTGGTCGTGCAGGACAGCGGGGCGCAGCTCGAACATCAGCCGCCGCGTCCGCTCGGTCGCCTCCTCGAGTGTCCCGCGCGCGACCCCGAGCGCCGACGCCAGCCGCTCGACGCCGGCCTTCGCGGCCACCAGAGCGGCGCGGTCGAGCGCCATCAGCGAGGCGGCCATCACCTGGACGGTGTCGTCGTGCAGCTCGGTGGCGATGCGGCTGCGCTCCACCTCCTCGGCCTGGAGCATGGTGGCGAGGATCTCGCGGCGGCGCTGCTCGCTGACCGCGAGCGCCCGCTCGGCCGAGACGCGGTCGGACACGTCCAGGAACAGACAGCCGACCTGCTCGACCTGGTCGACCGCGTTGCGCACGGGGAACATCGTCAGCAGGTAGGCGCGGCCGTCGACGCCGGTCGACTCGAGCCCCATCACCGGGTCGCCGCCGGCGAAGACCTCCGTGACGGCCGCGACGATCTCCGGGCTCACTTGCGGGAACGCGTCCAGCAGCCGCACGCCCAGGTGCTCGGGCCGGATCGTCCCGATCCGCTCGACGGCCCGGTTCACGCGCACGATCCGCAGGTCGGGGCCGAAGAGCACCATCCCCAGCGGCGCCGCGTCGAGCACCGCCGCCAGCACCTCGACGTCGCCGTGCGGCTCATCGGCGGGGACGGGGGTGATCACCGACACGATCATCCGCTCGCCCGCGAGCTCGATGCCGTGGATGTCGAGCTCGGCCAGCCGCGGCCCCTCCGGCGTCTCGAACACCCGCCGCTGGCGGTGGCTGCGGCCGCGCTCGGGGAAGTGGTCGATCAGCCAGTCGAGCCGGGCCCGGTCGCTGATCCCGAGCTGATCGGCCGTGTTGCCGAGGATCTCGGCACGCGGGCGCCCGACGAGGGCGCAGAACCCGTCGCTCACCTCGACCATGACCGCGTCGCTCGCCCGCGCGATCGCGACGGCCTGCGCCGTCTCGGAGAGATCGCCCGGAAGTGCCGCGGACGGCGGTCGTGTCCCGCCATCACGCCCGTTCACGTCCCGCACTGTAGCGAGGGCGGCGCCCATCTTCCGCGGCGGGCGCCGCCCTCCTTCGGTGCATCGCTAGCGGACGACGATGCCGTCGAGGCTGAACGTGCCACCCGTGACCGTCAGGGTGAGGACGTGCGACGCGGTCGCATCGGCCGGCGCCGAGAACACGATCGCGCGGTGCTCGTTGGCGCATAGCTGAGCGGCCGGCTGGGCCGCGCCGCCGTCGATCGCGACGGCGGCGTTGCCGCACGACCCGCGGGCGATGACCGCCACCGACGAGCCCTGGAACGTGAACGAGACGCTGGCCGGCGTGGCGGTGTCGCTCGACGTGTGGAGGGTGCCCAGGTAGTCGAGCGAGTCGGCCCCCGTCGTCGCCCACGTGCCGGTGTAGGTCATGCCGGCGTTGGCGTCGTCGAACGGGAAGTTGATCCGCCGGATCCGGCTGGTGGCCGAGTTCCCCGCGCGGTCGGTCGCGACGACCTGGAACTCGCGCCGGTCACCCTCCGCCCGGTTCACCGTCACGGACTGGTGGCCGCTGCCGGAACCGCTGGCGATGTCGGTCCAGGTCGTGTCGCCGAGGTTGCGGCCCTGCAGCGTCCAGGTGGCCAGGCCGGAGTGGCCCGTGTCGATGACCCCGAACTGGACGGCCGTCGTCGTCGAGGCCGGCAGGCCCTGCTTGGGGAACGTGATGGTCGGCGCGGCGAGGTCGTGCAGCGCCTGGCCGCTGTTCGGGGCCCGGTCGACGCACCCCGCTGCGCAGCCGGCCCCGAAGTACACGGAGAACAGGCGCCAGTGGTAGCCGTTCGGCTTCCCGAGCAGCTTGCGCGGGACCGAGACCCGGATCGACCGCGCGTTCGGCCGTGTGGCCGAGCCGAAGCCGAGCAGGTGGCCCTTGCGCGTGACGACGGCGACCCGCAGGACGCCGTGATCCCGGTAGACGAGCGCGATCCGCTCCGCGCGGGCGTCGCCGGCAGTGTCGAAGTCGATCAGGAAGAACGAGCTGCGGCGCAGGGCGATCGCCCGGCTGCGCCACGGCCCATACGTCGTGATCGTGTGGACGACCGGCCCCGTCGCCCCGTGCTCCTGGGACACGCTCGCGATGTCCAGCTTCCCGTGGACGTCGTCCGGGTCGGCGATGCCCGTCGCGCGCGCCATGCCGGGCATGGCGAGCGCGACGGCGACGATGACGCCGAACGCCGCGGCGAACCACCACCCGGCAGTCTTCTGTCTGCATTCCTCGGTCATGGTGCTCTCCCCTTCGGATTCCTCGCGGCGGTCGCCGCCAGGTGCGACCCAACCTAGGAACGGCCCACGCGGCGGGCGTCGGGGATACCCCTCGACGCTTCAGGAAGCTCGCCCAGTCGAGGAACGCAACAATCTGTACAATCTGCAGCGTCATGCTTGTGGGCAGGGTGGACGAGTGCACAAGCGTCGACCGGCTGCTCGACGAGGCGCGGGCAGGCCGCGGCGGCGCGCTCGCCGTCTGCGGCGAGCCCGGGATCGGCAAGACGTCGCTGCTCGACTACGCCGCCGGCCGGGCGGGCGAGATGCGGATCGTGTACGCGCGCGGCGTGCAGAGCGAGACCGCCGTGCCGTTCGCGGCCCTCGTCGACCTGCTCACGCCGCTCGTCGACTCGATCGCGGCGCTGCCCGAGCGCCAGGCCGAGGCGCTCGAGAGCGCCCTCGCGATCGGCCCGCCCCGGCCCGCCGACCGCCTGGCGGTGCTCGTCGGCAGCTTCAACCTCATCTGCGCGGCGGCCGCGCCGCAGCCGCTGCTCGTGCTCGTCGACGACGCCCACTGGCTCGACGCCGCCTCGGCCGAGGCCATCGGCTTCGCCGCCCGCCGCATCGGCGCCGACCCGATCGCCCTGCTGATCGCCACCCGCACGCCCGGCCTGGCCGGAATCCCGTCCGTCCACCCGCGGCCGCTCACGGCGAGCCAGTCGCGCGACCTGCTCGAGCGCCGCGGGCTCACGCCGACGGGCCTCGAGGCGGCCGTGCGCGACGCCGCCGGCAATCCGCTCGCGCTGGTCGAGCTGGCCACGTTCGAGGACGGCCGCTTCGAGCCGGGCCGCTCGACGCTCGAGGAGGCCTACGCGGGGATGGTCGAGACGCTGCCCGGGCCGTGCCGGGCGGCGCTGCTCCTGCTGGCGACCTGGCAGTCGGAGGGAACTTCCGTGATCGGCCGGGCGATGGCGGCCCAGGGGCTCTCCGACGAGGCGTTCGCGCCGGCCGAGGGCGCCGGTCTGATCCGCATCGAGCCAGGCCGCATCCGCTTCCGCCACCCGCTGATCCGCACGGCCGTCAACGCCGGCGCGAGCGGCCCCGACCGGCGCCGGGCCCACGAGGCGCTCGCGCTCGCGTGCGTCGAGCCGGAGCTCGAATGGGAGCGCGTCGGGCACAGCGCGGCCGCCGCGGTGGAGCCGGACGAGGAGCTCGCGGCCGCCGTCGAGCGGCTGGCCTCGGACGTCGGCCTGCGCGGCGGCGCCGTCGCGACGATCGAGTGGTACCAGCGCGCCGGCGGCCTGAGCGCCGACCCGGCCGAGCGGCGGCGGCGGTTGCTGCTCGCGGCCGAGGCGGCCCACGTGAGCGGCCGGGCCGACGCGGCCTACGCGATCCTCGACGAGGTCGAGGGCGACGTCCGCACGCCGACCGAGGTGGCCCGCGTCGAGCTGCTGCGGGGCCGGATCGACGCCCGCACGGGCTCGACGCTGACCGCCGGCGCCCGCCTCCTGCGCACGGCCCACCGGCTGGAGGATGCCGACCCCGTCGCGGCCGCGGCGCTCTTCATCGAGTCCGTCGACCCCTCGATCCGGGCCGGGCGCCCCCAGCAGGCGCTCTCGGCGGCGAACCGCGCGCTCGACCTGGCCCCGCCCGGCGACGCGCTCGGGCTGTCGGCCCGGATCGCCCGGGCGGCCTCGCTCGTCTTCCTCGGCGACGCCGTCTCGGCCGAGCACGACATCGAGGCGGCCGCCGATCAGGCGGCCCGCACTCCCGAGGTCGTCTCCGACCCGCAGCTGCGTGCGTACCTGTGCATGACGCTCGCGTTCGCCGAACGGATCGACCGGGCGGGGACGGCGCTCGACGACGTCATCGACGAGTGCGAGCAGGCGGCGCCGGGCGCGCTCACCTATCCGCTCATCAGCCGGGCCTGGCTGCGCCGCATCACCGGCGCGTGGGAGGGCGCGCAGGCCGACTGCCAGCGGGCCGTGCGGCTCGCCCGCCAGCTCGGCCGTGCGAACGACGAGTGCTGGGGGCTCAGCATCCTCACCTGGCTGGGCGCCGCCCAGGGCCGGCTGGACGAGGAGATGCTCGCCCACCAGGAGTCGCTCTCCGAGCGGCTCGAGCTGCCCTACCAACGCATGTGCGTGCGCGCCTGCCGCGGCCTGCACGCACTCGCGTCCGGTGACGCCGAAACGGCGGCCGGCGCCCTCGGCGCGGCGCTCGCGATCAAGCGCGAGTGCGAGATCGCCGACGCGACCACCCATCCGATCGTCGGCGCCGACCTGGTGGAGGCCCTGATGCGCTGCGGCCGGGCCGAGGAGGCCACGGCCGAGGCGACCGCCCTGCACGAGGCCGCCACCCGCTCCGGACGCGACTCCGCGCTCGCCCTGGCCGAGCGGGCCGAGGCACTCGTGAGCGGCGACGGCGCCGCCCGGTTCCAGCGGGCGTGGGAGCTGCACGCCGAGACCGGCGACCGGTTCGCGAAGGGCCGCACGGCCCTCGCCTGGGGCGATGCGCTCCGCCGCGCCGGCGCGCGGGTCGAGTCGCGACGCATGCTGGACGCCGCTCGCCAGGAGTTCGAGCGGCTCGGCGCGGCCCCCTGGGAGGAGCAGGCGACCTCGGCGCTCGCCCGCAGCGGCAAGATCTTACGCAAGGAGGTCTCCCGCCGCGACGAGCTGACCCCGGCCGAGCTGGAGGTGGCGAGCCTCGTCGCCGAGGGCAAGATGAACAAGGAGATCGCCGCGGCGCTCTGGATCAGCGAGAAGACCGTCGAGGCCCACCTCTCGCGCATCTTCCGAAAGCTCGGCATCCGCAACCGGGCCGAGCTTGCGGGCAGGCAGGCCAGCGGGATATCCCCGACGCCGTAGCGCCGGCCCGCACGCTGCGACCGCAGCGCCCGGATCAGGGGACGCGCGCGTCGTGAACCTGGTGGGCGGCGGCAAGGTCGGATTCGCCGAGCTCGGACTCGCGCGCGGGCGTCACCAGCGTCCAGTGGCGGCCGACAGGGCAGCGCTGGAACCGCCACCACCCGAGCCGCACCGACTTGAGCGACGCGCCGGGAATCCAGATGGTCGTGAAGAGGTGGCCGGCGCGGCAGCGGACGACGACCGTGCCGGCCATCCGCCCGGTCTTGCGCCGCAGCCGACGGCCTCGATGACCAGGAGGGCCGCGCCGATCGCCAACGCCCGCCGGCGGCGGCGTCTCTGCTTCGCCATACCCGAACCCTACGCCTGGATTCGCGGGTTGCCCATGCCCACGCGCGGGTCTACGCTGGGCGTGCGGGCCACGGACGGCTCGTGAAGGACGGGCGGCGTGTGACCGAGGACTTCTACGTCCAGGTGCGATATTCGGGAGGCCGGCGGTGGGTCGCGGTCGCCGTGTCGGAGGATCGCCGGCTGGCAGCCTCCCTGGCGGCCGCCGCCTACCAGAACCTGGCCGACGACCGCGGCCGCACCCCGACCGGGGTGCGCATCATGGGCGCCGGCGAGCTCGAGACCGAGGGCGGCCCGGACGCCGTCGCGAAGGCGGCGCGCGACATCGCCGACGCGGCCACCGGCCCCTGACTGGCGGGGGCGGCTGGGAGGCCGCCGGCGCCCGCGTGTGGGTGGACTCGAGACGGCCTCCCATCCTTTCCCAAAGGCGCGTCGGCGAGGCAGCAGCCAGCATCAGGAGAGGAAGAGCCCGACGACGCCCGACCGGGACGCTAACCCCGCCGCCGCGGCCCCACAACTACCGCGTTGGTCGACGGGTATGCCGGCCGGGAATCACCCCGGAACGAGGAAGGCCGCCGGGGGGTGGGGGGTAGTGGTCAGCCTCCGGCGGCCCTCGATCTCCGATTCCGCCCCGGCCGCTGAGGGTCGGCCTGAGACGGTACGCCAAACGTAGAGCAGCCGGCCGGCCGCAAGCAATGGGGGAAAACGCCCATCGGCGCACCATCCGGGGGATGCCGGGCTGGCCGTTTTCGAGGAGGGCGGCTCACGGCGGGCGGGATGGGCCGCGGACGGCCCGACGCCGATCCATGGGGAGATGCCCGTGCCCCGTCGCCTGATCGAGTTCGAGTTCTCCCCTGGCGCCCTGGCGCGCCGGATCGTCCGCGGCGCGGTCGAGCACGACATGGTGAGACTGCACGGGGGCATCGTCGCCGCGTTCGAGATCTACGGCGCCGAGACCGCCGAGCAGGACGTGTTCGACGCCGCCCGCCGGCTTGCGGCCGCGTTCAGCCCCGACTGCCACGCGACGGTGGCCGATGCCATCGGCAGCCACGCCAAGCGCGCCTGACCGCCCTCCGGCCTACGGCGTCGTCGAGGACGAGCCCGTGCCCGCCTGCGAGATCGCATCCGTGACAGCGGCGAAGATCTCGTGGATTCCCTTCGATCCCGACCGCTCCAGCGAGTGCGCAGTGCGGCTCTCGAGCCGCGCGACCTGCAGTGCGCGCCAGACGCCATGCCGGGAGGGCCAGCTGTGCTCATCCGTTCCTCCTCGTAGTCCCCGTGCGTTTCGCGCTGCGGCGCGTGGTCCCTACAGGATGGGGCAACGTCAAAGCTCAACCTCAACTCGAGATTGAGGTATTAGCCGGGGACGCGTTCGCCCTCAGAGGCATGCTCGTCGACGATCTCGAGCAGGCGGCGCATGCCGATCGGCTTCGACTCGTACGACCGGGCCCCGAGCCGCTGCAGCTTCTCCAGCTCGCGGCGGGTCGCGTCGGCGGTCAGGATGACGACCGGTATCGACCGGGTCGCCGCGTCGCGGCGCAGCGCGGCGAGGACGTCGGCGCCGGTCATGTCCTGCAGGTGCAGGTCGAGGAAGATCAGGTGGGGACGGTGGTCGCGCGCGAGCTCGATCCCGAGCTGGCCCTGCATCGCCGGGATCAGGCGGATGCTCGGACGGCGGGCGAAGATCTCCTCGACCAGGCGCACGTTCGCGACCACGTCCTCGACGTAGAGCACGCGCAGCTCCGTGGGGTATTGCCGCGTCGCCAGCAGGCCCTCGGCCGCAGCGTCCGCCGCGTCGACGACGGCGGGCCGGGCGATCTCGAGCTCGACCCAGAAGGTCGTCCCGATCCCGCGGCGGCTGCGGACGCCGATCCTCCCGCCCATCGCCTCGACCAGGCGGCGGGAAAGCGCCAGCCCAAGGCCCGTGCCGTCGATCCCGGACGCGGCCGCGTCGAGCCGGTCGAACGGCGTGAAGAGGCGCGGCAGCTGGTCGGGATCGATCCCCGCTCCGGTGTCCGCCACCGAGAGGTGGATGCGGCCTTCGTCCTCCTCGGCCTCGACCGTGACCGTGCCGCGATGGCGGTTGTACTTGATCGCGTTGGAGATCAGGTTGATCACGACCTGCGTCAGCCGCTGGCGGTCGGCGAGGACGTAGGCGGCCCCCGTCGCCTCGGTGAACACCGGCTCGAACAGCGTGATGTCGTGCCCGGCGGCGACGGGGCGCATGAGCTGGAACGCCTCCTCGACCAGCGGCCCCAGCGAGACGGCCTCGGTCGAGATGCCCACGGTGCCGGCCTCGATCCGGGAGAGATCCATGATCTCGTCGACGAGCGTCAGCAGGTGCTCCCCGGCGACGTGGATCATCCGCGCCCACTCGTCCGGCTTCTCCCCCAGGTCGCGCGTCGCCAGAAGCTCGCTGAAGCCGAGGATCGCGGCGAGCGGCGTGCGCAGCTCGTGGCTCATCCGCGACAGGAACTCGTTCTTCGCCGTCCCCGCCTTGCGCAGCTCCGCGTTCGCGGTCTGGAGCTCCTGGGAGCGGTGGACGATCTCGGCCTCCATCTTCTCGGCCCGCTCCCGCAGCTCGGCGGTCGTCGCCTCCTGCTCGTCGCGGCGCTCGCGCAGGCGCACGAACTCGGTCACGTCCTCGACCCGGTGGATGATGTAGCGCACGCGGCGCAGGTCGTCCAGCACGGGCGAGTTGACGGGGCTCCAGTAGCGCAGCTCGAAGCCGCCGCCCTCGGACTCGGGCCGGCGGATGTCGTACTTCTGCACCGCCATGGTGTCCGGCTTCGCCGTCTTTCGCACGCGCTCGAGCGAGGCGCGCAGGTTGCCGACGCCGGTCGCGCCGGGATCGTTCGGGTTGTCGGGGAAGACCTCGAAGATGCCGCGCCCGAGGACGTCGTCGCGGCGGATCATGGTGGCAGCCAGGTAGGCGTCGCTCACGGCGACGATCCGAAGCTCGGGGTCGAGCACCAGGAACAGCCCCGGCGCAGCCTCGAACAACGCCCGGAAGTCAACATCCGCGCTGCCCATTTGACTCGACCACCCTAATCGGGGGCCGTTGGTCGCGCAATAGCGGTGAGGGTGCCGCGATCAGTATGCCTGGGCCCAGACGGCGACCGCCTCGGACGGCCGGCCACAGACGATGCAGCGGTCCGACGCCGCGGGGCTCTCCCCGAGCGGGAGGCAGCGGATCGTGGCCGCGCTGTCGGCCTTGACGCGGGCCTCGCACTCCTCGCCGCCGCACCAGCCGGCGCGGGCGAAGCCGCCCGCCTCGCGCAGATGGGCGGCCATCCCGGCGTAGGTGCCGGGCGCGGCCGTCCGCCGCTCCTGCTCGGCGCGGGCCGCGGCGAGCATCGCCGCCTGGATGTCGGTGAGCAGCGCCGGCAGCTCCCTCGCGACCGCCCCGAGCGCGACGGTCGCCTTCGCCCCGGTGTCGCGGCGGGCGACGGTTACGGTGCCGGCGGCGAGGTCGCGGCCGCCGATGTCGACCCGGCAGGGCACACCCCGAAGCTCCCACTCGTGGAACTTGAAGCCCGGGCGATGCTCCTCGCGGTCGTCGAGGCGGACGCGCAGCCCGGCGCCGCGCAGGTCGTCCGCGAGCGCTGCGGCAGCGGCGAGCACCCGCGCTCGGTCGCGGTCGCGGACGATCGGCACGATCACGACCTGGTACGGCGCGACGGCGGGTGGCAGGCGCAGGCCGGCATCGTCGCCGTGGGCCATGACGACGCCGCCGACGAGCCGCGTGCTCGCCCCCCACGAGGTGGCGTAGGGGTGTTGCTCGGCCCCGTCCCGGCCCGTGAACGTGACGCCGAACGCGCGGGCGAAGCCCTGCCCGAGGTAGTGCGACGTGGCCGCCTGAAGCGCCTTCCCGTCGCGCATCAGCGCCTCCAGGGTGTACGTCTCCTCGGCCCCG
>Ga0207695_10007286_pt1 | contig 14128 bp, 11 predicted proteins | sample KBSC54metaG_FD_184354 | JGI IMG/M metagenome (GOLD analysis project Ga0207695, IMG submission 184354) | Corn rhizosphere microbial communities from Kellogg Biological Station, Michigan, USA - KBS C5-4 metaG (SPAdes) (version 2) | ecosystem: Host-associated > Plants > Roots > Rhizosphere > Soil... | reverse complement strand
GTTCGACCGCCATGTTGCCGCCGTCCACCTGCACGGCCGGCTGGACTTCGCTCCACAAGGCCACGCCGCCGCTCTGCACCTCGAACAACCTGAACGTGATCGACAGATCCGCGGTGATCGGCTGGCCGCCCGTGTCGGCAAGATGACCCTGGTAGCCGAGAGTCTGCGGCGGCGCTGCTTCGGCGCTGACACAGCCGAGCAAGAGGAGTAATGATGCCGAGAATGCGCGAAAAGCTGAACGGAACATGTTTGAACCTCCCCTGTGCGAATCGGCGCGGCGCATAACGGGTCACCGCTCGGTCGCGCATCACGCTCCCCTACCGAAAGCGACGACGCCAGTGAAGAGTTCTGATATCTTCTGATTCACGAGTTCCATCGGCGCATTGCGCTGGTGGAATGCATCCGAGCGACCGGTGTTCCTGGGGGAACTCGCTTGACGCTCATCCAGGAAAAACAATGGAGTACGTCGCGCCGTGCCGAACCGGGCACTGCTGTCGTCTGGCGTTTTGGACAGGCCGAACTCGACGAACGCGACATGCGCCTGAGCGTCGGCGGCACAGCCGTGCCGCTGGACCGCAGCGGCTACGACCTGCTGCTGTGCCTGCTGCACCGCGTCGGTGAGGTCGTGCCCAAGGAAGAACTCCTGCGCGTCGGCTGGCCCGGAAGGGTCGTGACGGAAAACTCGTTGGCCAAGGCGATCGGCAGGCTGCGCCAGGCGCTGCACGACGCCGATGGGGAATGCCTGCGCGTCGTACATGGTTACGGCTATCGGCTCGTTGCCGACGTGCATTCGTTGCCGTCCGCGCTGGCCGCGGCGGTTCCCGCCGCGGGCAACGACATACCGGATCCCCTCCCTGTCCTGGTTCGTCCACCTGCCCTGCTGCCGAAACGCCGGCGCTGGTGGACGCCGATCCTCGTCGGCTCGGTCCTGATTTTCGCCGCGGTCGGCGTCGTCCACATCGGCTCGCGCTCGCCGGCGCCGGCCAATGCGGTTTCTCCCGCAGCAACGGAATCCGCACCGACGTCGTCGGTCGCGGTGCTGCCGTTTCTCGATCTGAGCGAGACCCAGGACCAGACCTACTTCTCCGATGGCCTCGCCGACGAGCTTCTCGACAACCTCAGCCGGCTGCCGCAGATCCACGTCGTCAGCCGCACTTCGTCATTTGCGTTTCGCGGCAAGGACCTCGACATTCCGACGATCGCGCGCAAGCTCAACGCGCAGACCGTGCTCGAAGGCAGCGTGCGCAAATCGGCGGACCGCGTCCGCGTCACGGTGCAACTGATCAAGGCCATCGACGGCTACCACGTCTGGTCGCAGACCTACGATCGCCCGATTACCGAGTTGTTCGCGATGCAGGACGAGATCGTGCGCGCGATCGTCAGCGCCCTGCGCATCGAACTGCTGCCGGAACAGCAGCGCGAGCTGGTGCGTCATGCGACGACGAATGCCGAAGCCTACGACGAATTCCTGTTCGCCCATCAGGTATTCAAGGACGACGAAACCGCGCATCGCCGCTCGATCGCGCACTTCCAGCGCGCGGTCGCGCTCGACCCGAATTTCGTCGACGCCTGGCTCGGACTGGCCGATGTGCTCGGCCACTCCGGCATGTACGCGGACAGCGCCGCGGAAGGTCTGGCCGGAAAACGGCACGCGCTTGAGATCATCGACCGCGTCGTCGCGCTCGCGCCGGACCGGCCCGACGGCTGGAAGCAGCGCGGCGTATTCCGCGCGGCGCATTGGTGGAACTGGAGCGGCGCGGAAGAGGATCTGCAGCGCGCGGTGGCGCTGAGTCCGACGGACGACGAGCAGGCGCTGGTCGAACTGGGCCGGGTCCGCGCCGCACAGGGCAAGCTGCCCGAAGCAATCGAACTCGAGCTGCGCGCCACCCAGATCAATCCGCGCTCAGGCAACGCCTGGACCGTGATGGGTTATCACCATACGGCGCTCGGCCAGTTCGTGCGCGCGCGCGAAGTGCTGACCCAAAGCCTGCGCAACGTACCGCTCGACGAGCATGCGCGCTACTACCTTGGCTTGGGCGAACTGCTGCAGGGACACGCCGCGGCAGCCGTGCCGCAATTCGAGGACAGTGCGCATGTGTTGCGCCTCACCGGTTTGGCGCTGGCGCATCACTCGCTTGGCGACGCGGTCGCCGCGGACCAGGACCTGCAACTGCTGATCGCCCGGTACGGACACATCCTTCCGTACCAGGCCGCCGAGGTTTACGCCTGGCGCGGCGACAAGGACAAGGCGTTCGAATGGCTCGATCGTGCGTTCGACCTGCACGATGCCAGCTTCATCTATTACAAGTTCGATCCCCTGCTGCGCAACTTGCATGACGACGCGCGCTACGGCGTGCTCCTGAAAAAAATTGGATTGCCGCCGGTAGATTCATAAGTCGTATCCGATCCCCAGAGCGAAAGATTTTTTGACGCGGATCAACGCGGATCAACGCGGATGAAGCAGGCATCAAGGACTATTTCCTGATCAAGTCCGCGTCGATCCGCGCGTTATCGTTTGCTCTGATCCGTGTCCATCCGCCTTGATCCACGCTCAAGCAGCTCGCCGTCAATTCACCCGTGCGCAAACTACTGCGCGCCGATGAAATCGTTCTTGCCCAGTTCCACCCCGTTGTGGCGCAGGATCGCGTACGTCGCGGTAATGTGGAAATAGACGTTCGGCAGCACATAGTCGCGCAGGTAGTTCAAGCCCTTGAAGTGGCGATCGCCGGTACGCGCCTGCAGCGTCACGTCGCGGTCCTCGCTGCCGCCGAACTTCGCCGCATCGACGCCGTTGACGAACGCCAGGGTCTTGGCGATGCGCGCCTTAAGCTCGGCGATCGTGGTCTCGTTGTCCTCGAATTTCGGAATCTCGGTTCCGCTCAGCCGCGCGGCTGCGCCCTTCACCATGTCGGCGGCGATCTGCACCTGGCGCGTCAGCGGAAACATGTCCGGGGCAAGACGCGAGTTCAGCAGCACCGCAGCGTCGATCTTCCTGGCGGCCGCGAACGCTTCGGCCTTGTCGAGAAAGGTGGAAAGATTGCCGAGCATGCGGTTAGCGGTTGGGACGAGCGTGTCGTACATCGTGATCTGCATGGGAAACTCCTGCGTGACTGGGGCGGCGCGAAGACAGTGCCGCACGCGATATCAAGCCGGTAATCGCAAATTCAAGCGCTGCCCGCCCGGGTCGGACAGGATAACCCGCCGAAAAATCCTGTGCGCGCTGGCCCGCGCGGCAGATTCGACGCAACGTCGGCGATTTCTTGAGATAATCGGCTCCAGTTCCCGTGCCGGATCGCGTTGCTTCCGGAACCGGAATTTGCTCGACGGCCCCGTAGCTCAGTTGGATAGAGCGTCCCCCTCCTAAGGGGAAGGTCGCACGTTCGAATCGTGTCGGGGCCACCAATAAAGTCCGCGTCGTCAGGGTCAGGCAATGCTTTTCCCTCGCCTATGCATGCAGGCCGATCGACGGCTGTAGGCAAAGGCAAGACCTGACCCTAACTGCGCGCGTAATCGTCCACGAATCGAACTATGTCACGCCCCCGAACCCGATTAGCGATCGAAGACGCAGCAGATATCGACTTGCGCAAACTCTTGCGGGATGGATGGCTCGCGCAGGGTAAGCACGAAGGACTGATACGCCACGTCCGAAGCGGTACCTGTGTAACGGGATGCTTCACCGCCGAGATTGGCGCGGACCGAGGCGTCCTTGCCGTATCCATGCCACCAATCGGCGAAGCACGCAGACACCTTGACTGCACGATCCATCTTGAGGCCAAGCCCCAGCCTTTCGGTGGGCACATCTGGTTCATGCGCTGCCCCGTCTCGGGCAGGTCGGCGCGTCGCTTGTTTCTATTCGCCGGCGACAACTCCTTCCGCTGTCGCGAGTCGATCCATCCCACGCCGACGTACCTGTCGTCGCGCATGTCTGGCCTCAATCGTGCTCTGGAACAGATCAATGCAATGCGCCGCGAGCACGGCGTACCCGCTCTCCTTTGGCCCAATAAACCCTTCGGCAAGGGGACACGGACTTTCGCGCGGCGCTTCCTTGTCCGCGAAATCAAGGTTTGGGCAGAGGCGTACAAGATTCTAACGCGCCGGTATCCGGCACGCGATATATGAATTCCTCACGCGATTTCGAAATCACCCTGAGGTTTGCGCAGTCGGCTAGCCTAGCCGCGTGTACCTCTTGAAATTTTCGTTAGCGGACGATCTCAACTTCAACGGGCTGGGAAACCTCTACAGGCTGGGAGACTTCTACCTCAAGGGATGCGTTCGTCACATTGACGTCAACGTCGTCATGAATGTCAACCAGCGGCATGTTGTACTTCAGGACACGGCCAGTCCAGCCCGTAGCTGAGTGCAATGAGCCCACCGTCGGGCGAAAGTAAACGCTCATCAGAGCGACGTATATCTGACACAGCAGAATGCCCGAAAGCATTAGGACGACGATCTTGCGATATCGTGACTCACTCATGTTGCGTCTCCGGGTCGGGCGAACGTTAGGCTAAAGTGTACCGTGGCCCAGCTGCCCGGATGCTCCTTACGCGACTCGCTTCATTCGTAGTCGTTGTCTGGCTCAGGCTCGCTTCGCTGTTCAGCCGCGCGCGCCCTCCGCGCGCTCGAAGCCGAAACAAAAGAAAAGCCGCGTAGAAGCTTTTCGCTAACGTTCGACTGAGGTGGACGCTGTATATCACCCGCTACAGTCTCTTCGACCGTGTCATGGTGAAGCAAGTAGAGCTTGCCGGAGGTTGCATCGTTGGCTAGAGCGTCGCCGTTTGCTAGTGGAAATACATCTAGGACTTCCGGAAGTGGCGTCTTGATCGGCGCCGCGCGTGTGCCGCACACGTACCACCACTTGCTGGGATTCCCGCCTTGGACGTACGCGCACCCATCCGCGAGCGGATAGACAGACGCGTTTGAGAATGCGCCTTCATCATTGGATTTTTCAGCCGTTCGGTCACTCGCTCGTTCGCTGCATGCGCTGACGAGTGTGGACGCCGCAATTACCGCTATCACCTTTACAAGTTTCATGGGCGCAGTACGATGCCTTCAGGGCTCGCGTCGAGAATCATTCTTCGTGGCGCTGAACGCGAGCGTGATTAAAAGTAGTATGCCAGCGCCAATGTCTAAGGTATGCCAGATAGAGCGCGAAAAGTGCAGCGGCAAGAATGGATTGAAGACTAGGCCGACCGCGACGTAAATGGGCGCGAACGACGGCCAAATGCGGCCACGAGAAAGCCACAGTCCCCAGCAACATGTAAGAAAGACCACCCACCGCGTGAGAATGTAGACGTCGTAGGGATGCCTGCCGATAGCGTAAAAAGCGAAGGCGGCCGCGATGCAGCGGACGACAATGAAGGCAATGCGAGTTCGGTTCACTGCGGCAGTGTGATCCCAATTCGACTAGCGCGATACGGCTTTAAGGTATATACCCCGTCAGCGGCTAGCTTTCGGAGGGTACATGATCATAAAGGTCCTGCGGTGGTTGCTAGTTTTCCCCAGCGCGATTCTTGGGGCGTGGCTCGCCTTTGTTGCCTGCCGGCTCCTCGCCGTGTTCCTCACCTGGTCGTCTGGCGAGAGCCAATCAGCAGCCCACGCGATAGTTGTAGTCGAAGGTATAAGTAACGGCGCGCTCGGTGCCGGATTCGTATATTGTGGAACGGTTATGGCGCCAACACGGAAAAGCATCGTCGCCATCGTTCTGGCCTTTGTCGCTAGCTGCGCGATCATCGCGCTTTGTGTAGACCTTTGGTGGCCAGGATGGCGCCTAATTGTTGGGAACGTAGCGATGCTCGCGGGGGCCATCTATGTCGCCTATCTCGCAAAGACTGATACAGCTAGTTTTGACAGGCTTTGGCTTATGCGCGGTCACTCCTTAGCCCCGTAGTGGTTCTGCTAAAAGAAAGTTGCACGGTGCGAAGAAAGCGGATGTTTCGTTGAGTAGCCGATTCGTGGCTCAACCGGTGCGACGCGTATCGGCGAGCGTGGCCGCATGGACACCCGGCAAGCGATCGACCGCCTCGCGTGGCGCGTTGACTTCTATCTGAAGTCTACACTGCCGACGCAGGCGATGTACGACAACACGTGCATTGCCGAGGTTTGCGATTGCCCGGCAGGCTGGGCCGTCCGCATTTGCTGCATACCGTTCGGTCAGCACGGTGCGCATGAGATTTTCCCGACTTACGAGAGTGCCGTCCTCTCAGTTGAACTCTGGGTAAGCGGCCTGGATATCGATCCTTGCGGTGAGTCAGCGGGCGAATAGGAAATGAGCGTGCAGGGAGCAATCATGAAACCAAGCACATCACCTTAATCGGGTTGTTCGTGCGCTGGCGGGCTCACCTGCTCTATAGGCACGGTCCAACTGCTCACAGCCTCACCCAATGAGAATACAAACGTCAGATTGCCAGCACTCATTATGGGCATACCGCCGAATCTGGCGGTGAACTTAGTCCTCAGCTTTCCTTCGAACTCTATGCTTACTTGCTGGGCCGCGACCTCGGTCTCGCCAAGCGTCACGCGAAGGTTTGCAGTGGACTGAATCGGTTCATTTTCGTCTCGCTCCAGAAAAGCCACGAATGAGAAAGTCGGGATGAATACGGGAAACGAAACCACGCTCCATCCTTCAATGATCTGAATCAGCGAGACCGTTCGCCGCTCTAGATCATGTATTACCTGCTCGCAGCACGTTGCAAACAGGACTCTCATTCTCGTCGCGTAAGATCAATTATCACGCTATTTCGCGCTGGTGATGGTGGTGCCGCCACACGCTCGGGGAGCGGCAAACCTTGATCGATCGTTACGATCGTCGGAGAAGCATTCTTCGAAGCCGCAAAGCCGAGCGCTAGTAGCGCGCCAAACCAAGCAAGGCTTTCGAATTTCTTTCCTTCGAGGGCTTTGGTCACTTCAGACTGAGGACGAAACGATAACGCAGTCGTGTAAGCGTATGCCAAAGCTACGCTTGTCGGGGTCTTTTTCCCTAGATCGATCTGCTCAATCAATTGCACAAGCTCTTGGCTGTCTGCCTTTTCGCCCAATTCTCGAACAGGGGGCAACGCGCGCATCCTCTCGAATAGGTACGCGGGAGTGTTTGCGAACATGTACTCGGGCAGCAACTTTGCCGCGTCGAGCCGGGCGCTATTCTGGGTTGACACGATAGTAGACCGCGCGTTGGAAATCATAAGGACATGCATTGGCTCGGTGCGTTGCTTCGAAGTGTAGGCCCCACTTGCTGAACACAACCGGGATGTTTAGCGACTCTGGCTTTGGTGGGACGAGTACGACAGCTGAATGAGACGGATCCCCGCTCTCGGCCCAGTAGATTACTATGTCACCCGCTTGCACAGTCTCCGCTGGTATCGGTGTATAAGCGTCCTCTGCAAGAATACGGGCAACCACATCGGGTTCCGAAATAGCGGTGCGACGGCCCCCAAAGGTCATTCCATGACAGTTGTATCGCGCACAGGACTTCGACCGCACCTTGAAGTCGGGATGACTGGTGAACCTCAAGTAGTCGCCACAGAGACCTATGCTTTGCGCAAGCTCAAATTCTGACTCCCACTCGTCATTTTGCCAATTCGTCAGGTGGCGACCAGTCGAACTGTCGAGCTTTAGCTCTCGCGGCATATTCTGACGTTCCGAATGCGTTCGGAATGCTCCCCTGTGCGGCCAGCATAGCACCTTTTTTGGAGGCGACTGCGCGCCGTCGTTTCGGAGGCGGCACCCACTGGGGGAACACCTTGGGGACACTCCAGGGACAGTTTGCCGTCAAAAGCGGCAACCATCCACAAAAGAGCACAACAGCCAACCCGTGTGCTTGTGCGGTCGAGAGTTGTGACCTTTTGCGCAAATTAGGACTAGCCGAACTCCTAAGGGGAAGGTCGCACGTTCGAATCGTGTCGGGGCCGCCAATAGCGACTGCCTGTAGCCGCCTGATTGTTCGACATCTACTCGCCAAGACGGTCGGCCGCGCGTCGCCTGCCGATAACGGAAACTGCGGACAGCCACTTGATTGGCTGACCGCAGCAAAGCGACCCTCTCGATCCGGCACGCTTCGGTTCAAAAAACAAACATTCCGACGCCGGCACCGAACATCACGATGGTGGTAAGGATGACGATGACGCGGGTTACGGGCGAACTCGGCTGGTCGTGCATGATCTGCCTGTCATTCGATACGAGCAACAAGGCGACCAGGAGGAATGGCGCAAGAACGCCGTTGACAATCGCCGACCAATACAGCGCCTTGATCGGATCGACATGCAGCAGGTCGAGCACGCCGCCGCCCACCGTAGCGACGATGAAAACCGCGTAGAACGAAATCGCGTTGTCGAACTTCTCGTCGAGGCCATAGGCCCAGTCAAACGTCTCGGCGAATGCGTACGCAGCGGAACCCGCCAGCGTCGGAATGGCGAGCAAGCCGGTGCCGACGATGCCGATCGTGTACAGGAAATAGGCGTAGTCGCCTGCCAGCGGTCGCAGGGCTTCTGCCGCGTCCTTCGTGGTCGCAATCGTCGTGATGCCGTGTGCGTGCAGTGTGAGTGCCGTTGTCAGGATGATGAAGAACATCACGACGTTGGAGAAGAAGGTACCGATGCCGACGTCCAGCCGCCGGTCTTCGATTTCCCGGCGCGTCGCGCCCTGGCGATGAGCGACCAGCCGCCGACCCTTGGCTTTCTCTTCTTCGACCTCCTGGCCGGCCTGCCAGAAGAAAAGATACGGGCTGATGGTCGTCCCCAGAATCGCCACGAGTGCGCCCCAGGCACCCGGCTCTCGCGGCAATGCAGGTAACACCGTATCGTGCAACACCGCGGACCAGCGCGGATGCACCAGGAAAGCCGTGATGACGTAGGCGAACAAGGCGAGCGCGAGCCACTTCAGCACATTGGCGATCTGGTGATAGCGAAGCCGCACCGTCAGCGCGCAGATGCCAAGACCGAATACCCATACGTAGATCGACGAAGGGCCGGCATGAAGCATCTCGGCCGCATCGGCCATGCCGGCGAGATCCGATGCGATATTGATCGTGTTCGCGATCAGCAGCGCAAGCGAAATGACGGCAACGATCCAGCGCGGAAATTTCTGGCGCAGCGCGCCTGCCAGGCCCATGCCGGTAACCATTCCGACGCGGGCGCACATCATCTGCACGCAACCCATCAGCGGCCACGTGATGAGCGCCGACCAAAGAAACGAGGTTCCGTACTGTGCGCCCACTATCGAATACGTCGCGACGCCCGAGGGATCGTCGTCCGCTGCGCCCGTGGTTACGCCCGGCCCGAGGGCCTGGGCGGCGCGCTTGTACCAGGATTCGCGTGGCGCCGTGGTCTTCATTGGTGATTCCTGCTGCTTCATCCAACAGCCCGGGTGTCAGCCGGTGTGATATCAGGGCGGCCCCACGTTGTCGCGTAGGCCATCAGCGGTCCTTGCCGTCCAGATGAAACTTGTGCATCAGACGATGCACGACGGGCGCGAATATGATGCCGGCCACGACAATCACCGCCAAGCCGCAATAAAGCGCATACATTCCGGCAAACAGCTTGCCAGCATGCGTCTGGGGTTGCTCGACGGGGCCCATGCCGCCGAGCAGCATCGCGGCATTGAGGAAGGAATCGATCGCGCTGAGCCCCTCGAAAAAATGGTAGCCCAGCATGCCGGCGAAAAGCGACACGGCAATCAGTCCGATGCCGATCATCGTGCTGCCGGCAAGACGACGGAGAAATGCGCGACGATTGAGCAGCGGCTGCGAGCGTCGTTCAAACATCCGGGAAGCACCCGTCAGGACAAGGCAGTTCCGCGGCATCTTGCGGGTTCGTGCGCCGATGCACAATCACCGATTCCGACAAACCGCCGACAGCGGCGATCCAGGCTGCAACAAGGACGACTTGCCAGGAACGCCTCAGCCGCGTCAGCCGTCACAACCCCTGGCGCAAACGTCCTGCTTCAACCAGACTCCGTACCTTGTTGACAACAAATCCCTGTCGATTCACCATCGGCGCGCAGGGAGCGTCGCCGTCCGGCGTGCGACGGTGGCTTCGCCTGGATTTCGATGAAGCACTTCCTCCTCTTCTACGATTTCATACCCGAATATCTCGAGCGCCGCGCTTCGCTGCGGCCCGAGCATTTCAAGTTCGCGCGTGCCGCGCAGGCGCGTGGAGAACTGGTCCTCGGCGGCGCGCTCGCGGATCCGGTCGACAGTGCAGTCCTGCTCTTTGTCGGCGACAGTCACACGGTAGCCGAGCGCTTTGCGCGCGAAGACCCGTATGTGCGCAACGGTCTGGTCACGGCCTGGCGCGTGCGCGAGTGGACGACCGTGGTCGGTGCCGATGCGCTGACGACGGTGCCCTGACTGCCACAGTCGCAGTTCGATTCACGAGCGCCCGCCCATCCGCCTGCGGCGCGTTCCCGCGCTTCGCAGGGGAAGGAAAAAGGCAAAACGAAATTTCGGAATCCTTCTCCCGCAAGCGGGGGAAGGTGGCGGCAACCCAAGTGGGCAGCACGTGCCAAGGCAAGACATGCGCGACGTCTTCGGCGCTGCAAGCCGCCGGCGCGCATCGTGGCCGGAAATTCGTGCGGTTCCGCCCCGGGTGTCGCCCTACTCCTTCCAGGTCGGCACACGCCCCGGTGTCCACGGCGCACCGCCTGCTTCCGCGGCATTTTCAAGCGAGACGAGATCCACGGTGATCAATGCGCGCAGTTGTTCGAGTGCCGGACCGAATTGCTGTGCGGCAATCTCGTAATTGCGCCGGTGCGTCGTGGTCGCGTCTGCGGTCGAATTCCAGTGACCGGAAACGATCTGGTTGACGCGGTCGGCGATCGAGTTCGGTCGCGGCTCGTTGTACTTGCCACGAACCGGGTCACCGCTGAGCGATTCCTGGATGTCCTTCAATTTCGCTTCGATCGAACGCGCGCGGTCCTGCAGTGCCGGATCGATGCGCGGCGTATCGGCGAGTGCCTTCTTCAGATGGTTGATTCGCGTCTGCGCTTCGCCCGCGGCGCTGACTGCGCCAAGCACGGCGCGTTGCAGCTTGCCGGTCTTGATCTGGAACGCAAGCAACGCAGCGCGATCTGCCGGCGGCAGCGTATCGCCACCGAGCGGCGCGGCATCGAATGTCTGCGGCTCGCCGATCGGCACGAGCTTGCCCTCGACGCGTTCGGCCATGGCGACGCGATACCTGCCCGGCGCAATCAGCGGGCCGGCGGGCGCCGGATCCCACGGATCGCGTTCGTGCGTCGCCAGATCCGTCGGCACCGACGGCGGGTAGCGCAGATCCCACGCCACGCGCTGGATGCCGGCCTTGGCCGGCCCTTCGATCTGGCGCACGAGGTTGCCGTCGACGTCGCTCACCTTCAGCACGACCGTCGGCGCTTCCTCGCGCGCTTCGCGCTTGAGCTCGTCCCACGACGGATAGTGCGTGTCGGCATCGGTGTTCTTCTTGATCAGTTCCTTTTCGGCATCCTGGCGCGTCTTCGCGCGCGTCTTCAGTTCGCTCTTCAGGTAATACGTGAACACCGCGCCGAGCGGCGGATTCGGCGCGCTGTAGAACTGGTCGCCGTTCGAGCCGGCGTCGGTCCCGCCGAACGGAGAAGTCGGCGCGAAGGTGAAAGCCTCCTTGACCGGAAACAGCACCGCGTCTTTCGCGAGCACCGCATCATTGACCTGACGCAGCGGTGCATAGTCGTCGAGCACGTAGAAGCCACGGCCGAAGGTCGCGGCGACGAGATCGCCTTCGCGCTTCTGGATCGCGAGGTCACGCACCTGGATGACCGGCATGCCACCCTTGAGCTGGATCCAGCGCTTGCCGTCGTCGGGCGTGAAGTAAAGCCCGAATTCGGTACCCGCGAACAACAGTCCCGGCTTGACCGGATCCTCGACCACGGCATAGACGCCGCCACGCTGCGGCAGGTTCGACGCGATACCGGTCCAGCTCTTGCCCAGATCCGTGCTCTTCAGCACATACGGCTTGAAGTCGCCCGCCTTGTGGTTGTCGAACGCGGCGTACAGCGTGCTGGCGTCGTGCTGCGAGAACAGCACGCGTGAAACATAGGTGCGCTCCGGCACGCCGGGAAAGCGCTCGATCCGGCGCCAGGCGCCGCCGCCGTTCTCGGAAATCTGGATCAGGCCATCGTCGGTGCCGACCGCAAGCTGGCCTTCCTTCTGCGGGCTTTCCGACAGCGCGACGATATTGCCGTAGAACGACGTCGATGCGTTCTTGGCCACCGTATCGGGGCCCCAGATGCGCCCCATCACCTTCAGCTCGTTGCGGTCGATCTGGCGCGTGAGATCGCCGCTGACCGGCGTCCAGGTGTTGCCGCGGTCGTCGCTGCGGAACAGACGCTGCGCCGCCAGATAGATGCGTGTGTGCGAGTGCGGGCTGATCAGCATCGGCGAGTCCCAGTTCCAGCGCAGCGGCGGATCGCTGGCGCCGGCCTGCGGCTGGATGTCGACCGTCTCGCCGGTGCGCTTGTCGAAGCGCGCGATGCCGGCATGCTGCGATTCGGCGTAGATGATGTTCGGATCGGTCGGATCGACCACCGGCTGGAAGCCGTCGCCCTCGACCATGATGAACCAGTCGGAATTGACGATGCCGTTGGCCGAGCGGTTGCGCGACGGGCCACCAATCGAATTGTTGTCCTGCGTGCCGCCGTAGATGTTGTAGAACGGCTGTGCGTCGTCCAGGCCGACGCGGTAGAACTGCGACAGCGGCAGGTTGTCGCTCCACTTCCACGTGCCGCCGCGGTCCCAGCTTTCGTAGATGCCGCCGTCGCAGCCGGCGAGCAGGTGATCGCTGTCGTCCGGGTCGATCCACATCGTGTGGTTGTCGACGTGCTTGTGCTTCTCGCCGACGCGGCGCATCGTCTTGGCGCCGTCGTCGCTGACATGCATCCAGGTGTCCATCGAATACACGCGATCGGCCACGTTCGGATCGGCGACGATCCGGTTGTACGCCTGCGGGCTCGTGCTCACGTAGTCCGAGCGCTTCTCCCAGTTCTCGCCACCGTCGACCGAACGATACATGCCGGATTCCTTTCCGGCCGCTTCGATGATCGCGTACATCGTGTCCGGCTTGGCGGGTGAGATCGCCATGCCGATGCGGCCGATGTCTCCCTTGGGCATGCCGTTGGTGATCTTGCGCCAGGTCTTGCCGCCGTCGGTCGACTTGCGCAGGCCCGATTCCGGACCGCCGTCGATCAGCGTCCATACCGCGCGCTGGCGCTGATAGGTCGTCGCGAACATCACGTCGGGGTTGCGCGGGTCGAGAAACACTTCGGTCACGCCGGTGTGCGGCGAGGTTTCAAACGCCTTGTTCCAGGTCTTGCCGCCGTCGCGCGTCACGTACAGGCCGCGTTCGCCGCCGTCCCGCCACAGCGGGCCCTGCGCCGCAACCCAGACCACATTCGAGTCGCGCGGATCGATCGCGATCGTCGAGATGTGCTCCGATGTCTTCAGGCCCATGTTGTTCCACGTCGTGCCGCCGTCGAGGGATTTGTATACACCGTCGCCGTACTGCACTGCGCGCTGCGAATTGTTCTCGCCGCTGCCGACCCAGATCGTGAGCGGATTCCTGCGGTCGATCGTCACGCTGCCGAGCGAGTACGAGCCCTGCTCGTCGAAGATCGGTTTCCAGGTCGTGCCCGCGTTCGTGGTCTTCCACAACCCGCCCGTTGCCGCAGCGACGTAGCGAATGTTCTTGTTGGTCGGATCGACGGCGAGGTCGGCGATGCGCCCCGAGACCATGGCCGGGCCGATGCTGCGCAGCGCAAGGCCCTTGAACGTATCGGCCTTCATCGGACCGCTTTCGGACTTCTTCGCATCCGCGTCGGACTTCTTCGATTCGGCAGTCTCGAGCGTCTTGTCCTTCGAGTCCGCGTCCTGCGCGCGCAAGGGCGTTGCGGCCAGCGACGCGAGAAACAGCGCCGCAAGCATCAAGGGCGACAGGATGCGCAAATGGCTCGACACGGTGGCGTCTCCGGCAACGGGGTCGCGCGAGCATACGCGAGCAGGGGCGCATTTTGCCCATGCCGATCGGCATCCCCGCCCCGGTTCCGCGGTCGGGGCCCGCGAACGACCTCCGGGCTAAGCGTCATTGGTCCGTTGGTTGCTGCCTTGCAAACGAACGCGCGAAACCTCTGGCCT
>Ga0207695_10007284_pt1 | contig 14131 bp, 10 predicted proteins | sample KBSC54metaG_FD_184354 | JGI IMG/M metagenome (GOLD analysis project Ga0207695, IMG submission 184354) | Corn rhizosphere microbial communities from Kellogg Biological Station, Michigan, USA - KBS C5-4 metaG (SPAdes) (version 2) | ecosystem: Host-associated > Plants > Roots > Rhizosphere > Soil... | reverse complement strand
CAGACGGAACGTTCCCCGGTTTTTCTCCCCATATGGGAATCTGGCCGCCCCAAAAAGTCAGCTTCCCCACTCCCCGCTTTCAGCTTTCTGGTACGTTTTCCCTATGGCTCGCCTGCCTCGAGTGGTGGTCGTTGATCTCCCCCACCATGTTACCCAGCGCGGCAACGCCCGCCAAACCGTTTTTGTTCATGATGCCGAAATACGGGGACAGACGGAACGTTCCCCGGTTTTTCTCCCCATATGGGAATCTGGCCGCCCCAAAAAGTCAGCTTCCCCACTCCCCGCTTTCAGCTTTCTGGTACGTTTTCCCCATGGCTCGCCTGCCTCGAGTCGTGGTCGTCGATCTCCCTCACCATGTTACCCAGCGCGGCAACGCCCGCCAAACCGTTTTTGTTCATGATGCCGACCGGCTCGTCTATCTGGAGTTGCTGCGGCAGTACTCCGACCTCTGCGGTCTCTCACTGCTGGGTTACTGCCTGATGTCCAACCACGTGCACTTGATCGCTGTGCCGCGGGCGTCCGCCGCCCTGGCGAAAACTCTCAAGCACACGCACGGACGTTACGCCGCCTACTGAAACGCTCACCAGCGTTCCTCGGGCCACGTGTGGCAGGGCCGATTCTATTCCTGCCCGCTCGACCAATCGCATCTCTGGACCGCGCTGCGTTATGCCGAGTTGAACCCGGTGCGCGCCGGCATGGTGGAGGCGGCCGAGCAATGGCGCTGGTCCAGCGCCGCAGTCCATTGTGGCGCCGCCGCTCCCGAGGCGCTGTTGGCAATGGAACGCTGGCGAGCCCGTTGGACCGCAGCTCAGTGGCGGCAATATCTTGCCGAAGGAGACTCGCCGCGCGAGGTGTCCGCTCTTCGCCAATCTACCTATACCGGACGACCGCTGGGCACGCCGGAGTTTATCGCTGCCCTGGAGCGGTCCACTTTGCTCCTGCTCGCTCCGCGCAAGGGAGGTCGACCTAAGAAGGGCCCGCCCGATTCACGACAGACCAACCTGTCCTTAATCGCCTAATCCCAGAAAGCCGGGAACGCTCCGTCTGTCCCCGTATTATCCAGTTTTCGAAATGGATTTTCTCACTTGAGTGAAGACTTCGTTATTCGCTGCTGGAGTGTGGAGTTTGTGATGTGCTCTTCGGCAGTTCCGGGGGCTTGATGTAGTTTATCGGTACCTGTCCTGTCAGCGAATCCATCCAGATTTCAATCGACTTCACCTGGGCGTCGGTGAGGGTTACTCCACGTTGATGAACCGCCATGTTGCGGATCGCCTGGTCCAGAGTCGGAACCGAGCCGTCATGGAAGTAGGGTCCTGTCTTCTTGATGTTCCGCAGCGAGGGAACCTTGAAAACCATCTTGTCCATCCCCTCCTTAGTCACCTGGTAAAGCCCTTGATCGGTTTGGTTGGGCCATGGTTTCACCACGCCGAGCTTCTGGTACGAGGCTCCACCCAAATACGGGCCGTAGTGGCACCATTGACAGCCAGTTGCGGCAAATGTGTTGAAGCCTGATTTTTCGGCGTCCGTCAGAGCCGACTTGTTCCCCCCGAGGAATGCATCCCACCGCGACGGAGTTACCAATTCGCGCTCGAACGCTCCAATCGCCAACGCCATGTTGTTGTACGTAATCGGATCCTTGTCTTTGGGATAAGCCGTCTGGAAAAGTGCAACGTACTCCGGCATGGACTTGATCACTTGCACGGCCGCGGCATTGGAGGGCATCGCCATCTCAACTGGGTTGGTGATCGGGCCTTTCGCCTGCTCCTCGACGGTCGGGGCCCGGCCATCCCAGAACTGCACAAAGTGCCCTGCAGCGTTGTAGACGGTAGGCGCGTTGCGGGTACCCTTCTGGCTTTTGTGGCCGGTTGACACGGGCTTGGATTCTGCGCCATAGGCGTCGAGCGGATGACAGGTATTGCAGGAAATCTTCTGGCTGGCCGACAGGCGAGAATCGTAGTACAGGATTCTTCCCAGCGTCACTTTTGCGTCAGTCACAGGATTGTCGGGTGAGCTCATCACCGCGGGAAGTGGTGCAAAGAGGTTTAATGCCTCTGCATTCACCTGCACCTTGCCGGATGCCGACAAAAGGTAGGTGACGGGGATGAGGACCAGCGTGAGTAGCAAAGCGAACCATCTAACTTGGCCGGAGCTTAGGTCTAACATAAGAGCCCCCTCGAAGGATGCCCAACCGCTCGTAGGTAAAGACCAGGCACTTTTGTTATCTTTACGGGGAGCTGCAGAATCCTCAAGGACATCAATCACGTTGGCCTGTGAGCACGGTCACACCCGGCGGAAGAGATTGGTTCTGATTGTGCTCGTATTACCCTGAAAGGTTTAGCACCATCAGCGACCAGAGCCGCCTTCAGAGACTTGCAGGTTCAGCTCTACTCGTTCTCCGTTGATCAGTACCGTCCCCGTGTCGATGAGTTGCTGGCCAGTGCAGTCGTATTTCTCGTAGCAGCGCAACTCCGGGAAAGGGAAGAAGAATTCCACGGCCTCGGTTTTGCCCGCGGCGGGCGATCGGCCGGCCAAGTGCACGGTCGTACTGAAACTGATCCCGTCGAACTTTGTCTCTTCCTGGAAATAGGCCAGCGTCGGACGGATGAGGTGCGCCACGTGGTCATCAAATGCCATTGCGGCAAGTCTGTATCGCGACCCCGCTGCAGACTCGGGCAGAACCGTCTTCAGCGAAAGCTCAAGGTAAATACCTTGGCGAAAACGCACAAAACTCTGCGCCGCATATGAGACAAAGTGCGCCTGCGGGTCTAACTCTTTCACAAGGTTGGCGAGCAGTTCCTGACTGGAACCTTGCAGCACGGCCAGGGCTTGTGGAGATGTGTCCCGAACCGGGGTCGGTGCGACAACATTTGGTTTTGCCGCCGGTGCGACTGGGGCGCTCACCGTTATTTGCATGCCGCTACTATCACCTACCTGGGCGATTTCACTTCCGCTCGGCACCACCCGGCGTTCTGCAGCGGCATTAATCGGGTCTGCGCCAGCGGCTGGCTGGGGGCCTTGTCCATTGAGCCAGATATTGATGGGCTGGGCGTTTAGAAAAATCTGACCCTGCATCAACCCAGCCTGTTGGACATTCTCATCCCTGGCGCCTAGAAGTTGCAGCGCGCCGCTTTGCGGCAAAAACACCATGAGGTTTTCCGGCCTCTCCACCATCACCCCCATGACTTGTCCGCGAACGTGATGGGAAATTTCAAGGGCGTAACCTTGCACCTGATGGTTTGCCTGAAAGCGAGGCACCTCGGATTTCAAAATCGGGATGACTACATTCAGAAAGGTGCTCCGCGCACGCTGGTCGGCCGCAATCTTCTCCGAATAGGCGGCGTAGTAGTTGCCGGTCACTGCCACTACGGTCTGGCCGTTGTAGCGATCAAATCGAATCGACCGCTGATCGGCATGCTGTTGTTGGGATTCATCGAGATCCAGTTTGCGGCTCAGATAGAAGCGGTACTCCAGCGGCAGTGCCTGAATATCCTGGCCCACTACCTTCAACTCGTTAATGTATTGTTGCTGCAATGAGCGCATATCTGGATCTTTGATCTCGGCGGGGGTCAGAACTTGCGACGAGGCAATACTGCTGGCGGCCACGATCAGGATCAATGGCAGAAGCCAGCTTCTACGCCGAGACCCATCCTTCCGGAGAACATGATGGACTGGCGCTGTTATGGCAGAGCTGATCATGGAGGTCGGGGCTGTGATGGCAGTCAGATCGTGCGACATATGAAGGCAGCTCCCCTAATTCTGCGGCGGGTAAAGCGTAAGGTACAAGTACGCATTCGCTACTTCGTCCTGGCTCAAGTAGTCAAATACTGGCATCCTGCCGCGGAATGGCTCTGGCGGCGCGCCCATGGTGATTGGGTTGCCGAACGTGACCTTTCGAACGAACTGAGACAGGGTTGTCCGCGTGGTGAGCGTACTGAGCGGTGGTATCGCGCCTTCCAGAATTTGCTGGGGGTCGGGATTCGGTCCCACCGCGTTGTGACAGATGTGGCATGTGGATTTTACGATTTGCTCGCCCACTCGGGCGGGGGACTCGGTAACGACAATTTGTTGCTTTTCAGCCCCCGGGACGCCGGCAAGCTCTCTTAAGTAGGCGATCAGGGCCCGGACCTCTGGTTGGCTTAATTGCGGGAACGGCGGCATGTCCTGGCCGCCCTTGTGAAAGCGGTCCAGCAAGGCAGCATTGGCCTGCTTCGCAAGCACTGCCGCGTTGGCCCGGCTCATGTCCATCCCAGCTTTCTTCATTCTTTCCATTATGATTTTTACGGACGTCGAGCGGACGGGATCGATAACGGAGTTGATTTCTGGAGGGGCGCCGCGTCCGGACCCGGTGTGACATCCCCGGCAATTAAGGCGGTAAACATCAGAACCGTGAAGGGTCATGCTTCGCGCTTCAAAGCCCGGCGAAAGCTTCTCTTGCCAGACTGCGGAATCCTCACCGGGCATCGGAGCCGCTGGCCCCGCGTGCCAGGTTTTGCCCATGCTGGTGTCGCTGAATTTCTTATGGAGATGGCTAATCCAGCTTTCGCCGGTGACAGGCGTAACTGGAATGTCTTTGCTCCTGCCCGATTGAGCCAGCAGCGATGGCAGGAGGGCGAGAATCACCACCAGGCCTTTCATCGCCGTGATGAACTTCCGGGGAGCTCCCGCTAAGTCGAAAATTAGTGTGCTTTTCATGCCATCTTTCTTGAGGGACCAAAGGCCCGCTTAGTCCGGCCCACTCTCGTTTCTTTACTTGCTTAAAGCGAAGTCCGCCTTGACTTCGCCGGACACCTTGACCGGCCGGGACTGGCTCTTCGTCCCTTCGTGCCAGGCGGTCACGGTGTAGCTTCCATCCGGAACATTCTCCATCTTGTAGTTCCCGGCCGGATCCGAAGTGGCAAAGTAGGGAGTGGGTACGACCACTACATAAGCGGACATTTCCGGATGAACATTGCAAAACAATGGCACCACTCCTGCGGTGTCGAATTTGAAAGACTTCTTTTGTCCCTGCGGCCAGGTGCCGAGGTTATGGCCCAGCTTCTTGTTGCCGCCTACGGAAGCCCAAAAGACGTTGTGAGCGACACTGTCGCTGTTAAGAAAGGCAACTGTGGTGCCGGCCTGCACCGCCATGACGTGCGGATGGAAGGCCAGGCCTTTCTGGTCGATCACCGGTTGCTCTGTGGGCGGGGGAAATGTCTTTCCCGGTATCGCGTCAACGTAAACCACCGACTGTCCTGCAACACCCGAGACTTGTCCGCTAATGGTGCCGGCGATGGCCGCCAGGCTGAATCCTATTACGACCGCGATCAGAACCAGAACATTGCGCTTCATGACTTCTCCTTAATTTAATTTTTAGGGGGGAGGCACGGCCTCCCCGATTTAGTACACGAAGTCCAGTCCCGCGATTGCCGAGTTCGTCCGGAACGCGCCGGTCAGTAGCGTGCCCGTGGTCGGGTCGTAGACAATCTGCTGAGGCCGGATCTGGTACTCGAAAGACGCTTTTATGTTGGCGTGAATCAGAAATTGCACGCCGGGTGTAAAGCGATTTCGGGTGGCGTGGAATGGCGAAACAAACGAACCGATGTCAGAGTCCGGAGTAGCCCCGATGCCGTTGATCAGGTCGGCGGTGGAGTGTACCGCGTCCCAGCGCATGATGGTCATCAGCCAGGGCAGGGGTAGATAGTCTACCTCCAGAAAGCCGCCACTGAAGCTGGCCGGACTCCCCCGGAGAAGCCCTGTCGGCGCTGTGAAGCCGGGAGGCAGTAGCGGCAGCAGGTTCTGGTCACGTCCGTACATATACTGTCCAAACAAGTTGAAGGTGTGGTAGTTAAAGCTAAAGTCTCCGCCCACGCGATAGAACGGCTCACGCGCCGTCAACACAGTCATAACTCCGGAGCTGTCCTGACCTTGAAACCGCTGCACGGAACGTCCGTAGAAATAGAGCGTTCCCAGGTTGAGATAGGTATGATCGTGAGGCCCCGAGGCGCCCGCCGCCTGAATTTCGTTGCGGCTGGCGGGGTCACGCTCCAAGTTGAAACGGTAGGAGAGACGAGCGTAGATATCTTTGAAGTTCGAGTCCGACATATAGGCCACTTCCGGCGGAACGTTGTTTCCGCTCGCGGCCGTGCCGCCGCTGGTATTCTGGTTCACAATGGCCAGGGAATAGTGATAGCCGCGGTAGTTGTGACCACCGCTGAACTCCACCCCCTGCGCTGCGTTCGACATGGCGAAAGAGTTGTTGACCGTGGGCAGCCCCAGAATAGAATTTACCGTGCCAATATTCCCCTGGTCATAAATGTCCCAACCGCTAAGGTTCCAGCTGCGTGCTGGACTGAAGGGTAGGTCCAGTTCAAACTGCCCGATCCGCAGGCTGAGCGCATCAGTGGGCAGCTTCAGGTGGCGGCCAATGTTCACGAACTTCAGATAACCGTCGCCTAAACCGCCATCGGCGCCGGAGCCTCCGACGCTGATGTCGTCATCCACCCAGAACGCGATGTCGTCCCCGAAGTTGCCGGCCATGAAGATGCTGAACAGACCGGACTGAAAATCAGTGCGAGGTATAAAAGGTGCGGTCGGATCGCCCGGAGTTTGCAAATTGAAGTTGTTCCGGTTCCTGCCAACCACCTGCAAGAACGTATTGAAGCGTAACCCGACGGGAGGTAATCCGGGGATGGTTCCCGGCCATATGGTGTGAGGCCACAGTTCTTTCTGGGCTGGAGATCCTAACATCACCGGCGGAACCTTGAGGAAGGTTTCGTCATCCTTGGGAAACTTGAACCCGGCATCTTTGAAGGCCTTTCCGAAATCGTTGAGTTTCGGGAAGTCCACATGACAGGTGCTGCATGATGTACCGTACTGGCGAGAAAATGCAGGAATCGCATAAATCTGGTGGCCGAATTTTGCTCGCCCTGCGACCGGAATTGGAATGCTAGCGAAGAGCGCCAAGACCAGGATCGAGAACAGAAGTGCGTTTGCCTGACGATTGAGCATCTCACAATCTCCTCAAAGTATTAGTCCCTGCCCGTCGGGCTACGAAGTCGCCATTCTCACCGCGAAGGAAAGTTAGTGTCAGCAATCACGCTCACTCAGTTGTGTGATGAGGATCACAATCACAACTTCTCAGCTGAACGGAGAAACTCGCAGAATCGTAAGGAATGTTGGCCGATCAGAACTCGCAAGGCAGCGCTCTGGCTGGATGCGGTCGGGACTGGCATTGCCGTTCAGCAGAGGCTGATGCGTCACACCGACATCAGGACGACAATGAATGTCTACGCAGACGTAGTCACAGATGAAGAAGGGCAAGCTCATTCAAAAGTCGTTCGTATGGGCGGGCTGGCCCACCCTTTCTTTACTCATGCCATACTGAGGCTGCCCGCCCTTGCGTTTTTTTGCAAAGGTGGGAGTGAAGACGCTGAAAGGCTACCCCACTCTTATTTTTTCTGGGTTCGCAGCGCTGTGACGGATGAACATCCCCACCCTTGCATAAAGCGCAAGGGTGGGGCAGCCTCAGATTAAAACACCGTCGGGGAAAAGGTGGCCCAGCCCGCCCGCGAATGAGCGGGAGGTCCGGCGTTGGCTTTCAGTTGGGAACCGGCACGGGCTCTTGCGCAGGCTCTTTGGGCTCATTGCGCTTTTCGGCCGCGTCCACCGAGAACAGCATGAAGTGATCGAAACTGTGGCGGCGGAAATAGCGCCGTTTGCGGAATTCAAAATAGAGTTGCGCGCTGTGGGGCAGCCAGAGCTCTTCATTCTTTTTTGCGAACATTACGGGACCATATTCGACGATCTGATGTTCGCTGGCCAGCTGGATCGCCGGAGCCGGGCTCACCAGGTCGGATTCCATGCGTACGATCTGAAAGGAATCGGTCTTGATCCACGCCCGCCCTTTCAAACCGACCGGGTACCCTTTGCCATTCAGCACATAAGAGTGAAGCCGGTTGGGGCGATCGGTGCGCTGCCTGAAATAGACCAGCCATGTCGTCTGGCCGTGCCAATCCCCCAGACCCTCGCAGGTCATCTGAAACTCGTCACGCAAGGAAGGATGAAAAACCATGGCCAGCGAGATAAACCCGCTGCTCGCAATATTGTCCGGAAATTCGGGCGGACCTGAATGCTCGCTGCGATACTCGCTCAACTCCAAACCGTTGGGCGGATTGTCCGTGATCGAAACCACGTAATTGAATTTGCGGGTTTCCCGGGTGATGGGATAACCGACGGTGTCGAGCCGTTCATGAACCAGGTCCTCGATGGCGGCAAACCGCGCCACGTCGTCAGCCAGCTGCTTGACCTGCTTTCCGGCCAGGCTGACCACCATTTCGGTCGGACAGGAGACTCCCGCCGCCACCGCCGGTTTGGAGTCATCGACGCTGGGGGGTTGCCAGTCCATCACGGCAAACTGCGGTTCGGCGCTGGCCTGCTGCGAGTCTGGAGCCACCACTAGTCCCGCCGACGGTACGCTTTGACCCGCGGCCCGCTCCGCCGCCAGCCGTGAGAGGCGTGGAATGAATTCGCGAACCTGACCCGCCACCGGGTTGTCAGGGTCCTTCTCCAGGAAGGATTTGAACGCCTGAATCGCCTCGTCGGTGCGCCCCAGGTTGGAGAGCGCCTCGCCCAGCACCAGTTGAGCCGGGGTGCTTGCCACCTGGTCGCAGGCAATGGCTAACTGAGCCTGTTCTCTCGCCTTCTCAAACTCGCGCTGCTTCACATAAGTTTCGGCCAGCTGATAATGCGGCATCCACTCCTTACTATCGATCGCGACTGCCTGCTCCAGGGCCGCCTTCGCCGCATTGTAGTCTCCCTGCTGCAGGCCGATCCGCCCCAGCAAAAGGGCTGCCTGCACGTTGTGGGGATCGAGCGTGAGCGCCTTGTGCAGATAGTCCTTGCCGGCATCCAAGCGCTTTTGCTGAAAAGCCAGATAGCCCGACAGGAAATTGGCGTCAACACTATCAGGGGCCGCAGTGACCGCGGTCTTCAGTTGCTTTTCCGCTTCCTTGTAATCCGCGGATTTAAGCGCCGCCACGCCGCGCTGGATTGCCTTGCGTGCCTTCTTCGGCAATTGCGCAGCATGGGTTGCCTCCAGGTCAATGCTGGAGGGATCCTGTTCGAGCGCCATCTCCTCTTGATAAGTAATAAGCAAGGCCTGTACCTTGATGCTCTTGCGCGCCGTAAGGTATCCCACCGCGCTAACTTCGAGATCGTAAGCTCCCACTTCCAGGTCGCCGAAGGAGGCCTCGCCACGATCATTAGTGGTTTGCCACACGATGTTTCCCGTATTTCGGTTAAGCAGCCTGACCACTGCCTGGCGATCCAGATGACCCTTGGAAGAACGGCCCACGGTCAGCAGAAGCACGGAGCCGCGGGTGTTGTAAATGGGGACGTTGGGAGTATTGGGATCCGGGACGTTGAGGTGGCCGCCGACTACCTGGGCCATGCCACTGGCCGCGAGCAACAGGCACAGGGCGCAGATGGTTACAAAGCGGCCATTCGCACGCCTGCATCGGCGCGGTATTACAGAGAAAGGATGGCAGTTTTTCATGACCGGCGCGAGGTCAAACCTGTTTGACTCGCCAAGACCACCAGAGGGGAATGACTGGCGCAGGGGAGGCTGTTGACCCCAACCCCGCCATTGTACACCGCGTTGGCGGATGCGACCTACGGCATTACAGGCTTGAACTGGGAAGTTAAGGCGGGCTTACTTCTTCTTTTTTTTGTCTTTGTCTTTGTCTTTTTCTTTCTTCTCGGAGCTCATCTTCCTGGCAATTTCTTCGACCAGCTTGGGCCTTAACTCGGCCAACATGGTATCGACGATGCTGGCGATCGCGGTGGATTCTCCCGGTGCCTCAGCGGGGGACGCTTCCACGTCGGCATTTTCCGGGTCCGGTTCCGCAGCCGGTTCTGCAACTGAGGCGGCCGCACTTGCGTCCTCGGGAGAGGCGCTTTGCGGAGCGCTGGTTTCGGCGGCTGGAGCATCCGCCACGGGTGCGGAAGCCGGTGCGCTGACGAATGATTCGCGTATCTGCTTCCAGTTCTGCCAGGCGGCTGCCAGTTCCGCTTCGCGTTGCGGAGCTACTTCGACGCTGGCGACGGGCACATTCTCCGCGATTTCTGGCCCGACAGTGGTCGAAGATATCGCTTCCACCTGGGGCACTGGTTCCGAGGCAGAACCTGCCGCTGCCGCGGCTGCGTATGCCGATTCTTCCTTCGCCACCGCGGGCTCTGGTTCTTGCGCCGCCGCTTGAGCGATTTCCTGAACCGCCGGGCTCTCGACGCTACTGGTCTCGGCAGCCATGGAAGCCGGGACCGGTTCCGCGGCGGCCACCGCCTCGGTGACGCTCACTGGCTCGGCGATTACCGGTTCGGCCGCTTCGACGGCCGGTGCCGGAACCTCTACCGCTGCGGCAGGAGCCAGATCTCTGGCCGCGGACGCCCGTTCCATTTCCTGGTCCAGCGCGGCTGCGGATTCTTCCACCGCGACCGCAACCGATTCCGCGATCCATCGCGGCCCGGTGATGGCGGCTTCGGCAGCCGCTACGGAGGCAGCGCCGGCGGCAACTTCCTGACCAGTTCCGCTCGCACCCGATGCCGTCGCCGTGCTTTCGCTGCCCTGGCCGTTGGAGGGCGCTAAAGATGCAATCGCAGCCATGACCTCGGCATCGCGGCTAGATGGTTTCTCATCCTCGGCGGCCGGGACCGACGCGGCTTGAGGTGTGGTATCCGTTTCCGCCACGGCCGCCGGTAATTCGGTTGCGGAAGGAAGATCATCCGTCTTCGCAGCTTGGTTGCTGGCAACGGCTTCGGCAACTCCCTCAGTCTCCACTGGGGCGGGCTCGGCGGCGACTTCCACTGGAGGCGCTTGTTCCGATTCTGTCGCAGAAGCCAGGGTTACAGCCTGCGGTTCGGGCTCGACCGCGGTACTCTCGGCGGATGCGGCCGGCAGTGCAGCGGCAGAGTCCGATGCGGATCCCTCGGCAATTACGGTCGCAAGTCCAGCCTTGCCGTCAAACGACGCAGCCGCCGCAGTAATGGCAGCGATTTCCTCGGAGGTGATGTCAGCCGGCAGGCCGGCTGGTATCGGACGCTCAAACTCCTGCTTCAGGTCCGCGGGCGTTCCGCTCTCGCTGCGTGCGAAATCACGGGAGGGTCCGGCAACCGCCTCGGTTGGGGCTTCTGCCTCCGCCGGCCTGACTTTTGCGTTCGGTCCGGGAATGGTGAGGCGATTTTTCCATCCGGTTTCCTTGTCACCGAAATCGGCCCCCTCGACCGCCGCCAGGGCCCTGGCGAAGCGGCCCGACTTCTGGGGTTGCGGGGCTGCCACAATCTTGTCTTCGAGCTTGGTCAGGGCGGTGAGAAGTTCAGTGGCTTCAAAGGGCTTGACGATGAAAGCATCGGCGTTCACGCGCCGCGCTTCTTCGGGCCGGAAGGGTTCCAGTTTGCCCACCGTCAGCAACACTGGAATTCGCGCTGTCTCCGCCGCTTCCTTGACCCGCTGGCAAACTTCCAGGCCGCCGTAGCCTGGCATATAGACATCCAGGACGATAATGTCGGGCTTGTTTTCCGCAATCTTCTTGAGCGCCGCCGAACCGTTATTGACGGTGACAACTTCGTAGCCGGCATCGGTCAGGATGCGGCGGCCCATATTCTGGGCGGTCACACTGTCGTCGGCAAGCAGTACTCTTCGCGCCAAGGGATTTCCTTTGGTGAGGGGGAGACAGCCTGAAGTTAATTGGTGCCGGATCGTAAGTCAATGACAAGAAGAGAGTAAGCAGGTTACCACTGGTCAGTGACAAGTGGGGGCAACGGCCCTTGATTTGCTTATGGGCTCGACCCTGCGATCCGGCTCGCGGCTACCAATTCTAGAAGGGAATGATTTTCTGCAGACCCTTCTTTTTCTTGTGCTTGCTGGAGGACATGGCTGCCTCAATGTCCTTGTCGTCGGCGGGAGCCGAGGCTCCGGCGGCGGTCGTGCCATTGGCGCCGGTGGCGGCCTGCCCGCCCGCCGCGGGATCGAGTTCGTTGACCTGGGTGGGGGGCGGCGCAGTCTGGGCGCCATTGTCCACGTTGGGCTTGAGTTCGTTGGGGTCAGCGGCCACATTGGGAGCCAGTTCATTGGGATCGGCAGCCGGCGCTGGGTTGCCTGCTGGGGTTACGGCAGTCTCCGGCGCGGGCGTATCCGAACGCGGAGCCGGCTGGTCCGGGGCCAGGGCGCCTTTGCCCAGGGTCTCAATCGCCACTGAGTTCTTGTCCCCTGCGGCCGCGCCGCCCATCATGGCCCGCGTCGCTTCCTGCACCACTGAAGTGGCGCTGACCACCTGTGGATCCACCAGAGTTGGTTCACCTACTCTGACAGCCTCGGCCACGTCGGGGTGTTTCTGGAAATTTCCCATCAGCCGGGAAACCGTGCTGGCTTCGCGGCGGCTCTCTTCTTCCGCCTTGTTCTGCGCCAGCGCTGCTTTTGTCGGCCTGGGGATGGGCTGATGCAGGGCCTCCAGCCGGGCCTTGGCGTCCACTGTCCGTTCCATCAGCGGATACCGCGTCAGGATGCGGGAGTAGGCGTCGGTCGCATTCTTGGCAAAGTCTTCGATCATGCGCGCCTTGTACACCTCATTGCCCGGCCGCGACCGCAGCATCGCAATCTCGCCTTCGTAGGCTTGTCCAAGAAGATACAGAGCTTCATCCGCCTTGCTGTACAGCGGGTATTTGTCCATCAGGGAACGCAGCCGCGCGATGGACGCGGGATACGACTGACGCAGATAGTAGAAGCGCCCCACCCGGAATTCGCGCTCCGCGATCACTTCCTGCACTTCCAGCAGACGTTGTTTGCCCTCGGCCACCACTTTCTTGTTGTCCGGATACTGAAGAATCAGCTGGCGGTATTCTTCCTCCGCGCGCATGGCGTGGGTGTAGTCGCGGTCCGGCTTCTCCATCTGCTGATAGTGGATGTTGGCAATTTTCAGCTGCGCTTCGGCAGCCTCTGGCATGTTGGGGAAGAAAGTTTCAAAGTCCTTGTACTCGATCTCCGCCTGCGCCAGTGCCGTTCCGCCGCCTTCGGCGTACCAGGAGTCCGCCACCGCCAGTTTGGCGCGTGCGATGTATTCCGAATCCGGATAGGTGTTGATCAGAGTTTGCAGCGTGATTCGCGCCACATCGAAGCGATTGTGCTTCATGGCGTCCATGGCTCGATCGAACAGCACCTTGTCGGGCTGCTTGGAGCCCACGTTCGCCAGGGGATTATTGACCTTCTTATTGGTGCAGCCGACAGCAAACGCCAGCACGCCCAGCAGAATAATGACCGGAATACGACGCGACATAGGGGAACCTCGGAAGCAGTCGTCAGTCGTCGGTCTTCAGTCGTCAGAAAAACCAGATTCTGCTGACGACTGAAGACCGACGACCGACGACTGACTTCTAGACTTTCTGCAGCGTGGCCTCCACTGCAGTCTTCAACAGCTCTCCAGCATTAATCTTTGGATCGCCTTTACCGAAGATAGCGTTGCCCGCGACCAGAATTTCGGCTCCTGCCCGTACCACTTCGGCCACGGTGCCGAGGTCAATACCGCCATCCACCTCAATACGATAGGCCAGCCCACGCTGCGCCCTGAGTTGCGCCAGGCGGCGGATCTTGTGGACCGCTCCGGGGATGAATTTCTGCGCCCCGAAGCCGGGATTCACCGACATCACCAATATATAGTCCGCCAGGTCGAGCACTTCGCTCAGGGTTTCAACCGGCGTTGCCGGATTGATTACTACGCCCGCCCGGCAACCATGGTCCTTGATCAGATGCAGGGTGCGATCCAGGTGCACGCAGGCTTCCTGGTGCACCGAAATCCAGTTGGCCCCAGCCTCGCAAAACTCAGGAATGAACTGGTCCGCGTTCTCGATCATGAGATGGCAATCTAGCGGCAGTTCGGTCACCTTGCGCAGCGACCTTACCAGGGGCGGCCCCATAGTCAGATTGGGGACAAAGTGGCCGTCCATGATATCCACGTGGACAACCGTGCCTCCGCCTGAGGTGGCATCGCGGACCTGGTCCGCCAGGTGGGCAAAGTCAGCCGCTAAAATCGAGGGTGCGAGTTCAATCAACCTGGGTTCTCGCTCACGCTTTCTTTGGTAAAGTCTAACACGCGGGGGAAGCACA